>Ga0315291_10004971_pt1 | contig 16769 bp, 13 predicted proteins | sample YL17G12_20_MG_FD_203070 | JGI IMG/M metagenome (GOLD analysis project Ga0315291, IMG submission 203070) | Sediment microbial communities from Yellowstone Lake, YNP, Wyoming, USA - YL17G12_20 | ecosystem: Environmental > Aquatic > Freshwater > Lake > Sediment | place: USA: Wyoming | collected...
CTACCAAGTCGCTCTGAGCGAGCAGGAGGTTCTCTCCCATTTCCGCCAGCACGCGGCCGTCCTCTACGATCCCCTGGCAGCGAAGGCGCTTTGCGCGGTGGTGGGCGGGGGGGAGCGAAGACGGCCCGCCATCCGGCCGGCGGGCAAGGTCGGGCAGGCGGATGAGGAAGCCGACTGGCAGGCTGTGCCCGAGGGCGGCCCGAGCATCGGCGGCAGACAGACAACCAGCTCCGTCGAAGAGCTGGAAGACATAGTGTTGCGTGAGGGAACGAGATGACCGCAGTTGATGGAAGCACGAAATCCGCGGCGACGGTGCCTCAAGGGAAGACCGATAGCGACCAGTTGGCCGAGATACTGCTCGCGGCTGGCCTGATCGACCGGTACATGTTGGAGCGGGCAAAGGCGATCCAGCAGACCCAAGGTCGTTGGTTGGGCAGCGTACTGGTGGAACTGGGAGCGGTCGGCCCGGAGGAGATCGCTCAGGTTCTGAGCAATCATCTCGGCCTGAAGACGGTTGATCTGAGCAAGGTTGGCTACAACGCCAGCGCGGTGCAGCTTCTGCCGGAGTCGATGGCGAGGCGCTTTGGGGCGGCGCCGGTTTCGATGGTGGACAACACGCTCCACCTGGCGATGGTGAACCCGCTGGACACCTTGGCCTGCGATCTGATCCAGGCGCGCACGGGCATGCGGATCGAGCCGCTCATCGCCACGGAGAGGGATGTGCGAACCACCATTGACCGGTTCTACACTCACCTGAACCGGACCCAGCGATCGCCGGCGGCCGGCGCTGCGGAGGGCGCGAAGGGTAAAGGGGAGCGACAGCAGGACGAGATCCTGCACGTTGACGACCTTCTCCGCATTACGATAGAGAGCCGCGCCTCGGATCTGCACCTGAGCGTCGGCATCCCTCCGACCATTCGCGTCGACGGCGAACTGACTCAGATCAATGCCGAGAAGCTCACGCCCACTCGCATCAACGAGCTCATCTACGCCCTCCTTACCGATGAGCAGATAAGCGACTTCGAGGAGAGCTGGGAGCTGGACTTCGCCTATAGCGTGCGCGGCCTGTCCCGATTCCGCGTCAACGTGCACCGGCAGCGGGGGTCCATCGGCGCGGTCTTCCGGGCGATACCGGTTGATCCACCTTCGCTTGACGGGCTGGGCATGCCAGAGGTCCTGAAGAAGCTGGCGGGGCGGCCGCGGGGGCTGGTGCTGGTGACCGGCCCGACCGGATCGGGTAAGTCCACGACGCTGGCGGCGATGATCCGCGAGATCAACGTGACGCGGCGCCGGCACGTGGTGACAATCGAGGATCCGATTGAGTTCCTGCACCGGAACGAGAAGAGCATCATCATCCAACGGGAAGTAGGCAGTGACACTAAATCGTTCACGGCGGCGCTCAGGCACGTGTTGAGGCAGGACCCGGACGTCATCCTCATCGGCGAGATGCGCGACCTGGAAACGATCTCCGCCGCCATCACCGCGGCCGAAACCGGACACCTGGTGCTGGCGACGCTGCACACGACGGGCGCCGCTCAGACGGTGGACCGAATCGTTGACGTGTTCCCGCCGCACCAGCAGGAGCAGATACGCGTTCAGCTCTCGACCGTGCTGGAGGGCATCATCTCCCAGACGCTGCTGCCGCTGGCGGACGGGAAGGGGCGAGTATGCGCCCAGGAGATCCTGGTCGCCACCTCGGCGATCCGCAACCTGATACGAGAGGGGAAGACCCACCAGATGCCATCGGTGCTGCAGTCCAGCGCCGCCGAAGGAATGCAGACGCTCGACCAGGCCCTGAAGGTACTGGTGCAGCAGGGCAAAGTCATCCCTCAGATGGCGATGGCGGTGGCGAGCAACCCCGGGGACTTCAAGATGTTCCTGAGCATGCGCTAGGCCACAGCCTCAGGTGGGATGGAGCGCCACCGGGCTACTTCTTGTAGCGCAGCGTCTTGCTTGCCACGTTGCCGGCAGCGTCGCGCGCTCTGACCTCGAGCTGGTGGGAGCCCTGGGGAAGGCGGGCGGCGTCGAGCAGCACGCCCTCGTACTGGCCATCGAACACCCCGTCCTGAGCAATCGCCGCAAGCCAGTCACCGGTGTCCACCCTGAACTCCACGCTGGTGAGATAGGACGCGCGGTCGAACGCGCTGATTGAGGCTGGCGGCGCGTCATCGTCCTTCCTGCTGCCGTCCACGATGAGCTCAGGCGGAGTGTTGTCTACCGCGAACGCCCTGGTAACGGCCTCGCTGGTCTGCGCATCGCCCGGATTCGCGCGCGCATCGCTGCCGACGACTCTGATCCAGTACACGCCGTCGGCGACCTTGGCCGTGTCCCATTTGAGCGACGTGGCGCCGGAGCTGCCTGCGGAAGGTCGAGCTGGCGCCTCCTCCCCCTCCCCGCCCGGCTCCTCCATTCCCTCCTCTGCCCCTTCGTCGCCGGGGCCTGCCTCCAGCGCGCGCATGATCTCTGCCTCGATGTCGCCGGCATCGTCCTGGACGGGAACGGCTGTAGCGCGAAGCCTATCGGGGTCCAGCAAAGACCTCTGCGGCTTTCCGTTCGGGTGCGCGGGGGCCGGGGCGGGCATCTCCGGGAGCGCTGACGGCGCGGTCGCGCCTTCCGCCCGGCTGGGCCGCGGCGCCTTTGGCTGGCCGCCGGCCTCTAGCTCTTCTTTGGCTTCCTCGGTCTCCTCCTTCGGCGCCTCTGCCTTCGTCCACGTCTTCCCGCGGTCAGAGGACCAGTAGACCTCGTAGTCGAGCTTGTCGCCATCGGGGTCACGGCCTCGCCACCGAACAGTCTGTTTGCCCGCCCAGATCTCACCACCGGCGGGCGAGGTGACTGTTACCTCGGGAGCGCGGTTTGCTGGGAGGTAGCTGACCTCGAGCGTCTCTACTTGTGGGGCTTCCGGCCCTGTCGCCTTCAGGTCGACGCGGCACTGGAGGAACCGGGCGACCGGACTGGGCACCGAGCTGCCCGGGGCGAGGGCGACTTGCTGCCAGTCACTCCATGTCTGGTCGGGGCGGGAGGTGGCGCCCGTCCGCGTGTACATGGCGACCTCGGCATCACCTGGTATTGGGCCGCTCCAGCGGACAGCTCCCCATCTCGTGCTCGCGCCGCCGTCATGGGCGGGAGAGGTATAGCTGCCGGTGCGGGCGCCGGCGAAGTCCAGCTTCACCAGGCGTCCGGCATCGGCCGCCGTCAAGTAGATGTCGCCGGCGGCGTCGCTCGTGAGCGCCGCAATGTAGGTCGCCTTCGAGTCATAGATGAGCGCCGACCGCTTATCAGGGTAGATCGCCATGACCCTGGCCTCTGGCCCGGCTGCGGCCAGCACCGTACCGTCCGGCTGAGCGAGGAGCCCGAGGATGTGCCGCGCCTTCACCTTGAGGACTTGGTCTATGGCGCCGCTCTGGTTTACCCGCAAGACGCGGCCGTCTGGCGATGTGCCGAGGTAGACGATGCCGTTCGCGTCCACTGCGATGCTCTGGACGGCGGCCTTGTCCAGCTCAACAAGCGCACGCGCGGAGCCATCGGGGTAAACGGCATAGACCTTCCCGAGAGGAGAGGTGCCTAGGTAGATGGTGTCCTGGGGGCCGACTGCGAGGCAAGTGATATGCCGGTCGGCCGCGGTGAAGGCGGCAGATGCGCGACCATCTGATGTGATGTGGAAGAGCTGTCCCCCCGGCCCTGTCGCCGCCCACAGAGACCCATCCCCCGTCACCGCGAGCGCCCAGACGTTCTGCACACCCAACTCGCACAGCTTATCGGAGGCACCGCCAGGCAGGACTCTGTAGATGGCGCCGCCTGGGACGGTGGCGGCGTAGATCGTTCCCTTCGCATCGGCGGCGACTGCCTGGACACCGGCCGACTCCGTGTCCAGCACGACCGTAGTCGTCCCATCCGGAGCCGTCCTGTGCAACCGGCCGTCGGCCCATGTTCCGGTGTACACCGACCCGTCCGGCGCCACGGCTACGGGCCACAGGCAGCGGGCCTCTATCTGGGCAAGCTGTTGAGGGCGTGGGGCGAGGGCGACGGCGCCGGTGCTCAGCAGAGCGACACCCTCCGCTTTGCCCTGCGCGAGCTCCTTCGGATCGGTCAGCCGCCAGACCGAGGCAAGGCGGCCGACGGCCTCGCTGTGGGCGGCGCCAGTCGGCTTTCTTTCCTCGGCGGCTGTTGGCGCGGCGATCTCCATCTCGCCGACGCTTTCCACCTCTTCCCAGCTCGGCATATCGGGCGGAGACTCCATGTCAACCTGGGCACCTTCGTCATTGCGCTTGCGGCTCGAACCGGCTGCCGTGGATTCGAAGTCGGAGCCGAAGAAGAGATCGGCGAAGCCACCTGAGATCTGCTCATAGCGGGGAGCTTCGTACTGCGGCGAAGACGGCCGGCCGGTCTTGTCCTTCTCATCGCCCTCGACGGTGAGAGCGAGCACAACGCTGCCCGATATGACCCACTCGGTCTTGGTCCGCTGCTCGCTGTAATCACGCAGCGCTCTGGGCCGATTGGCGGTGGCGGAGCGCAAGAGATCAATGGCCGCGGGCGGCAGATCGCGGAAGGCGAAACCGCGCGCCTCGATGCCGACGGTGGGGAGCCCGAGGTCTACGACCAGCTCGTCGTTGGCCGGCCGGCGGAGCATTTGCTGAATCATCTGGGCCAGCGACACCGGCCTGGGTTCGGCGATCTGGAGACGAGCGCGCGAGCGCTCGGCCGACCGACCGCCGGCGACACCTACGCGAACGCGACCGGGCGGGCAGTCCGCGGGGATTCGGATCGTCTCAGTGCGGTAGACGAGACCTCCATCCGATGTGCGAATGGTGAGAGCGACCGGGACCGAGTCGCCGGCCCGCACCTTTGGCGTGGCGATGTAGGCGTCCTCGATCCGCGCGTAGCGCCTCACTTTGCTGAACTCCACCTCGACCGCGACGCGGTCCACCCGGGCCTCGCCGAACTCGCTGCTGCGCAAGACGTCGAGAATCTGGGACAGCTCTCCCTCGGCTGACTCGGTGCCGCCGAACGCGCCGAGCAGCAGCGCAAGTATCCCGCCGCCGCCCTCGACCGTGTAGGTGTTCTCGCGCTCCAGCCTGGGAAGGCCCTTTGCCTCAACGACCAGACGAGCGCGGGTGGTGCCCTCGGCTGGCGGTCCAAGGCTCTGGATGGCGCCACCCAACACCGCTACCAGAAGCATGGGGGTGAGCGACCGGTCCCGGATGACCTGCACGCGGTAGTCCCGCGCTACGCTGCGGTCGCTGTCGGTGATCTTGAGAGAGGTTTCGATCAGATCGGGCTGCTCCCGCAGGCGGCCGCCGATGCACCAGGGCCTGTCCTCGGTGAAGTGGCCAAGCGTCTGCCCGCCCGAGGCGAGCTTGGAGGAGATGTCGAGGGATGGCAGCACGCCATGTACGTAGGCGGCGACCAGGGGGAGGTCGGTTGCGCCGAGTCCGGCCATCGCGTGGCCGAAAGCGAGGACGGTGTCGCCCTTGACATAGGTGACAGTGCCCACCGCGGTGATGTCGAGGTCACCGCCGACGAGCCGCGCGCCGACCGCCTGTCCCGGCGCCATCTTCGCGTCCACGTGGCCGGCCGCGCCAGCTCCGGCTATCGGCATCAGCCCTAGCGGCTCCAGCGCCTTGCGTAGGTCCGCGATCATCCGCGGACCAAGGCCGGTGACGAGCACCGGCGTGGCGATGGGGACCAGCGCCATGGTTCCTGCGCTGGTCGGGCGCGCATCAGGTGCGCCTGGCACGACTACGGCGCGTTCGATCCGCTGCCCGTCGAGGGTGAACGGCTGGGGCGCGCGCAGAGTGCCATGCCGTCGCGTCGGCGAGGAGCCGGGCTGGAAGGCCTCCAGCATCTGCTCGATCGGGGTGACGCCGGCGATCGGCGTCTTGGCGAACGACCAAGCGTAGGCGAGCGCGCCGATGATCTTGCCGTTCACGTAGATGGGACTGCCGCTCATGCCGGCGATGACACCATAGCCCTTGGAGACGGGTGGCCCCGAGGTTATGCGCACGAGGATGATGTCGCCGTCGAAATCGACGCGGCGGAGAACGCCGACGATAGTGACGCCGAAACTCTCGATCCTGGTGCCCTGGAAGACGGTCTTCCCCACGCCCTTCATGCCGGGGCGAAGCTCGTCAACCGTGAGCATCTCCGAGCGCGGAATGAGGGGAGCCGCGGCGCACCAGCCGCGCTGTCCCACGGGCAAGAGACAGGCAAAGAGCAGTACGGCGAGCAGGAAGGACCGGGTCATCTGGCTTCATGCCTCACTCGACCAGCGCGATCTTGACGTTCATAACGGCCTTCTCGGTAGAGCCGGTCGCCAGTGTAGTGGTCTCGCTGCCAAGGATGCCTTCGACAAGCACGTCCACGCTGTTCTCGTAGTCGTAGTAGCAGACCAAGTCGCCGGTGTTCACTCCCTCGGCGGCCAGGATGCCCACAGAGCCAGGCTGCATCTCGGCCAGATCGGATAGTCCCTTGGTCGAGAACTGGTGGCGCCAGGCAGCTCGGATCTTCGCGCACTTGCGGCCGGAGCGGCTAGTGAGCTCCTCAAGCTTGTAGTTGACAACGAGCTTCTCGTCCTGCGGCACCGACTCGTGCTCTTCCTTCCACGTTGCCCCGACTTCCACCGGCTCGGCCGGAAGCGTAAGCATCTCAGCCATCTCCGCCCACATGCCGCACCCGATCCCAAGGCTGCCAACGATCTCGCAGCCGGTGCCCTCCTGATCCGACTCGGGTGGGTCGCCGCCTTCGTGTTCCTCGAGGCCGACTTCGCTCCGCCGCCGGTCGAAGCGCTTGACGCACCGGAACGGCTGCAGCGCGATGGTCGTTTCCTTTCCTTCGACAATGACGCTCACCTCGCCCTTGAGCTGGCGTATCTCAACGGTTGTCTCGCCCTCCTCTTCGCCGGTAGCTTTGCGCGCGAAATCTATGCGAACCTGGGCTTCGCCGCGTTCGGCCGAGGAGACCTCCTCGGTCTGCGAAGCGGTTTCGACCCGGGCCGCCATCATCAGCCGGTGCTTCGTCTCCTGGCCCACCTTGGGTTTGAAGCGAAGCTCGATCGGCTCTGCGTGCGCGAAGCCACAGCAGGCAAGAAGGAGCGCCAGGCTCAGGAAGCGCGCGGCACCTTTCATGGTTGCAGGGCAGTCTTGATGTTCATGAGCATCTTCATGGTCATGTCGCCCGCGCCGGCGGCGGCCCCGCCCATTGACATGTTCATGTCCATGCCCATGGTGCCCTCTCCGTAGACGTAGAGGCTGTTGTCGTAGTCGTAGTACCAGTCCATGCTGCCGTCCATAGTCGCGTCCATCGTCCCCTCGGTGCCAGGGGGGACGCCCTGCGCGTCGGCCAGATCCATCTCGAACGGCCCGTTGAAGGCGGTCCGGATCTTAGCGCAGTTGCGGCCCTTGAAGGTGGCGAGGTCGAGCAGCGTGCACTTGAAGGCCAGCTCGATAGCGGGCATGTTCGGTCCGGCAGGTACGCTCACCTTGCCCGTCCAAGTGTCGCCAACCTTCACATCGCCTTCGGGGAAGGCAGAGTACTGGGCCCAGTTGGGGAAGCTTTCGGCCCCCGATCCCATCATCTGCTCGGCACCGGGCATATCCATCTCGACTAGTTTCACCACGCGGCCGCGCTGATCCATGTCGGCCACCATCTTGCCGGTCGGCATGTCGACCGATTGCGATTGCCCGGCCAGCGAGACCTGCATCTTGCCGCCAAGCATCTCCGTCTTCACGCGGGTGACACCTTCCGTCTGGGAGAGCGCCGTCTCGCTGTAGTCAATGTCGCCGGTGATCTCCCCTCGCATGGTCTGACCGAGGCTCTCCATCGTCATCTCCATGCGTCCCGCGATGGTCGCCTTCTGCTTGTGCACCTCACCGACCTTGGGCGCGTAGCGCAATACGATCGCGTGCGCGGGCACGCAGAGTGTCACCGCGATCCCAACGACCATCACAATCAGCCATCGTCTGTTCACTGTCTCTCTCCTCTCTGGCAGGAGGCAGGCTCCTACCGTCGCACGGCCGGCGCGCCTCACTTGCGCCTCACTGCGCCAGCGCGATCTTCACGTTCATCAGCATCTTGGTGCCGAAAGTGCCGTCGGACACGCCGGGGCCCAGAATGCCCTGCATGGAGCGACTCATGTCCATGCCTCCGCTGCCCTCCCCAGCGACGAAGATGCTGTTCGCGTAGTCGTAGTACCAGGTGAGATCGCCCTGCAACTTGCCGGTTGTCGGACCCACGCTGCCGAATGGCCCCATGTCCGATCCCTCAAGCTCCAGTGGCCCACCGAACGTGGTTCGTATCTTGGCGCACTCCCTGCCCTGAAGGCTGGTGAGGTCGAGCAGTTGAGACTTGACGCTCATCTTGATCCTTGGCATGCCGTGTGGCAGTGCAATGAGGAACGTATCGGTCCAGCTATCGCCCACGTTGACGTCGCCTTCGGGCAAGGCGGCGAACTGGGACCAGCTCGAGAGGGCCTCGGCCCACGGCGCCAGGTCCTGGCTAGCATCCTTGCCTTCGAGGTTCATCTCTACCATCCTGGTGACCCTCGCCCGCCGGTCCACCTCCACCACTGCCCTGCCAGTCGGTACATCAACCGGCTCTGTCTCGCCCTCCCACTTGCGGGTACCCTTGCCCCCCAGCAGGTTCGTCTGGAGCCGCGTGATCGCCCCTGTCTGAGAGAGGGCCCTCTGCTCGCACTGCACTTCAACGGTGGTCTGCGTGGGACTGCTCTGCCCCTCGGCCCCCATTGTCATCTCAAACGACCCGGCCGCTTCCACCCCATAACGATGCACCTCGCCGACAGTGGGCGCGTAGCGCAGCACGATCGCGTGCGCGGGCAGGCACATCGCCATTACGACACCCAGGACCATTCCCCTCAGCCATCCTCGGTTCACTGTCTCTCCCCTTTCGGGCAGGAGGCCCTTCGGCTCCGCTCAGGGCGAGCATGCCTCCTGTCCTGCGGCTACACGACCGGTAACTCCGGCGGCATCGGCGCGCCGCTGATGGTATCGGCGCCATCTTCTGTTACCACCATCAGGTCTTCGAGACGAACGCCGCCGAATCCGTCGAGGTAGATGCCAGGCTCGACCGTGACCACGTTGCCGGCCACGAGCCGTACCTCCTCCCCTTTCCCGAGGCGCGGCCGTTCGTGGACTTCGATCCCGACCCCATGGCCGAGACCATGCCCGAAGTCATCGCCGTGGCCCGCCTCTTCTATCACCGCCCGGGCGATGGCGTCGAGTTCGCCGCAGACCACGCCAGGCCACACCTGTGCCGCGGCTGCCCGCTGGGCGTGGTAGACGATCCCGTATATCTGACTCGCTCTGTCGCCTGCGTGTTCCACCGCAAACGTCCGCGTCATGTCCGAGCAGTAGCCGGCGACTCTGGCGCCGATGTCAATGACGATAAGGTCGCCCGGCTCCAGCGCGCGCTCGGTGGTCTCGGCGTGCGGCAAGGCGCTGCGCGGCCCCGAGGCCACGATGACATCGAACGCCGCAGCCTCGGCGCCTTCGCGGCGCATCAGGAACTCTCCCTCGAGCGCGATCTGGCGCTCCGTCGCGCCTGGCCGCAGCAGCCCTATCATGTGGGCCAGCGCGCGGTCGGCGAGCCCAGCGGCCTCGGCGATTCGCTGGGTCTCAACAGCAGACTTGGTGGCGCGAAGCACCTCCACCAGTCCCGCCTGGGGCACCAACTCGACGCCTTCGGTGGCCTCGGCGAGCTGGTCGCGCAGCTCGCAGGTCAGGTGAGCGGGATCGAAGCCGAGGCGCTTGACGGCGGTTTTCACGGCCTCCGCTCCCGCTCCTGCGATCAGCTTGCGCTCAATCTCGATGAACTCGAACTCCCGGGCCTGCTCGCTCGCCTGGAGCCGGTAGCGGAAATCGCTGAGGAGAAGCTGTCGGTCGGCGGTGATGAGGAGCGCGCCGCTCGACCCGCGAAAGCCACTCAGGTAGAAGACATTGCTGGGAGCGCTGACCAGAAGGCCATCAAGCGCTTCCTCGCTGAGTCTGGCTCGCAGGCGCTCCAGGCGCCGGCTCTCCTCGCTCATACAGCCTGACTCACGCCCAGATGATGGGCGAGGGCGCGCAGCGCAAGGAGGTAGCTGTTCGCGCCGAAGCCGCAGATCTGGCCGAGCGCGGCCGGCGCGATGAGCGAGCGGCGGCGGAACTCCTCACGAGCGTGGATGTTCGAGAGATGCACTTCGATCGTGGGCAGGCCCACGCCCTTGATGGCGTCGAGGATGCCGACGCTGGTGGTGGTCCAGCCGGCGGGGTTGATGATGATGGCGTCGGCCGAGCTGCGAGCATTCTGGATGGCCTCGATGATCGTGCCCTCATGGTCCGACTGGACGAAGCTGACCTCGAGGCCGAGCATCTCGGCGAGCGCCGCGATCTGCGCGTTGATGTCATTCAGCGTGGCGGTGCCGTAGATCTCCGGCTCGCGAGTGCCGAGCAGGTTGAGATTGCAGCCGTGAACGACCAGAACACGCTTGGCGGCCATTTGGCCCGCTCCTTAGTCCAGCTCCAGGATCATGCTGACCTCGCCACAGTCCGGGAACTTCGGGCAGCGGATACACTCGGTCCAGACCTTCTGGGGAAGCTGCGCCTTCTCCACGCGCCGGAAGCCGAAGCGCTCGAAGTAGTCGGGAATGTAGGTCAGCAGGAAAACGCGCGGGAGGGCAAGCTCCCGGGCATCGCCGAGACAGGCCTGCACGAGCTCCCGGCCGAGGCCCTTGCCCCGGTGGCCCTCGCGGACGGCGAGGCCCTTGATTTCGGCCAGGTCGCCCCAGGTGACGTGGAGCGCGCAGCAGCCGATCAGGTCGCCGTTGTCCTCGACCACGAACAGGTCCCGCACGTTCTCGTAGAGCTCGTTGAGAGAACGCGGGAGCATCTCGCCGCGGTCGGCGAAGGAGTTGATGAGCTTCTGGGCGGCCTCGACGTCGGCGACCCGCGCTCGGCGCAGCTTGGTGCTCATGGGAGAGATTCTAACACGGCGCCGAGACCAGAACAAGGGCGACGGCGTTTCCCGCAGAACTCGGAATGCGCTGGGAAGAGCGATCTTGGAGCCGCGATCCCAATCATGAAGGAAGTTGCGGAACTGCTGAACCGGATGCGTTCGGCCGGGATCATCACTAACTACGCCGTGTTCGGCGCGGCCGCCCAAATGAGGTACACGGAGCCGGTTGCGACGATCGACGCGGACGTGCTGATCGAGGTTCTGGACCCCGATAGGATCGATGTTCTGGAGCCTGTGTTCGCTTTCTGCAGGCGGAACGACTACACCATCAGCGGCGATACGGTCTTGGCCGGGGCATGGCCGGTTCACTTCATGCCGACTTTCAATCCGCTCACACAAGAGGCGGTGGAGCAAGCTGAGACTGCAGATTTGGATGGCGTTCCGGTGAGGGTTGTGCGCGCTGACCACCTAGCAGCGATCGCGCTGAGTGTGGGCAGAGCGAAGGACTTACTGCGCATCGTGGCCTTGCTCGAGGCAGGAAGCGTTCGGGCAGACGAACTGAGGACCCTTGCCGAGAGGCATGGACTCTCGAAAGCGTGGAAGAGCTTCGAACAGAGATTCCTGCATGCGTGACATAGAGAAGATCATCGAACGCCATGCCAAGTGGCACAAGAGTCTACTGCGCCTGTCCTGGGCTGAGAAGATCCGCATGGTCGAATCCGCTATGCCGGCGATCAGGGCGCTTCGGCGGCAACGGGCCGAAGCTCCCAAGGCACCTGCACAAAGCAGCAAGCAGTCGTAGGCTGACGACTCCGCTGCATCTGAACTACCCCGACTTGTCGCCCTTGCCGATATTGCAGGCCGAACAGGTGGTCCTCAGGTTATCGGGCGAGGTCGGTCCCCCTTCGATGACGGTACTATGTGATCTACGTGAAGCTCACACAATCGATCTCGCTCAGGGGTGCGGCCACATATGACGCAGCGGAATCGGTCGCGGTTGAGGATGCTCCACCTCAACTGCGCCCCTATCGTGCCCTTGTTTGGCTCCACCGGGGCATCCCCACGGTCCACAGAAGCAACCAGAGCATTGGTCCACTTCCCGAACCTCCCGTGAACGGTTGCGCTGTGAACTCGGGCGTGTTTGCCGAAGTCCTTGGTTGAGAGCTGAGGTGCAGTGACGAGACGCGGAACCCGCCGAATCTCGTTCAGTACAGCATCATCGCTGTACTCTGTGAGCCGGTCGAGCCCAAAACGCATGTGGGACCCCTCCGCGCTGTAATCCTAAGATACGGGCCGAGAGTCAAGCTCCTGCTCTCGAGCCCGTGCTCGCAGGGCTGCCCAGTGGCAGGGGCAAGCCCCTGCCCAACGGTTGGGGCCAGCGGGCAGGAGGCGAGCTCCTGCCCTACGAATGTATGGGTTCGTGAGTGCAACATGCGACGCGAACGACGACATCATCGCTGATCTTCTCGTCATCGGCTGCGGCGCGGCCGGGGCTTCGGCTGCCCTTCGCGCGGCGAAGCTCGGGGTCAACGTTGTCGTGCTTACCGGGGCTAGCGACCCGCTGGAGTCCAACAGCGACTACGCTCAGGGCGGGGTCGTCGCCAGTCCGCCAGGAGACACGGCGGAGGAGCTGGCGGCGGACATCGTGGCGGCGGGCGACGGTATCTGCAATCCTGAGGCAGTCGAGCTCCTGGCCGAGGGCCTCCCAGAGGTAATGCGCTACCTGATTGAGGAGCTCAAGGTTGAGTTCAGCCGCGGGCCGGACGGCAGTCTCGACTACACGCAGGAGGCGGCTCACTCGCGGCGGCGGATCGCCCATGCTGATGATGCGACCGGGCACGCGATAACAAGCCGGATGCTGGAAGCCGTCAGAGCGGAGCCGCGCATCACACTGGTTCCTCGGCAGACGGCGGTTGATCTGATAACCGCGCCCCATCACGCGCTCGACAAGGTGGCGGTGTACGGCGAGACTGAGTGCCTGGGTGTCTACGCCCTCGACCAGCCGTCGGGCAAGGTAAGGCGCTACTTCGCGCCCCACACCGTGCTCGCAACAGGCGGGCTCGGGCAGTTGTACCTGCACACGACGAATCCGCGCGTCGCACGCGGGGACGGCCTGGCGATGGCCTATCGTGCCGGGGCGCAGATCATCAACACCGAGTACATCCAGTTCCATCCGACCGCCTTCTATCACCGGGATGCAGAGCGTTTCCTGATTTCCGAGTCCGTCAGGGGCGAGGGCGCGGTGCTGCGGCGGCGGGACGGCACCGCGTTCATGCACGAGTATCATCCGGATGGGGAGCTGGCCTCAAGGGATGTCGCGGCGCGGGCGATCCACGAGGAAATGCTGAGGTCCGGCGCGGAGTACGTGCTGCTGGACCTGACCCCGCTATCGGTTGACCCGAAGGTGCGTTTTCCGACGATCTACGAGAAGCTGATGGAGTTCGGCGTGGATATCACCAAGCAACCGATCCCGGTGGTGCCGGCGGCGCACTACTCCTGCGGCGGGGTGAAGGTGGATACGTGGGCGCGCACGAGCATTCGGCGCCTGTATGCGGTGGGCGAAGTGAGCTGCACCGGCCTCCACGGGGCGAACCGGCTCGCGTCAACGTCACTGCCGGAAGCGGTGCTGTGGGGCCAACGGGCGGCCCAGGAGGCGGGCGGGAACCGAGGGCCGCTGCCGGTTGATATCGCCGACAAGATCGCGGTCTGGCACGATGAGGGGCTGACAGAAGACACCGACCCGCTGCTGATCATCCAGGACTGGATGATGATCAAAAGCACGATGTGGAACTACGCCGGGATCGTGCGGACGGCGAAGCGGCTCCAGCGCGCAGTCGCCGATCTGAGCTATCTGGCACACCGGGTGGAGCAGTTCTACCGTGAGACCAAGCTCGCCGACTCGATGATCGGGCTGCGCAATGGCATCACCGCCGCCCAGATCATCGCCGACGCGGCGCTCCGGAACCAGGTGAGTCGGGGGTGTCACTTCAGGCGGGGCTAAAGGTCTGCTGTGCCGGGGCCCAACGCTTCTGTCAAGAGAGGATTGGTGTGAGAGCGCACAGCAATGACGTGCCCCATCCCCACGAGGTCATGCCGGGCACGCTCGTTCGGCTGGCCGCAGAGCGGTTCATAGATGACCCGCCCCGTTACCTACCCGCGGGCGTACCGTTGGCCCACGTGCAGGCGCTGAATCATGCGCGGCGGCGAATCGGTTTCGACGAGTTCGCAGCTTGCAGCGGGTGGGCGTTCAGCTTCGGCTATGGCTACGATGGTCTGCAGAGCGCTTTCATGGCTGTCGGCGGCGACCCGAAAGGGGACGGGCCCTACGAGGTGTTCCGCTGGCTGACGGAACGCCTGGGATTCAGCTACGAGGGGGTGTCTATCGCTGAGGCGGACCAGTTCTGGCGCTTCGTCACCTCGAACGTTGACGCGAGCCGGCCGATTCTGAGCGAACACCTCGACGGCGGGCTCATCTGCGGTTACCGCGAGCTGAACGGGACGAGGGAGCTGTGGTTTGACGGTCCGGTAGGACGAGGATGGCACAAGCGCGAGGCGCTGCAGCCCAACTGGGTCTACGTGCTCAGGCGCACGGGCCGAGCGATGGCGCGCAAGCGGCTCTATCGCGCTGCGCTCAGACGAGCCATCCAGAAGGCCTCGCCGCACGAGTACGACGGGCTTCCTCAAGGCCTGGCAGCGCTGGAGGCGTACCGCAATGACATCGCCGACGCCGGGAAGAGCTTCGAAGGTCGCGGGGACTGGTTCTGCTGGGCGGCATTCGAGCGGCTAAGCGGGCGACTGTGCTGCGCGCGCTGGCTGCTGACCGCTGCTGACATCCTCGGGGGCGGCGCGCGCGAGCCCTTGCTGGCTGCGGCCCGCCACTACCAACGGGCCTTCGACCTATACGAGCGTTACCGCGCTGAGACGAAGGCGGGAGAGCCAACCGACCTGTCGCTCGAGGCCCGCGCTCGAACGCCGGAACGGATCGCGGCGATCGTCCCGGTGCTGGAGGCAGCCATTGCCGAGGAGCGGCAGGCGCTCGGTGCAATGACGCGCGCGGCGGGCGGCTTGTAGGAAGAGTCAGACTCCCGCCCTGCGGCCTCCTCCCCTCCCCTACCGGCCTCCCAGGTTGGGCGGCACGGCTCCGAGGGTGACCGCCACTCTCATTTCCTTGCCATTCCGCGTGAACGTTACCTCGACGCGGTCGCCGGCGTTGTGGGCGCGGATGGCCTGGGTGAGGTCACGCTCGCTCTGGATCGGCTGGTCGCCAAGGCGTGTGATGAGATCGCCTGGCTCAAGGCCCGCGGTCGCGGCTGGGCCGCTGGGAACGACGCCCACGACCGTGGTCCCCGGGCCGGCGGGCAGCCCCAACCGCTTGGCCTCATCGGGCGGAAGCGTAGCATGCTGGATGCCCATCCACGGCATCTTGCCGGTCTTGGTCAGCTTGTCGGCGACCTGTTTGGCGACATCTATCGAGACAGCGAAGCCGATGCCTTGGGCATAGGGGATGACGGCGGTGGGCATGCCGATCAGGTTGCCGTTCAGGTCAACGAGCGCGCCGCCGCTGTTGCCAGGGTTGATGGAGGCGTCGGTCTGGAGCAAATCCTGAAGCGAGGCGCCGCCTGGCGCGCCGATCTGTCTCCCCTTAGCACTGAGTACCCCGACCGTGACGCTGTTCTCGAAGCCGAAGGGATTGCCGATGGCAATGACCCAGGAACCGATCGGCAGGTTCTGGGCGCTGCCGATCACGGCCTGGGTGTAATCGTCGCCCGGCACCTTCACCACCGCCACTTCGGTCAGCGGGTCAATCCCGACGACCTTGGCCTCAAGCCGCTTGCCGTTGGCCATCGTCACCATGACTCGTTGCGCGCCCTTGACGACATGCGCGTTGGTGATTATGTAGCCGTTCTTGCCGTCAATGATGACGCCGCTGCCCTGGCCAGCGCGCGGAAACGGCTCAAACCCGAATGCCCGCGCCATCAGATCCTGTCGGCTCGGCTGGAAGAGCACGCTGATGTTCACCACGGCGGGGCCGACCTTCTCGACCGCGGCGGTGATTGCATCTTGAGAGGCACCACTCACGGCGGGGCGAACGACGCCTGCGGGGCGAGCGTCGCCTGCGGGCAGGGATGTCGCCGGGGCGCCTCGCGGCGCGATGACCGGCGCAGGGCCTCGGCGAACCAACGCCCACACCAAGGCCGCTCCCACCAGCACCCCGAGGAAAGCGGCAAGGGCTATAGAATAGCCACGACCGCAACGCTTCATGCTTCACCTCCTGCCATTCTCTCGGCGAGCGCGATCAGCGTGCGCGTGCCTGCGCCCGTGCCGCCGGCGATCTGGTGCGGCTCATCCTTGTCGCTCCAGGCGGTGCCTGCGATGTCGAGGTGCACCCAGGCGGTGTCGCCCACGAACTCTCGCAGGAACCAGCCGCCGATGATCGCCCCGGCAGGCCGGCCCCCGACGTTCTTGATGTCAGCAATGTTGCTGTCCAGTTGTGACCGGTATTCCGGGAAGAGCGGCAGCCGCCACATCCGCTCTCCCGCCTGTTCTCCCGCGTCTAGCACTGCATCAACCAGGGCGGTATCGTTGCCCATCACCCCCGAGGCGACGTGTCCGAGGGCGATGATGCACGCTCCGGTCAGGGTCGCCACATCTATGATGTGGGTCGCGCCAAGCTGGCAGGCATAGGCCAAGGCGTCGGCGAGGATAAGCCTGCCCTCAGCGTCGGTGCTGATGACCTCGACGGTGTTGCCGTTCATGGCTGTCAGCACGTCCCCTGGCTTGAAAGCCCGGCCGCTTGGCAGGTTCTCGGTCGCTGGTACGATTCC
>Ga0315291_10004977_pt1 | contig 16758 bp, 14 predicted proteins | sample YL17G12_20_MG_FD_203070 | JGI IMG/M metagenome (GOLD analysis project Ga0315291, IMG submission 203070) | Sediment microbial communities from Yellowstone Lake, YNP, Wyoming, USA - YL17G12_20 | ecosystem: Environmental > Aquatic > Freshwater > Lake > Sediment | place: USA: Wyoming | collected...
CAAGTGGCGCTATCAGGACCACTTTCTTTCCTTTCATTTTGTGAATATGTTCCGGATGAGAGAATGCATACCAGCGATCCATGAAAGCTTTCAATTGAGCAGAAGGACCGTACCAGTAAAGTGGAGTGCCCAAGACTATGGCATCGCTATCAAACAGCTTGTTGTATAATGCTGACATGCCGTCATCTATTTTGCAGTATCCTTTCTTCTTGCAGTATTCGTTGCATTCTGCCTGACAGGGCCTGATCTCTAGATCATTCAAGAAAACCTTCTCAACATCTGAACCAGCATCCCTTGCTGCTCTAAGAGTCTCATCTATCAGAATGTCAGTATTCCCTCCTTTCCTAGGACTGCCGACTATGCCAAGCACTTTCATGTTAGATCACATTCAGACTCAAATTGACTGATTCCAGTTCTTGAACGTGCGTGTTCTCTACTTAAGCAACATTAAATATCTTCATAGCCCTTATTTCAGAAAAGCCGTTGACGTCGAAGAACTCTCTATGCATCCAAGTTCCATCTAGATTGACGATGGGAGTTATAATTACGCACTTCTTTTCATCACAGAAATTCTTGACTACGTATTCCGATGCATGAAGTTCGCTGATGACTTCTTGATTGAGTACACTTTTCTCTTTATATGGAACATTATGCTTGTTAAGGAAAGTTTTCAGTGCCTCACATCTGGGGCAGTTCTCTTTCGTGTAAATAGTGATGTCCAATTGACAACCCTCCACAATGTTCACTCTGCATAGAAGCGGAGCTTTGTGCTCTGGTATGGCATAACAGTATCGCTCAGATTAGCACTCAAGCCTAACGGTCCGGATTCATGCGTCCACAACGTGTGTGCTGCGCTAGTATTTTCGACAATCTTGAACGGATTCTACAGCAATACTGATAGGACAATGGAAAAGAATGGTAAGATATGAAGCGCACGCTGGGAAGATAATAGCATGAAACAAGATGCCAAATACGTCCGTTGGTTTGAAGAGATCAGAATCGAAGATGTTCCTTTGGTTGGAGGCAAGAATGCCTCGTTAGGAGAGATGTACCGTGAACTTGGCACTCGGGGAGTTAAGATTCCTAATGGCTTTGCAGCAACCGCTGAAGCATACTGGCATGTAATAGACTCTGCAGGAATTCTTGATGAACTCAAAAAGGTTATGACAGGCCTAGATAAGGCCAACTTGGCCGATCTTGCGATACGCGGAAAGAAAGCTCGTGACCTCATCATAGGTGCTGGGATTCCTGATGACCTCTGGGCCGAGATTGAGACCGCCTATGATCGGCTTTGCGAGCAGTACGGCCCTGACATAGATGTTGCAGTTCGTAGTTCTGCCACAGCAGAGGACCTCCCAACAGCCTCATTTGCAGGTCAGCAAGAGACTTACCTCAATATCCGTGGATACCATTCGCTGAGGGAGGCCTGCAGTAAGTGCTTTGCGTCACTATTCACTGACCGTGCGATATCTTATCGCATAGACAACAACTTCGACCACTTCAAGGTAGCCCTCTCTATAGGCGTCATGAAGATGGTACGCTCTGACTTGGCCACAAGCGGAGTCATGTTTACTCTTGACACAGAGACAGGCTTTCGTGATGTAGTTTTTATTACAGGATCCTACGGGCTCGGAGAAAACATCGTTCAAGGAGCTGTTAACCCTGACGAGTACTATGTCTTCAAGCCGACATTCAGAAAAGGCCATAGAGCCATTATCAGAAAAAATCGTGGAGACAAAGCAATCAAAATGATCTATGGCCGCGGCGACTCAAAGGTCCTAACACGAAACGTAGAAGTGCCCGATGTTGATCGCAGACGGTTCTGTCTTACAGACGACGAAGTCTTGACATTAGCAGGTTATGCGATAACAATAGAAGACTATTACTCGGAGAAATTTGGCGAAACCCGACCAATGGATATCGAATGGGCAAAAGTCGGAAAGGACGGATCTCTATTCATTGTCCAGGCCAGGCCCGAAACGGTTCAATCACAAAGATCCATGAATTTTCTTGAGACATATCGCTTAGACAGGAAAGGTCCCATAATAGCAAGAGGAAGAAGCGTGGGAGAAAAGATTGCAAATGGCAAGGCCCGCGTAATCCATGATGTAGCCCATCTTCCTTCGTTCAGACCTAGGGAGATACTTGTAGCTGACACTACTACGCCGGATTGGGAGCCCGTGATGAAAACCGCTGCCGCTATTGTAACAAATAAAGGAGGAAGGACCTGTCATGCAGCTATCGTCAGTCGTGAACTCGGCATCCCAGCTGTTGTCGGAACAGAGGACGCAACAGAAAAGATCCAAACCGGTCAGGAAGTCACGGTGAGTTGCGCTGAGGGCGATGAGGGCACAGTGTATGAAGGCATACTCCCATTCAATATCGAAAAGCTCAGCCTCAGCGACTTGAAGCGCCCAAGAACAAAGATTATGATGAACCTCGGAAATCCGGATGAGGCATTTTCTCTCTCAATGATCCCTAATGACGGCATCGGCCTGGCACGCATGGAATTCATTATCAACAGCTACATAGAAATTCACCCTATGGCCCTCATCCACCCTGAGAAAATCACGGATGAGGCTGTAAAGAAAAAGATAGACGAACTCACTTTTGGTTATGAAAACAAAGAGGACTACTTTGTAGAAAAACTAGCTCAAGGCGTTGGGACTATCGCAGCAGGTTTCTTTCCTAAACCTGTTATTGTCCGTATGAGCGATTTCAAGACCAATGAATATGCAAGTCTAATAGGAGGACAATACTTCGAACCAATTGAAGACAATCCCATGATAGGTTTTCGCGGGGCTTCCCGTTATTATGATGATCGATATAGAGAAGGCTTCGCACTCGAATGCAAGGCGATGAAAAGAGTTCGTGATGAGATGGGATTAACAAATCTCATCATAATGATTCCATTCTGTCGGCGAGTAGAAGAAGCTGAAAGAGTCATGGTCGAGATGGCCAGAAATGGCCTTAAAAGAGGAGAAAATGGACTTGAGATCTATGTAATGTGTGAAATCCCAAATAACGTGATACTGATTGACCAATTCAGTGAATTGTTTGATGGCTTTTCAATCGGATCTAATGATCTAACCCAACTTACTTTAGGGGTGGACCGCGACTCAGCACTATTAGCCCACGAATTCAATGAGCAAGACCCAGGAGTGATGAAGATGGTTTCAATGGCTATTCAGGGCGCTAAGAGAAATAAACGTCATATTGGGCTCTGTGGAGAGGCACCCAGCGATTATCCTGAGTTTGCAGAGTTTCTGGTGAAAGAAGGCATAGATTCCATGTCCCTGGATCCTGACTCGGTTATGAAAATTACCCTCAAAGTTATAGAGATTGAAAATGCACGCACGTAGTTTATTGTTCTTTGCAGCGCGCGCTCAGCATTAATTAGTGATTAACCACCAATTAATATGTAAATTAATGTCGAAAGTCTGTTTGGCATTAATAACTAATTTAGCCCGCGCTGATTTGTATGGGGCTCACCACCACCAGATCTTCAATAAGAGATTTGCTAGAACTCGAACTTTTTCTTGGCCAAGATGCCGCCGATAATGTGATCTAATCTCTGTTTGAGTGGAACAAATGTAACAATTACTACCGCTACGGAGGCAAAATAGACATATGTCGAGTGCTCCCCAACTATGCTCCCTAGAAATGACGCTATCAAGTGCTGCGAGAAATCGAAGACACAGATAACAAGCGTCGCCAAGACTGAATAGATTATTCCTTTTCTTACTAATACTGTGATATCAAACAATTGGTGTTTCAGGATTGCCATTCCAATTACTGCTCCAAACAAGTCTACAAAAAGAATGCCTAGAGGCAATATGAATGGAACATCAACACCGAAAGCCACTAGGGTCTTCACTGAAGCTACGGCGAACACGATAAAGCTAACAATTATGTATCCGATATGTCGCCGTGTTACAGGAGAAGATTCAACTTTACGAGCTTTTAACAGAAGCCAGCATGAAAACAAAATGGAAAGATTATACACCAGATACGCACTATTAGCGAGCTCGCCTCCGATGAGTCCGAAGCCATAATTATAGATAGGATGATATCTCCCGATTGTCCCCCAGCTGTAATTGTAGACGCCAGAGTAGATCTGCACGGTTCCTGTCACGGATAGGACAAATGCCCCGACGCAATAAGCGTAAAGGGCAATTGTAGATCTTTTCCGTGATTGGTTCAGGTAATTCGTGGTAAAATGGTAGACAAATGCTGGGAACAAGGAGAATGGTACAGAGAGAAAATTGTGATAAAGTACTATCTCGTCAGGATAGCTATTCCTAATCATCACCAAGAATATGCTTAGATCCCAACATACCGCAGTAAAGAGAAGTAGAGCGAAAAGAAGATGATATTTTCGCCTTCCACGCGATAGGATGACAAACATCACAAGTACATTTATGATAGCGCCTATGAACGACGCGATAGAAGTGAATAATACAACTGTGGAAGGCATATGTAATACTGAGAACTGTAAGTTCTTATGTCTATAGAGGACAGGCAAGGCTCGTTCGCTTAAACATTAGACCGGATGGCGTCGCTACTTTCTATGGCGCTCTTGTAGCGAAAAACGCGAGCTTGCAATTCATAAGAAAGACATGGCTCTGCTCTTGACATAGGCAGAAGAAAATTAGGGTTGGTCTGTACTAACCAACCCTAAATAGCGCCCGCGCTCGCTACTTTCTCCGAATAGCGCACTAAATTCATCCGTAAGAAAAAGGAAGAAAAAGATTTGTGGTCTACTTGAGCGTAGACCATTTTGCCATTGGATATTTCAGTTGTGCCTTCGCGACCTTGTCCGGGTAGACGCAGACTGCTTTTCCGTCCTGCCATTGGAGTGCTGACATCTTGTGACCGGTCTGCCAGCCCGTTACTGGATCAAATGCGATGTCTCCGAAGAAACCGGTGAATTTGACGTTGCCGACAACTGCTCTCATCGCATCAGAGTCCAGAGGTTTACTGCATTTTTCCATAGCTGCCTGAAGGATAAGGCCTTGCGTGAAACCTGTCCCGGCTGTGTACTGGGGTGTTGAGACGTTGTAGTCTTTCTGGAATTGTGAAACGAACCAGTCTTCATCTGGGCCATAGTCGGCTGGGTACTTCTCCCCTGGAACCCACTGGGTGATCGAGATTACGTTTTCGCCATACTTGGGGGTCAGCCCGTCGTAGAATTGCTTGAACACACCGTATGTGCCGCAGTACAGAAGTTTCAGGTCTAACCCGAGCTCTCTTACACCTTTTGCGGCCAATGGCGCTTTGAGACCGGCTTCAAACAGAAGTATTGATGGGTTGGCTTGTTTGACTTTTGTGAGTACCGGGGTGAAATCTTGTGCGTCAAATGAAACCTTATCGTAGAACATTACGTTTAGTTGAGGCTGTTTCTTCGCATACTCATAGCCCCATGGTCCGGCTACATTTCCAAATGCGTCATCGGTGTGAACTATCGCTATGTTCTTTGCGTCTGGATCCATGGGTAAAACTTTGTTGATGATCATATCGGTTAGGACGTTCAGATAATCGGGTCCGTTGGTTATGACCATCATTACGTATTTCCAGTCTTTCCACTGTGCTGGGTCGAAGGCAGCGTTACCATAAATCTCCAGTTTCTTGTATTTCTCCACCGCAGCTACCGTAGCTTGGCCAAGAGGTGCCCAAATGGGACCCATCAGGAAGTCGACTTTGTCCTCATTGATCAGTTTCTCATAGAGTCGACTTACGTTCTCAGGCTTCGATTCGTCGTTGTATATGAGCAATTCTACTTCGTATGTGTTCCCGTCTCCAGCTTTTATTCCGCCTCGGTCGTTGACCCATCTCTTCGCCCATATTTCCAGCCCACGATTCTCATCTATACCTTGCAGTGCCGCAGTACCGGTCAGAGGTTTGGTCCCGCCGATTCTGACTTTCTTCTTCTCACCGCCCCCCGGAGTGGTTATCGTTGGGCCGGTAGTCGTTGGGGTGGATGGTTTGTAGTATTGAGATATTCCGTATCCTGCAGCCGCTAATGCACCCGCAGCAACAACGCCGCCAGCGTATTTCAGATAGTTCCGTCTGGTGATCTTCTTATCATCAACCTTCTTCTCGTCGCTCTTGCTTTCATCACTCAAATTTAGCACCCTAACTGCCAGTAGAGAGAGACTACATTCACACTTTTAACTCATTCCGCGCGCGCTCATAGTAAGGATCCAAAAGCACGCGCTGACTATTCCACCACACCTATTATTCGTCCCTTGAAGCACCCAAGAGGGATAAGATATTCTATTGGTGGGGGTTCGAATAGGCTGGCAAATAAGTCCGCCTAGTTTTGTGGAACCGATATCGAGTTAAGCGCTTAAATCTTTGTCGACTTAAGCGCTGAGGGTCATCTAAATCATGTGGGAGTAATGTCTAGGCCTTCGGCCTTGCGCTAACTTCTAATTGAGTGCGAAGTTCTTTGATCTCATCCTCGATCTTGCTGAGGATGTCTCGCACGGCAATATAGAAATCCTGTCTCCTTCCTACATCAGACCACATACGCATGTTCAGGGTCATTGTCTTCTCAAATTCGGAGAAGTCAAATTTCCAGTGCAAGTCGCCTTTGAGGCAATGTTGCACTGCTATCAAGAAGCTGATCTTTGACTTGAGGAAGTTGGTTTCAATCCACTCTCTTACGCGATCAGTGGAAGCATAAGTGGATAGAGGAGATGATTCTGCCAGGTAGTATTTGACAGTGCGACCCCGACTGAAGGTTCCCCAACCGCCACCAGGTAGTTTCCTGTGAACAGATCGCTTAACGATTCCCTGATGAACGAGCGTCTTCAAATACAGATTGAAGGTTGCCTTGCTTCCGATCCGATCTTGCAGAGCTTTCCACAATACACCATAATTAGTTGGCTTTCCTTGATTCCTTAGCTCTTCTATTATTGCGTTGATCAACTCGATATTGCTGGGCGTCCACATAGCTGAATACCTCCATCAGTACAGTTGGGGCTAAACCGGATTCTACTATAGTATACGTAGTATACTATAGTAGAATAGCAGTACAGTAAACTGATAAACCTTATGAGCACTAACGCCCGCTTTTCGCTCATGGGCAAACCGTGGCCTCTCGTGCCGATTGAGGGGTTGATTCAAATATCCAGTCGGCCAGCCGTACATCAAGGCTTATCTATTACCGTTAACAGTATAACGGTAATATATTGGGAGTCGGGTGCTGGCTCTCAGAGTGAGGTGTAGCTACCACGGAATCCACAGAACTGTCACCACCGAATTCGGCAACTCCATCGGTAGAGGATTTTCTAGCCACCGTTGAGAGCTTGGGTTCCGTAATCAGGCCTATCCTTGATGAGGCTTACTGTCTAGGCTTGGGACGACCCCCATACGATCCGTTAGCCATGTACAAAGCGATCCTTTATCGGACTAGAACCCCATCACTTCGACAGTTATGTAGAGAACTCAAGGCAAATGAACGACTCCTGAAATTGGTCGGTCTTCCGAGAGTCCCTACTCATCAAACGTTCTCGGTGTTCATTAATAGACTAGGCGAAGATAGAGTACGAAGACTCAGCGAACTTATTGTGAGAGAGCTGAGAAAGTACTGGCCTGATTTCGGAAGGGTTCTAACTGTTGACGGCACAGTAGTGAAGGCCTACGCAAAGAGAAACCGAGGATTCCGATCAACCACAGATCCGGACGCAAGACCTGGATACAAGGATCATCGTCTTGGTAAGATTCTCTACGAATTCGGTTACAGGCTGACCATCGCAACTGACGGAGAACGTGAGATCCCCCTCACTGGTCTGACGACACCAGCAAACGCAAATGAGAGCATTCTCTATCCTACAATTCTTAGACAAGCCAAGAATCTTGGGACGCCGTTTGAAGTTGTAATTGCTGACGCACAATACGATTCAAGAAAGAACATTTGGATTACAATCAGACACGGGGCGAAACCTGTCATTCAGTTGAACCCCCGCTCATCGAAGATCGCCAAACTCACCGGCAAACGAAGAGGGGACGCTCTCCTACCTATCCCACGTAATTCGCCCAGGTGGAAACATTACATGGCCATGCGGAGCGCTTCGGAACGCGTGAACTCAATACTCAAAAAACATCTGGGTCTTGAGAGTCTAAAAGTACGCGGGCTAAGACGCGTTGCAACATTCTTCCTGATCTGCATAGTGGCAAAGCAACTTCAAGCACTCACAGCAGCACGACTAGGCCGCCCCGATCTATCCCGTAACGTTCTTGTGTGGTCTTACTGAATGAAGGAGGAACACTACGTGAAAGTGCAGCGAAGGAAATCACTGAAATATGGTGACAGACAACACTATGAGTACTACATTACCATTCCCGTGGAATTTTCACGTCGCTTGGGTTTGGAACGAAATCAAGAAATGGAGTGTTATATCAACAGTAAAGGGGCTCTCACTTACACCAAGGCAGAAAAGAAAACAAACAACAAAATGATCTATGCAGAATGGATTTCCATCCTGCGTCAGTTTACTCCAGAGTTCAGTGAGGGCGGCAAAACCTATCGACAAATATGTAAAGAGGGAGGGATTCCACTCAAAAGCGCACCAGCATTTTGGGTTAAACTGGCAGAAACCGACATAGGTCTGATAAGGAAGTTGGATTCTAGAACTCATCGAATCCTGTGGATGAAAGCTCTCCCAAGACTTAGAGACACGAAGCTGACCGAACCATTACATAGCACTGAAACATCAACAAGGAGTCACTAATTTGGAGGACTGAAGATCGATCCATATTCAATCGATATGTCCAGCCAACTAATGGTCGATTGCGTAAAGGTGCCGAATAACAATCGCTTATCGAATTTTAACTCGTTCTTGTGGAATCGTCTTCTGCGTTGTAGGGGTAGTTTTCCGATCTGCTCTGTAGATTAGGATTCAAGAAAGCACCAGCCCGTAACGCTTTTTCATAATTTTGCGCTGATCGTAAGATTGAAATCCATTAATGCCTCATAAGAAGGGCTTGTCAACCTAGTTCTGGTGTTCTGATGACTGATCGCATTGTTACAATTTCAGATATGCATTTTGGAGTAAAAGATTCGACGCTGACTAATCCAGCTATAGTTGACACGTTCTTAGAAGAACTATCTGAAGGCGGTAAAATAGACGAGCTCATCCTCCTAGGCGATGTTTTTGATCTTTGGAAGAATGTTCCCAGCAAAGCTATCGCTGACTCCAAGTATTTCATGTCTGGAATTGGCAAAATTGCCAACAAGATTACATATGTCATAGGCAACCACGATCATCACATCTTCTTGATGGCTCAAGAGAACAAATTTCTAGGTGGACTCAAACAATCCAAGATTGAGGACATCAGCTTCTCTCCAGAACAGGAGTTTGGGAGATCTGTTTTGGAAGGGCTAATCTCAAGCGAATGCAACATTAGTGTAAGATATGCGAGATATTGGAAAGAGCACTTTGGGACGAAAATCCTCTTCATGCATGGACATCACCTAGATGGGTTGCAGACGTCCGCGCCAGTGATTATTACCTCCATCGACTTTTTCATTTCTTGGATTCGCCTTCTGATTGCTACTATTCGTCTCCTTTTGGCGAAGCTTCTAAAAAGAAGGAAACTCCTCAAACTTGGTAGCGAAGAGAATTTCGAAGTCGCTTTGGCCAGCACGTATGAAACTCTCTATAGAAATGCGATTTCTGAAGAACGCGTCATCATTGAAAACGGGCTCTGGCTGATTCCAAGCCTTTTTGGCCTTTTTTGGAGTCGTATCTGCAAAACATTGCGTTTCACACCAATTCAGCAGATGTATTCCGGGATAGAGAGCTACTTGAACCGTCTAAGGGAGCGCCCTGGAGTTTTTGTGTATGGCCATACTCATGCCGCCGATGCGTACAAGAAAGGCAAGGGTGTTCTCGCAGTCAACACAGGTTGTTGGTTATTGGAGGAAGATCCCCGAGTCTGGAAGAATCCTGAACAAATTCCCAACACGTACGTGATAATAGACGATGCGATAACCGTGAAGCAACTCGGCAAGAAGGAGCCTATCGTACCACCATTCCCAATGAAGGATGTTGCCACACTTGAGTTTGGCGGTCGCAAGAGCATAATAATTCAAAAATAGACCCGAAATGTAAGACGGTCTTCCTGATGGAGATCTCATCTGCTGCAAAAGCATTTGTTTGGACTAAAGCTAAGGTCACTGAACAAGCAAATGTCGTCAGTATCCTCGTAACTATGATGGCCGCAGCAACATGTTACGGGTGGATCGAGGGCACCCTCTACCCCTACTACCCATACAGAAACCAGTTGGAGGTTTTTGGGCGCTTCACTTGGTACCACACAGTCATGTTAGGCTTGTTCATTGTGGTTGCTTTCTCCATAAGCATTAGTCGAATGTTGGAAACTGGGTTAAGGAAATGGTACCTTCCTGCTGCATCATTCGGAAGTGCAGCTTGGGGCTTCTGGATTGAGGACATGGCCTATTTCGCAACGATTCGTTACAATCCGTGCCCTTGCAAGAGAGAGGGCTTGAATTCTACTGCTTGGGTAAACTGGATTCTCGGAGGGCACACACTGTTTGGCCTTTGGATTCCGAACACATACATCCTTCTGTGTGCAGGAGGATTCGCACTGTTTGCTATAGCCTTCGTTGTCTCACGTAAGGACTTGGTTCTGAAGATGAAGTTGGCTCCAAAAAAAGTCGGCAAGCTGACCAAAGTTGCCATCGGATTGCCGTTTCTTGTTGTGACGGAGATTGTAGGCATAATCGGCATTACAATAACAGATCTTGAAGTTTCAATTCCAGTACAGGTTAGATTGTCTGCAATATTTCTTGTGTCAACCGTTCCGACGATATTAGTGCTGATTCTGACAGACTGGGCAGTTAGGCATATGAGTGAGTCTGTTTAGCATGGGTCGATATCGGCACGCACTACGTATTGCGCTACATGCACATATAGCATTCTCATAGCGTTTATATGTATAGAATGCTATGGGAATGCTATAAATATAGGTGCTAAAATTAGATCGAGATGTGACCGAAGCACGAAATGGAAAGTTGACAATTCTTGTCGTCCCTAAGGAGGCCAAATGAAATGAAAGAAACCAAAATGAGAAGAGCTTTCGTAACCCTGCCGAATTCGATTTGGAACATTCTTGACGTTGAAATGAAGGGGAAGATAGGCGATGGTGACGCCGAGATCCTAAGAAACATGGTTATAGCTTATCTCTCAGACCAAGGATACTTCCACAAAAAGGAAGAAATAATAGGAGTGCCCAGTTCAGAAAAAGGTGTAAGTTGAGAAGATTGGTTAGAGGTTCAGATAGTTTGATATAGGACAAATAGTGTCACAAGTATTTCCACATGTTACTATCTCTTTCAAGCATTCCCTTGTGCATTCATCCTTTCTAATCGTGTAGACGTATCGCGCCAAATCGTATTGATTGATGTAGGTACGGCAGGCATAACCGTTCCCAAGAAACCTTGATAGGCATTTTTTTTGCAGAGCTACTATAGACGCAAACTGAGGCCTGTTCCTAAATCGAGTTGGTTTTTTCACGACAACTACGTCGTCTTCTCGAACAGAAATCAATCCTACTCTGGACATGTTCCAGTAGTTGAGCAATCTATCAGTAGCTACATAGGCATAATCAACGTAGTCCTTTACACGGTCTATCTGTCGCATCGCCTTTGAGAGCTTATCTCTGCTTGACTTAACTTCGACGAAGGTTAACATATCATTTTCCAAAAGTAGTAAGTCGACATCAGAAAGAATACTTCCCCATGCAATGTTAAGACGAGCATGTGGTATGACCTCACGCCCATACATTTGGAAGTATTGCGCTAGGCTCCGAATTATTCTTGTTTCATGCCTACCTAGCCGTTTTGTAGATTTATTAATATTCTTTGCCATCATCTTTGATCTACCTGAAACTCCTAACGTTGCCCCAACAAACCGCGCATTTCATTCGAGAGGGTGCCATACACTGAGGTGCTTTTTGAAGATACCAAGATTGCACAACCATACCTAATTCTTGTCCGTCTTCTATGTTGCTCCGTTATCTCAGCTGTGGTCTCTGGCCTAATCACAAAAGTCCAATCGCCTTCCATGCTCTTTTTCTTAAACGCCCATCTGAAGACCTTCATGTGGGACTTCTTTCCAAGTTCTTCACGATTGTCCAGTGATACGGTGCCGATCTCGTGACCCGTCTTGCGTGCGTAGACTTTCAAGTAAGTATTGAGACTGGGCACGGGTGTTACAGCGTGGTTATCAGAGTGAACTACGAACACTTCCAGCTTCTCAATAAACTTTGGAATCTTTACCGAGATTTCGGCCTTATAATGGAGGGATTCACTCGGTCTTGAGGAATCGGGCAGCGATAGGGTACCTTCTGAAACTACAAGTGCATGAAATCGATCGCAACTGCAGAAGGATCTTGTTTCCCCAAAACCCATGCAATTCTGGACACCAGAGTTACAAGACGCTAACGTGATGGCCTTGAGGGTCTCGGCATTCCTTATTCTGTTGCCGTATTTGGCTTCTATTTCGGCAAGGCCTCTTGCGTATAGAGGTGCTGAAAAACTTGTTCCTACAAAACCCTCTCTAGCTCCATTCTTGTCGAAAGAGTCAACTCCTACTCCTGAAGTTGAACCATCGTGACAGAGGTTACCCCCGTTTTGCACAACTTCAGGCTTAGGGCAATCGTACAAGAAGGGATTTCGAGTACCGCATCTGCTAAACGGCGCCAACTCACTCCTACGTGCAATCGTAATGTGAGAATCTCTCTTTGAGATTGCGCCGACAGCCATAATTGAGACCGCTTGTGTTGGTGATTTCACAGGATAATTAGGTATGTATGACGGATAGGAAGAGCCAGTGGCAATGCAATTCAACACGGTCTTTGGGAGAATGTTTCCTGCACTGAATACCAAACAGATGTTTCTCTCTTGCGTCAGTCTATCTAATTCGGAAGTTGATTGTGGATGATCCCTGTCAAAATTGATTGATGAAAGAAAAATGCGTGTCTGTTGTGAGTACTTACTGATTGCTTGAAACATGCCCTGAAAGACTACATTTTGAAGGTCATCCGCATACACTTTATAGGAGATTATTTTTGCCTTTGGCTCACTGAGCTCTTCACCATATGTTGCTAGGCAAGCGATGGGTGTACCGTGACCTTGAGGCGAACGACCATCATCGAAGTCAGAGAACGTTGGGACGCCATCTTTCACAACTACTAGTCCATCTAACGGGGGAATTTCGTTAACACCAGAATCCATCAAACATATCGTTGGTAATTCCTTGCGACCAGAGGCTCCATCGACAACAGAGGACACGTCGGCTACAATCGAACGAATCCTTCTACTGCGTAATCTCTTTTTTTCTACACTATCAGGCACTCGTTCTATAACGCCCTGAGGAACGCCCCCAATATCAAAAATATAATTTGAAACCTGAAGCAACTTTCTTGTAGAACTAAGATCCAAGTCAGCTAACAGAAAACCCATTTCATAGTCCAAAAGCTTTGCTTGTATTTCTTTCAGGTGCTTTATGATGGCCTTGAGGTAATGTTGTCTTTTATCCTCAGATATATTGGGGACAAGACGAATAAGAAGCGGTCTAGCCTTGCTTGGCCATTCAATATCTTCTCTCAAGTATTCAGAAACCTGTTCCTCGAACATGAGGGGGCTTATTCTCTTTACCTGCTGGAAGTATTTTGAAGCATATGTTGCATTTCTCAAAACCGCACTAAGCTTCGAGAGAGGGCAGGAGACTAGTAATTTGGTATGTGTCTCATTCAGATATGCGAGGACTTCTGCGGAAAGACTCTTAAGTACTGTTACCGTGTCGGAGTCAGACAGTCTCTTTGATATCCCCAAAACTATGTATACATTTTCAACATCCTTTAGTTCCTTTTCTTGGATGCTTGAAATAGTCGAAGATATTTGTTCGTTGACACTCTTAGATATCCATTCTGCCTCTTCTTTCTTTGGTTCATAGGGGATCGTTTCTGTCCCACGCCCATACCCCTTTCTCCGTTTCTCTTCAACTACCTTTGATTCTACGAATATGAAATCGCTCTGTTGGGATGGGGCACCTTTGTCTGTCATGCAATTTTCCCTCATAGCTTGGGCGTGAGCCGTGTCCTCACATGTGTCCTCTTCTGGGTGCTCTCGATTTTGTAGTCCTCGCTCAAGGACATGTTCTTCAGAAACGCGTTACACTGCCAGACTATCTATAACTATCTTAGATTTCTCTTTTTCTACGACTGAATCGATAAAATATGCGTAACTTGCTAGCACCTCTGGTTATCTACTATGTGTTCAGTTAGCTTAGAGTCTAACTGTGCAAGTAGTTGGTTTAGCCTCGAAGCTTGTAGCCCTACTTCACGAACTAAGACAGAGGCTGTACACAATCAATTCTAGAATTAGTGTAATGTTTTTTGCCAGATGTAACCCGAAGTAGTAACGCAACAAAATTGGGGTAACGAAGCATCTACGACTGCTGAACTACGCCTGCAACAACCTACAACAATAACCTGAATGTAAAATTGCCCGTACTTCTGACTATCACCCGACAGTTAACACCCAAATAGGCTAGGGGTCGTCACCCGTAGAGTTAACAGAGCCTGGAGAATACACCATCCCGAAAGCAAAGACCGAGTGATGAAGGATACCCCAATCGCTAGGTTGCTGCCAGCAGACGAATTTTGACACCGAGAAGAAACAGTCACAGCAGTCGTCAACTTGACGTTACCTTTTCAAAGATCCTTAAAATGAACCAGCAATGCTGGCATTTCTCTCTTTAGTATCTTTAGTCCTCTTAGGAAGATCCCAGTTTCCCTTCTGATGTATTCAATTATGTCTTGGTGCATTCCCCTCTCGTAGAGCTGGGGAATGCTCTCATTAATTACGGGGTGCCCACCAACGTCCAGAACTTTATCATAACCCCTGAATTTGCCCTGATTTATTAACACTAGAACGTGCTTTAAGTCCAGATGTGGGCGACTGTAGCAGCATGCCAGATCGAAGCCATTAAGACCATGTTTTCCAGCTCTCTTGTCCAAGAAATTGAAGTCAAACAGTAAGTTTTTCCCAATTGGAACGAAGTCCCAGCAGTTTTCGCATTGGATTTGAGGAAGAAAGGTTGCCAGAATGTCTCTCTCAGAGGTCTCCCATTCTTTCAGTATCTGTAATTCGCCGACTGGATCACCACTGGATTCGTTCAGCCTTTGCCATTGTATCGTTATTATCTTGTCCTTTTTCGGATCAATGCCTGTAGTCTCAATGTCAAAGTAGTATTGAGCCAATCAAGACAACTCCCATGGTATCGAGCGCTCATAACCAACCATTCTCTATTGAATTACATGAGCGTCGCCTGTGTTTGCAGTCAAATGCTCTGCCTCAGTGCAGTTAACGTTTTCAGCTTCTCCAGATCGGGAAGAGCCAAAAGGGGCGGCAGAATACTCTCCTTGATCAACGATTTGTCCACCTGATCTCCTGTTAGAAGTGCTTTGCTCGTGTTCTTGACTGCAAGTGCCTCTTCGCAGACTTTCTTGTAAGCGTTATACCTTTTCTTCCATGATGCTATATGTTTCTCTATCTCATCCATCATGCTGTTGTAGAGTTCTACGCTTTCGCCTACGATTGCTTGCATGGAGTTGGCGAACTCAGGGCCTTGTAGGTATTCCATAGTGAGCCGTATCGCTTCGTCCTTTTGGAGTCTGCTAAGCTTCATTTCCGCAATTTGAACTATCTGGCCTCTAAGAATATTGACAAGAGACAGGCAGCCAGTAGGATAGACCACCATCACCCCTCTCTCTGAAAAGAATCCGTGAGTTCCCTTTTTCATTGCATTCGTTACCAGTACGGCAAAATCTGCCTGCCTAGTCTGTTTTGCCTTCAATGTCTGCTTCAAGTGACCCTGAGCGTAGCTCTTGACTCGCTTGCACTCATAGACTATGACGCCAACTTGGCGATCTTCTTGCATAACATTTTGAATTACTTCTCCTCCTTTCCCAGTATGAAGATATTCATCATTGGGAAAGCTTTTCCTCAATTCTTTTATCAGACTATCCTCGCAAAGGAGCCCCTCCATCTGTGGGGTTGTTTGTCTTTCAAGTTGCTTCTCAAGCTCCCTAATTTGGCGGGCCTGTTTCTTCAGATCAGCATTCTTTGTTCTCATTTGGGATAGAGTGCTCTTGAACGTCCTGTCAAGACGCTCATACTTTCTTTTGACCTGCTGTGCAGTTCGTTCTTTTTCTCTTCTGATTTGCTCAGTAACAGATGTCCGAAGTTGCTTCTTCATAGAATTGAGAAGTCTGTTGGCCCGTCTATTTGCTCTGGTCTCGGCTTTGACGATAGCTTTTTCGATTCTTTCGTTCGCATTCCTCTTTATTTGCTTCTCACTATTCTTCAAGGTCGCCAGCTGGATTCGCAAGCGTTTCGTTTGTTCGTCTACTGCTTCACGAACAAGTGTTTTCTTCTCTTTTCTAAATCTGTTTGTCTGTTTTCGGAGCTCTTCCTGTTTCCTATTGAACTTTCGCAGGAGTCTTGCTCGCTGCTCTTCAACCCTTTTCAGTAGCTTCTTTTGTTCCCCCCAAATGCCTGTAATCTTGTGGTATAACGAACGTGATACTGGTTGACCACAAAGAGGGCAAGTATACGTCATCCCGATTACCCCTTGAATACGCTTAATTCAGTGCGTGTTGCTCGTATATCGCTCTTATTGGACGAACCTCAGTCGTTCTGGGTGACATCCTGAAGGTCGA
>Ga0315291_10004979_pt1 | contig 16755 bp, 16 predicted proteins | sample YL17G12_20_MG_FD_203070 | JGI IMG/M metagenome (GOLD analysis project Ga0315291, IMG submission 203070) | Sediment microbial communities from Yellowstone Lake, YNP, Wyoming, USA - YL17G12_20 | ecosystem: Environmental > Aquatic > Freshwater > Lake > Sediment | place: USA: Wyoming | collected...
TAAAATATTTACGTAAATGCCGGAATACCCATTAAATCAACAATCACAATTTCTAATTTACTGTTTAGAATCTTATCAATCGTCTGAACAAAGATCTGCAATTGGTAAATATATACAAACAAATCATCCAAATATATATTACCCAGCTTACATTAGAGCCTTACATGACATAGGAGAACTTAATTCTGTAAATCAAGCTTTAACATTATGGAGAATCAAATTATCATTAATAGATGTAAAACCTTATGATACTAGCGTAACTGATCAACTAAAAAAGCTCTACACAGAATATCAAGAAATATTTGCAAAAAGCCCAAAACCTTCAATTATAGAATCAGAAGTCACAGCACTTATACATGAATATGCATATTGGGTATGTGTTTTAATTATGGGCTCCCGATTACAGAATTCAATGTATTGGGGAAGTTTAAAAATATTACTACAAATTATGCAAAATCCAGGATCTTCTATTTCAATAAATATTAGAATAAGCGAGAAACTTAAATCATATCATATTGATTTAAATCAAATAGTTATAATTATTTGTCAAGTTTTAAGATTTGATTTAGATGAGCGTAAACAAATTATAAGTGAACATGTATACATGCAGCCTCGATTTTTACCATCTTAAAATACATAAAAAATCTTACTTTACAATCGGTACCACTCCAATATAGTCTTTTATTTCTAAAAAAGTCTCCATCCATAAAGGCTGAACTGACGTAACAGAATATGGAGATCCTTCAGGTTCTTCTAATTTTATTAACATAATAAATTTTGGATTATCCGATGAATCCCAACCAATAAAAGTAACATTTACTCTATCTTCTGCATAAGATAACGCACTTTCAGATAATATTGACGCAGTTCCTGATTTCCCGGCTAATTTATAATTATTTAGTTCTTTATATTCCCACCTAGATCCATTCCGATTAAATACTTCCGTTAACATCTCATTTACAGTCATAGCAGATTCTTTTGATAACGGTGTACTAGCTACTTTTGGTTCGATCTCTATTACTTTCTCTTCATCGTATATTTTCGATACGATGTATGGCTGCATTCTAGTTCCTTTATTTGCAATAGCCGATACTCCGGATACAATTTGCAATGGTGTTGCAGAATACCCTTGTCCATATGAATAAGCAGCAATATCCGCAATATTCCAATCTTCAGGAACTTTTAACGTACTTGAAGATTCTTCAGCAAGTCCAACATTAGTTTTATTTCCTATTCCAAACTCTCTTAAATATTTATACATATTTTCAGCACCTACTTTATCAGCTATATAATAAGCACCAATATTGTCACTATATGCCAGTACATCTGTTACATCCATTTCTTCTGCTTCCTTTTTGCTTGCTGTACAAACAATCTTGTCAGATGTTAAATCTATGCATCCTTGATGATCAAATACAATTGTTTTTGGAGTATAAATGTTTAAGTCTATAGCAGCTGATGCTGTAAAACATTTTCCAACAGAACCAAATTCATATGGATCAGATACTGCTTTATTTCTAAAAACACTAAAATCCTGAATTTCATTATATTTATTTGGATCATATGTTGGATAATTAGCCATCGCTAAAATTTCACCAGATCTTGGATCCATTATTACAACTGTTCCGCTTTTGGAATTCCACTTTTTAACTCCTTCTTCAATTTTCTTCTCTACAATCTCTTGCAATCCTCTATTTATAGTCAGCCTAATACTTCTTCCTACTTTAGGAAATATTGGTTCATATTTTCCTGTCAAAATTTGGTTACCGAAGCTATCTGTCTCCTCAATTAAAAATCCTTTTTTCCATGAAAGATCACCATTCCAATAACCTTCTATTCCATTTCTTCCAATATCTTCACCTAAAGAATTTTTACCGACAAATCCAATAATATGGCTGGATAAATATCCATCCGGATATATTCTTTGTTCACTAGGCTCATAATGCAACCCCTCAAGACTTTTATCTGCATTTCTATCAGATTTAGTATTTTCTAGTTCTTTTTTCTTTTCTGCAGATACATTTTTAGCTACACTAGTATATAAAATATCTGTATTTAGCTTACCTTCTAATTTTTCTTTATCTAACTCCAAAATACTGCTTACTTTATAAATAAACTCTTCTCTAGTTTGTCTGTAAAGATCTTCGGCATATTCTATTTCAGGTATATAAGCATATACATCGTACACAGGAACACTATAAGCAAGAGGTGAACCATCTGAAGATAAAATAGATCCTCGAAGTGAAGCAAGCTGTGAATCTTTAACTCTCTGATTTGCTAAAACTCTATATCTATCATACTCAATTATCTGCCAACGGAATAAAAAGGAAACTATAATTAATACAATAATTATAAAGATATTATATATAATTTTGATTCTCCAATTAGAACCTTTTTGAATATACATCTTAACTAAAATGATAATATATGGGTGTTAAAAATACAATAAATTGACTTTATTTGCTTTTAGAACTAAGCGATTCGTAGTAAATTACATATTCTAGCTTATCTATTGTAACCATTCCTAGTTCCAACGAAGCTATTGTTTTTATTCTTATCAAAGACTGATTCTTACATATCTCAGCATCTAATAGCTCGTTATCCAAAATTAGTCTTTTTTGTTCACTTCTTATCTTTGCAACTTCTTTGCCTTTTGTACCGAACACTGACAGAAAAGCCAGCTGAGAAACTATAGTAACTATAAGTATTATAAATAGAATAATTAGTAAACTTGGCTTAATTTTACTTTTTCTTTTAATTAATTCTTTATTTTTCATAATATTATATTAATTTTTCAATACATCTAAGTTTTGCGCTTCTTGCTCTTAAATTATTCCTTATTTCATCCACATCAGGTCTAACTAATTGTTTAGTTAATATTTTCACTTTCCCTTCATTTTCCCATTCTTTAAAGGTTTTTTTTACAATCCTGTCTTCACCTGAATGAAATGTTATTACAACCAATCTTCCGCTAGTAGGTCCAGAAGCGAGTGTCTCAAGAGCTTGGGGCAGCATATTTCGCAGAGAACTAAGTTCAGAATTAACTGCAATTCGTAGAGCTTGAAACACCCGCATTACTGGTTTAATCCAATAATAACTTACATCTGTATTATTGGATCTATAATGCCTACCAAATCTCACTTTTGGTATTGCATATTTAATAATTTTTACAAGGTGCAAAGTTGTGTCAATATATTGTTTTTTCCTTTCATATATTATTGCTTTCGCTATTCTTTTAGCATATTTCTCGTCTTGCTCTTTAAATAGTTTCTCAAGTTCTTTTTCATATAATCCATTTATTAAATCTTCTGCTTTAACTTTCAAATTCAAATCCATTCTCATATCTAACGGACCATCTTTTGTATAACTAAATCCTCTTTTCTTATTTTCAAGTTGATCTGAAGAAACTCCTAAATCAACAATTACTCCGTTAACACTCATTAAATTCAGTTGATTTAAGTACTCTTTAATATTTTCAAAGTTTTTATTTATTAATATTATTTCAACATTATTTTTGAAATATTTCTCTTTATCCTTATTCCAATTATCTTTGACTAAATATTTATCAAATCTATTAATTGATTCTTTATCAATATCAAAACATATAACTTTTCCTTTATCTTTCAATCTTTTTACAATTTCCAAAGTATGTCCTCCCCCTCCTAGAGTACAATCAACATAAATTCCATTTGGTTTAATATTTAAAAAATCTATACTTTCCTTTAAAAGAACACTTTTATGTATACTTTTGTCTAATCTATCTTTCATATTTATTTAGTTTCTGAAGCTCATCAGCTATCTTTGATGCATTTTTCTTAACAATTTTCATTCTTTCTATCCATTTATCTTTATCCCAAATTTCCACCCAGTCAATTAATCCAACAAATACAACTTCTTTACTTATACTAGCAAACTCTTTTAAATTATTAGGCAATACAAATCTTCCTTGTTTATCATGCTCAACTTCGCAAGCTCCCCCAATTAGAAATCTTCGAGTATCTCTTACAGGACTATTTGTAAAAGCTTTGTCAGAAAATACTGATAGCAACTTATCCCATTGTTTTGAATTTATTATTATCAAACATTCTTCATAGCCTCTTGTTACTATCACTTTATTACCGAGTATCTCTCTAAATTTCTTAGGAAGAGCTAAACGATTTTTCTCTCCAAGTTTATTTGTATATTCTCCTATTAACATTGATTAATTTTTAATATTTCACCACAATTCACCACTCATCACCATATTAGATAAATATAATGTATGTGTCAAGTGGATAATATAATTAAAAGTAATTATTGTTTCCTTGGATATCTAAAGTGGTTATAACTTAAAATACAATCTTGATTAAATAATTAAAACAAGATCAGGGAGATATTTCTAATTATGACTAATATTTTATATATTAATACAAATTCTCAAATAATTCTTCTATAATTATTGAATCCTCTGGAACATCTATTTGTATATCTTCATTATAATCCCATAAAACCAAACTTATATTTAACAGCTCACCAATATCTTCAGTTTTGCCCTCCCATATCATACTAAATTTATGTATGTTTGAAGAATTCTTGTCAATACATATATCTGCAGCTACTTTACCAATATTCTTAAAACTTTCATTTACTTGAGCTTCATTATATTCCTTATCGTAAATTTCTGAATAAGTTTTTAACACTTCTTTAAATTCATCGTTATTCCATGATAAATTAATACAATAACATTTATTTTCCTTAATATTTTCATCCTCTACAAATTTCGCATTTTTAGTCACACTGTCATCTGTAATAAATTCCAATAGCTTTTCTATATTTTCTTCTTCTATATCTTTTGCTTCAGTTTTATATTCACTAATTATTAAATCTAAAGTGGCAGCTTGTTCTGCCTTAAACCATTGATCTTTTATATACTCATTAAATTTTGAATAACTACCTGACAATTGAGATATTAAAATATATGTTATATTACCGAACACTTTTAATTTACCCTTATAATTATCTTCTTTTTTTACTGTCTTGTAACTGGCATCTAATTCAATTTCATATTTCTGATCATTTTCTTCTTTATAATTAATCGCTCCATTTATATTTGCTGATGTATCAATCATTGAATCAGGACTAGAATCTAAATATCCTTCAAGATTATCAAGTTTTAAAACAGACTCGAATCTAATGCTTTCAATCTCATTATAATTATTAATTTGCTCTTTTAGAAAATCTTGTGATATTTCACTTTTCACAAATTTAGAAACCAAACTTTCTTTTGCTTCTGCAACTGGAGATAACATCCCAATAACAGTACCTACTAGATTCTTAGCGGCTAATTCAGCTTCATTTTGGGGGTCTTTATTAAGCTTCCCTACTAAACTTGAAATTATTGGAATATTTATATCTGTAAAAAGAGATAACAGAACTAAAATTATTATAATTAATGCTAAAATAGCACTAAAACCGCAACAGCAAAACAAAAAAGTCTTGCTTCCTTTTTTTTGAACTTTATTATTATCTACTGGATTGAAGATATTTGCTGGTGAACCTTTATCAGGTCCTAAAGGAGGTATAACAGGTCTAATTGTTTGTTGGTTAGTATTCTCTGATATTATATTTTGTGATTGATTATTAATCAAAGAATTAGCATTATATTCAGTTGCTATCTGAGATTGTTTATTATCTTTCTGTGAATCCATTGAAATGACCACTAAAATTATTTAAACAGTATACTTTTAGTGATAGATAAAATCAATCCTTAATTACGGACTCAATCTTTCAACATCTCTTGGAAACAGTGTTGCCTGCCTAACATTATCAAAATTAAAAATCTTCTGAGTCATTCTTTCCAAACCGAATGAAAAACCTGCTTCAGGCGGCATTCCATATTTAAAAGCCTGCAGATAACCTTCATAATTCTTTGGATCGAGACCCTGATCTTTCATATTTTCAATTAATTTATCATATTTTTCTATTCTTACTGTTCCAGACATCCATTCTATACCCCTGCAAAGTAAATCGTAGCTTAGAGACTCATTTGGATTATCAGGATTATTCCATGTGTAAAAGTTTTTATCCTTATGAAAATGAGTAACCCATATAAGATCACTTCCAAATTCTTCAAACGACCATTTGCAGATTTCTCTTTCATCATCTGGTTCCATATCTAATTTTCTATTTGTACTTTTACCGATTCTTTTATTTATAATTTTATGTGCTTCACTTATCTTTATTTCAGGTACACCATTTTTACCAACAGCAGGAGTCGTGGCATTCCAAAGCTCTAATTCTAATTTATTCTCCTTGTTTATGGTATTAAATATATCTTTTACCAATTTTTCACAAATCTTCAAAACCTGATGGAAATCATCTATAAATGCAATTTCTCCATCCATATGTGTAAGCTCTGTTAAATGTCTTGATGTATGATGTTTTTCTGCTCGAAAAACAGGTGTTATTGTAAATACTTTTTCAAAAGCTCCAATCATTATCTGCTTATAAATCTGCGGACTTTGGCACAAAAAAGCTTTTCTATCAAAATACTTAACTTCAAAAAGATCTGCACCGCTTTCTGACGGAGCTCCCATAAGTACAGGGCTTCTAAACTCAATAAATCCTTGATTAATTAAACTATCTCTAAATGCTTGTAAGATAGTTGCTTGTACTTTAAAAATAGCCTGTACTTTCTTATTCCTAATAGACAATGATTTATTATCAAGTATTGTATCGGGCAAAGCATTTATATCATCTTTATTGTACTCAATCGGCGGAATATCTTTTACTTGTGATATTAATTCAATTTTAGGATTTATGATTTCAACTCCAAGTTCGGTTGTATCTGCTTTTTGAACCTTGCCAGTAACATATAATACTGTTCCTATTTGATATTTCTTTACTTTATCCAATTCTTTCTTATCTTCAATTACAATTTGAATAAATCCTCCTCCATCCCTCAATATTAAAAAGTTAATTTTACCAAGCTCCCGAAGCTGATTCATCCATCCTTTAATCAGTACTTCTTTACCAATTTTATCTTTACAACTACTTGATAATGTTCTTTCCATGATAATTTAATAAAAATTAATATAAAAGTTTAAATATATAATACTAATTTCAATATAAAAGCTCTAATTATTTTAGTAAAGTTTATCTTAAATATAAAATTCTCAAAAAATTCTATCCTATTGATCACAACTAAGTTGTGTCAACAGGATTACTCAAACAAATCTCAAAACATAAACAAAGTGAAATGTTTTAGCAAGATTTGTTAGTCCCGCTTTGCGGGATATATCTCTACGACTTTTCTTCATTTTATTCGAAAAATCTAGAGCTATAAAAAAGATCCCTTATCTAAATTCCGACATAAACTTAGATAAAGGACCTTTAAAAAGGTGGTGCCACCTTACTTCCCATATATAAAATAATATATGGCTCATTGATTAATATTCAAATGTAAGTCACAAATAATTTTCAAGCTTCCACTATCCTTGAATCGCTTTATACTTATTTATTATAATAAAATATCAATATTAATTCAAGAAATAAGTAAATATTTTATTAGGAATTATGTTTGAATAGGTTTTGGTAATATTATGGTTGATCCCCCGGTTGGTGCAACTCCTCCTAGATTTTTAGTTGGAGTACCACTTGCAGGTTTCGGAGGAAGAGGTACTGGTGGACGTTCTATCATTTGAATTTTACTTACACCTTCTAATACCCATCTTCCTTCATCTGTATGAAATGCAAATGAAGCTTTTGGTATCCTTTGGATAGATTCTTGAAATCCTTGAGTGCTAATACTGTTTCTTAAATTAAGAATCATCCTGATCCCTCCCATACCAGGCGGCCAGTAATCACTATCTAGTAGTGAAATAATAACACCTTTCGTATTCTCAGGATCTAATGGGGTTATTTTAGTAGTAGTAACCAATTGGAATTCAAATTGTTGAGATTTTAAGGATTCCCCTTCAAGTTCTCCTAAACGAAGTCTTGGGCATAGTATATAATGAGTAACTTCTTTATTATATACACTAACTATACATACTTTATATAAATCTTCACTGGGTTTGATTATTAATTGTCCCTTAGATCCAATCTTAATTTCTACTGCCTTATCAGGTAGCCAATCCTCTTGTTCATGTCCGCTGGTTAATTTTCCAAAAGTATAAAAACCTGGTTTTAGTTCAAAACCCTCTTTTGTAGTTTCAGGCGTAACAGCATTCATAATTTTAATAAAACAATTATATAGTTTGATAACTCATTTAGAAATACTATAGTGTGCAATATTTTTATAATATAAAAGAACATATTTTCTTGCTTTAGTTCATCCGTATTTCAAAACGTTGATCTCTTCTAAAATATAACTTATTTGTTCTAGCATCCCATACTAATAATCCAGTTATATTCGGTAATCCAATTGTTGATAAATCATGTCTTGTCCTAACCCTCCTTAATTGATCTAAAAATCTGTTAAAGTTCATATTCGCATCAAAATACACCCATGATACTCTTAATACTACAAGATCAGAATGAAATTGATATAAACTTAAAGAATCTGAACTATTTAATCCTCCTGCAATACCTGGGATAGGATCATTTTTTATATCTATATGACTTCCTCGTAATCTACTTCTCATTATGTATCTATGAGTAGGTGTTATTTCATCTGAATCAAGGACATCTACACATAAAACAAATCTTGATCTACCAGTCACTTCAATAAATGGACCTCTCAAAAAGAAAACACCATTATCATCTTGAACTTCTATCATAGGCCCATAACCGCTTGGAACAGCTGTCATTAATCTATCATATAATGGTCTATTTGCTAAAGTATGGCTGCTATCTATATGGCTAGCTAATACTCGCCATGGAATACTATCATAACCTTTTGCTCCCTTCTCTACTAAAGCACCTGCATGATCAATTTCAGTTCCATATACAGCTATAGGACTTAAACTTCCAGGTCTAATATTAAATATCCTTCCCCTTCTTGACAAGTCTAAATTTAACTCTAGTCCTACTTTTGATATATCTCTACCCCATCCATAGCTTCTAACACCATCTACTAGTTGTTGGATATACTCACTTCTTGAAGTACCTGGTGGTATTCTTAAATATCCAAGAATTGCTTCTTTTCTAACTCCAGTAAAAGCATTTGAATTGATTTCAGCTCTTTCAGCTACAATTACTGATAATTGAGCTTTACTTCCTGTATAAATCTGTTGCTTACTAAATTTGCCTCCTAAAATAAGAAAAACTTTTCCATTTAATATTCTATAAGGAATAATCTTATCAGGATCGAATAATTGAGCAATAATAAGATCATTACCACGTCCTTTTCTAGTATCTAAACCTATACTTCTAAAATCAGCTCCAAAATCCCTTGCCCAATTACTTGGTATAAACCGTTCCAAATATTCAAATCCTATATGTCTTGTACCTAGTATTAAACCTGCAATTTCTGTCCAAATTAATCTTGTTCTATCTCCAAAAGATAACTTATCACGATATGAAAGTAATTGTTCCTGCATTTTTATAAATATTTATATATTAAATATTTTAATAATTAACTTTCTACCATAAAGTTCCTCCCTCTGTATCCTTCACTTTTACCCCCATCTTCCTTAGTTCTTCTCTTATCTCATCCGCTTTTTCCCAATTTTCATCCTTTCTCGATTGATTTCTTTCTTTTATCAATTTACTAATTTTAACTTGTGTTTCCTTATCAAATACACTTTTTATATTTAATAATCCCTTAAGGTTTAAACCTAATACCTTATCAAAATCCAATATTGTTGCTAGTTTATCTCCTTCATCCAAATTGCTTTTAATAACATTCCAAAATACACATAAAGCTTTTGGCATATTCAAATCATCTTCAATAGCCTTTATAAATTCATCTTTAAAAGAATTAACAACTTTTCCTTGATTAGATTTTTTGAACTCTTTTATTTTATTTATAATCTTCTCTAAACATATTCTGGCACTTTCATAATTCTTCCAAGTAAAATCCATTTTACTCCTATAATGAGCTGTTAAATAAAAATATCTAAGAGCTATAAAGTTTAAATTTAATTCTCCCTTATTATCAATCTTATTTCCATTTGAATCTACGAATGAATAATTTTCAATGTCAGATGCGATAAAAGCATTTCCCAAACTTTTTCCCATTCTTCTTTCATCTACGGTTAGGAAATATCCATGCATCCAGTAATTAGCCATCGTTTTCCCATAAGCAGATTCAGACTGCGCCATTTCAGCTGTATGATGAACTTTTATATGATCCTCACCTCCGGTATGTATATCAAACGGTTGCCCAAGATACTTCGTACTCATAGCACTGCATTCTATATGCCATCCAGGAAAACCTCTTCCCCACGGGCTGTCCCATTGCATTTCATGTTTGGGTTGATCTAACTGCCATAATCTGAAATCTGCAGGATGTTTCCTGAGAGGATCAGACTTGCATGCCCGATCAGTGCATTCCATATCTTTAAATTTCTGTCCAACTAGTTCTTCATATTTAGGAAATTTTTGAATATCGAAATATACAGCTTGTTTTGTAGTATAAGTAAAACCTTTCTTTTCAAGAATTTTAATAATTTCAATTTGTTCTTTTATATGATCTGAAGCTTTTGCTAGAATATCAGGTTTGAGAACATTTAATCTTCCCATATCACAATCTTTTGAAAAAGTTTTACTCGATTTATAGTCCTTACCGAAAATTGCCTCTGTGTACTTTTGTGCAATCTCATAAACACTTAATCCTTCTCTTTTTGCAGCTTTCTGCATACGGTCAATTCCATCTTCAGTATCAGTTATTTCAATAATCTCTCCTTTTAATTCGAGAGTTTTTTTTTGAGCTTCCGTCATTGTCAGATGTCCTACATCAGTAATGTTCATCACCTGTTTAACTTGAAATCCGAGATATTCAAATGTTCTCCTAAGTAAATCGTAAAAAACAAACGTTCGGAAATTTCCTATTTGCGGGAAATAGTAAACAGTCGGACCGCAGTTATAAATGTGTACAATTCCTTTTTTAATAGGTTTAAATGGTAATAACTTCTTTTTATAAGTATGATAAATTTTTAACATAGTATCAATATACACTAAAATTAAAATATTATGAAGACTTATTCGATCTATAATTAGATAATTTCCTTAAGCTTTCACTAACATCTTCAATATGCCTTTCTGCAGAATTCAAAGATATCTCCCGAAAAGCTTCAGCAAATTTTTTATCTATTAATCTCCCCATCATTTCTCCAATTTTAATGATAACTTCTTTCTTTTCAATCCATCCTTTTTGATATTCATGATACTGAGATTTATGTATTTCGTTTACTTTTAATTTAACACTCATAAATTCAGATATATCTGAAAATACATTTGGTTTATGGGTATGATAAAGATAAATTTTCTCGAGTTTAACGTTTTCAATACTCACCATTATAATAGAATCTACAACACAAAATCCTATATTTCTATGATCTGGATGTATCTCTCTATCATTCCAAGGATCAAATGAAAATATGATATTCGGCTTAACCTGATTCAACTTTTCTAATATCAGTTTTCCTAATTTTTTGCACATATTTACTTCACCATCCTTTAATTCCATAAAATCAACAAATTTAATACCCATTATTTTTACTGCTTTTAGTTGTTCTGTTACTCTAATCTTGCATTTATCAATATTCTTTTTTAATTTATTTTTTAATCCTTTCTCTCCATTAGTTGCAATAATATAGTAAATCTTATTATTCTTAGTTAGTTTTGCAATAGTACCTCCCAGATAGAATTCTATATCATCTGGATGAGCCGCAAAAACAATTATTTTTTTATTTAAAAATTTTCTATTTAAAATATCCATTAATATAATTATTATATTTAATCTTTATATATTATTAATTTATTTGGGAAATAAGTAAATATTTGCTAGTGCTTGGACTAGCAACAACAGAGGCAGATGTAAGAATAATTTATATACAACATAAAATAATAATATCAAATATTTAAATTAAACTCAAATTTATATAATAAAATTTACTCTTATTTCAATTCAAAATTTAGGTTGGGAAAGATCGGGGTTTGGATGTTTTCCCTTTGAATGTAAATATTAGATTATGATTGTTATCCGCCATTAGTTTAATATTTAAGTTCTAGACCTATCCCTCTAGGCATAGTCTATGGATCTTATCTGTTGACAAGGTAGATTTTGAATTAACTATATATTACTAATAATTTAAACCTTTATAGTAAAGCTTACTTAAAGTATTTTGTTAACGATCGATTGGATTGTTAAAGTCTGAGGTCTGGAGTATTTAACTCGGGCGGGAATATTAGATAAATGATTGTTATCCGACAGCGAATTTAAATACTCCAGCACTTTTTGAGTACTTTTTTGTGTAAAAAAGTACTGATATCTTTTTCTAAAAAAGATACAAAATAAATCAAAAAGTTACTTTAGAACCAAACCTTAAAACAATTATAAAAGATTCTCATTTCCTTTCTATCTGCTAATAAACCACTTAAATCCAAATGGTTCTATCTCTATATATTTTTTCCCAACATTCTTCTTTTCAATTAAATCGTAATAATTTCGGGTCAAAGTATATTCTTGTTTTTTATTTGAAAAATTCAAAATAACAAATATCCTCTCTCTTTTAAGATACCTTTCAAAAACTAATAAATCCATATTTTTATCTTCTGTTAATTTAAATTTACCATATCCAAAAGCTTCATACTTCTTCCTTATCTGAACAAGATATTTTAATTTATTAAATATTTTATATTCTTTTGTATTTCTAATATTTCTCTTTTCCCTCATTGAATCATATATTTTTATCCGTTTTATAAATCTAGAATCAACCTTTTTTACAGGATCTTTTTGATACGAATAATCATTAGATATTCCTATTTCTTCACCTTGATAAAACATAGGTATACCACCGATACTAAGTTTAAAAGCATCCATAAGGAGTACTTTTTTAATTAATAAATCGTTTTGTTTTACATTCTTTGTTAAATCTCCTCCTAGTAAGCTCCATCTTGTACCGCTTATAGCTGTGCTATATTTATCGATGCCCTCTTTAAATCTAAATGGCAATCCTTTTCTACCTTTTGTAAAGTGAATAAAAAGATTAGAAAAAATTTCTCCTGCCTTTCTTTCTCCTACTAATTCTTTTAGTTTAGAAAAATTTACTTCATCATGATTCTCGTCAAATATTATTAACTCACAGTTTTTTGGAATATCCTTAAATAATCTCAAACATTGTTTGATATAACAAGTATCTTCAAAAGTTACTGCATACCATAAAGCTGGCATTAAACTAAAATTATATGCTAGGTGCATAGTATTACCATTTTGAAAATATTTCTTCAATAATTCAGTTTCAACGGATGCTTCAACTAAGATATCTGACACTCGTGCTACTTCATGCAATGCAAAATAAAAGACATTTACAATTTTGTATACTTCATTTAGGCTGAAACAATCAGTACCATGTCTTTTCCACATATGAGGTATAGCGTCAAACCTAAAAACATCAACGCCTAAATTTGCAAGATAAAGCATATTTTTGATCATTTCAAAAAGCACTTCAGGATTTTTATAATTCAAATCCCATTGAGCAAAATCATTATATTTCTTATTTTTATATGGATATCTTGAATAAAATGAAGCCCACAGATATTCATCTATTTCAGGAACATAGTCCCAGTGTCCTGGTGCAAACTCAGGAAATATATCTGGTACAAGAGGCCACGATTTTCCAGATTTTGTTTTATCTCTTATGTAATAATCTAAATACTTTTTACTTCCTTTTTTTACTTCTTTTGCCCATATATGATTATCAGAAGTATGATTAAGCACAAGATCAAAAGTAATTTTAATATTATTTTCATGCAGCTTTTTAATTAATTCCTTAAATTGGTTAATATTTCCTATATCCGGATCGATCTGCCTGTAATCATCAACTGCAAATCCAGCATCACCGCTAGATTTTAAACACGGAAGAATATGTATATTTGTTACACCAAGTTCTTTGAAATAATTAATTCTTTTAGATATTCCCTCTAATTTCTCACCAGTTAGCTCATCAGCACAAAACAAATCTGCATATAAAACGTAAAATATATGATCAGAAGATTTATACCAGGATTTTTCGAGTTTCTCGTCCCACTGCCTTAAATAATCAGGCTTTGTGATTTTAAAAGATTTGATAATATATATTAACTTATCATATAAATCTGATGCTTGAAATGAAGGATAAAGTTGTTTTAAAGCTGTTTTTATATCTTGTTTATTCAAATTAGTAAAACTTTATAAAAAATCATTATATAGAATTTCTCATTGTTAGTCGAATGTTTAACATTTAACCAACTTAAAAATTAATACTAACCATTCAATTTGGATATGTGATAATTGTATTTAAATATCGTTTTAATTTATAATAATCAATATTATTATTTTTTATTTCAAATAAATGAAAGGTACAAAAATCGGTGCTATAGAACACTATTATGACAAGATTGGAGTAGCTGTTATGAAAGTTGAAAAGGGCAAGATTGCGATTGGAGATAAAATAGCTATTTATACAAAAAGCGGTAAAAAACTCTTTGAACAGGAAATAGCATCTATGCAGATAGAAGGAAAAGATGTGGAGAGTGTCAAAAAAGGAGATGATTTCGGATTTAAAGTTGATAAAAAAGTGAAGCAAGGACATGAAGTGTATAAAGTAAAAGAGTAATCCTCAATTAGTACTACAATTTTCTTATTGTAATTGTATATGTTTCTAGTTATTATATATAATATAATTTATTTTCTAAATCGATTAAAATGGTATTTGTACCACTAGAAACATTAAAAGAAGAATTAGCAAGGAAAAGATCTAAAATAAACAATGCTGGTAATGATGAAACCCATAAAGAACCTCTTAAAGTATCTTTATCAGAGGTAGCTAAAGATACAGTTGCTGTTGGTGATAAAGTAACAGTAAGTTATGATGATAAAACTCAACCTAAAAATCCTCAAGGAGAATATCCTTCGGTAACAGCCACATACCGAATAGAAGAAAGTCAACCTAGAGTTGCAACAAAAAAACCCGCTATAATAGAAACAAGACCTACAAAAGATTATTTAGAGATTAGTTCAATATTAGATACATCTAGTCTTGGTAGGGCATTATTAGGTAAAAAAGTTGGAGATGAAGTTAGTGTTACTGTTGGTGGGGAAACTACTAAATATACAATTATTAATATAGAAAAAACCCCATTACCACCAGCAAGTAATTGAGTAGATAATATTGTTTATATTTTTATATCACTTCATATAGTATCTTTTTAGCTTCATTCCTATACTTCTCCTCATTCATCGCAACAACTATATTTGCTTTGAGCCACTGGATAGGATCTCCGACAGGCACCCACTCGCTTCCCTGCCATGGCGGGGCCATAACAATTTTTCGTTTTTGAATGAGCCTGTTTACAGCATCAGTCAACCATATTTCATTACCTTTCCCATGTATCTTTCTTTCAAGCTCTTCTATTATTTCATAAGACAACACAAATCTGCAGGCATTTGCCATAAATGACGGAGCTTTTTCTCTTTTAGGCTTTTCTATAAGTTGCTTAGCTTGAAAAGGAACTCTTTCTTCCTTTTTACCAAAATATTCGTAACTTCCATACTTCTCAATCTCATCTGGTTTAACTTTGAAAACTGACATAACTGCAGTAGGATTATACATTTCAAAATAATTTATCATCTGCTTTAAACACGTAGGTTTATTTTTGTCTGTATGAATCATTATGTCATCTCCCCACATAGCAGCAAAAGGCTTCCCTTTTACAAACTTCTTTGCAATAATAAACGGCGTTCCGTTTCCATAAGGATCGCTGTTTTCTTGATAAAAAAGAGTTATTTTCGCATTCTTTTTCAAACTTACCCAGCTGTCAAGAAGATGTACTTTATGATTTTTTTCAAGATGCTTCCAAAGACTTCGATTATAGTTAAGATAATTCTTAAAAGTATCCACTCCTTCGCGGACAACAACAGCTATATCAGTTATTCCGGATTCTATTGCCTCTTCAATCACCCATTGGAGCTGAGGCTTTTCCATTATCGGCACCATCTCTTTCTGGAATGCTTTTGATACAGGAAGAAATCTAGTACCGCGCCCAGCCGCTGTAATAATTGCTTTGGTTATTTTCATGCTATTTATTTAATATATTATTACTTTTTATCATCAAATCTCTTCACCCATTCCTCTGTTCCTATCCTTGCTCTTTCTTTAAGTTCAGCTGTCCTTCTTTCAATATCCTGTTTCCCTTTTTCCTCTCCCAGAGATGGATCATACTGCTCTTGAAACATCTTGCAGGGAAACTGCTTGCATAAACCGCAGTGTTCTAACTTTTTACCCTCTACACAGCATTTGTACAGTTTACATTCTCCCCAGAACATTTCTCCTTTATAATCATTACAACATTTCCTTTTGCATTTGCCTTTGTATTCGACACATACACCACAGTATAAACCGCATGGACAGGCTAATTTTTTCTTATCCATAATTTAATTATTATATATAAAATAAAGGTTTTATAATTATTATATTTTAATCATTTTAAACTTTCTCACCCACAACGTATTCATCATCTTCACTAATCTTTTTGAATTCGAATTTCTCGTATAAACTCCAGTAGCCTGAAGAGAATTTTCCTGCATCACCCTTTGACATCCCGCATGCTTGAACCTTTGTTATTCCTCTA
>Ga0315291_10004981_pt1 | contig 16751 bp, 16 predicted proteins | sample YL17G12_20_MG_FD_203070 | JGI IMG/M metagenome (GOLD analysis project Ga0315291, IMG submission 203070) | Sediment microbial communities from Yellowstone Lake, YNP, Wyoming, USA - YL17G12_20 | ecosystem: Environmental > Aquatic > Freshwater > Lake > Sediment | place: USA: Wyoming | collected...
TACGGCGACATCCAGGGCGGCTCGGCGCACCTGACCCGATTGGCAGTCGCGCCGGAGCAACAGGGGCGCGGCGCGGGGGCGGCCCTGCTGGGCGAAACCGTGCGCGCCTTCCGTCGGCGGGGAGCCTGGTGGATCACGGTCAACACACAGAAGAGCAACATCCTGTCGCAGAAACTCTACCAGCGGTTTGGCTTCCAGTCCATCGGGCAGTCGGTGCCGGTGCTCATCCGCAGGCTGGGGAGGTGAAGGCGCGATGAGCATCCGCGCGGTGGTCTTCGATTTCGGGGGCGTGTTCTCTTTTGAATGGCGCACGCGCAGAATGCTGGCGGAGCACGACCGCGCTATCGGATTGCCGCGGGACACCCTGTTCAACTACCTGTACAGCGGCGAGACATGGGAACTGGTGTCCACAGGCAAAATCAGCGAGGATGAGTATTTTCGCAGGCTGCAGGCAGGGTGGGAAGGCCCCTGGCCGGCGGGGCTGGAGGAGTTCAAGCACGGGAGCGCCCCGGCGGAGGGGATCAACGGGCGCGTCGTCCGATTGGCGCTGGCCCTGCGGCAGCGATACCGGGTGGTCCTCCTCAGCAACGCAACGGTCAGCCTGCGCGGACTGCTGAGCGAGCTGCGGCTGCTGGATTTGTTTGATACCGTGGTCATCTCTGCCGAGGTCGGCCTCCGCAAGCCGGACCCGGACGCCTTTCTCCTCACGGCGGAGCTGGCGGGCGTTGAGATTGACGAGTGCCTGCTCATAGATGACCGGCGGCGCAACACCGAGGCAGCGGAGGCACTGAAGATGCAGGCGATCCTGTTCCGGTCGGCGGCCCAGGCCCAGCGAGAACTCTTGACGCGGGAGATTCTGGCAAAGCCGGTGTTTTGACAGGGGATAAACCACGAAGACGCCAAGACTCGAAGACGGAAAAACGTGGGTGATTTCCAGCGCCGCCCCCATCCGCATTTGCGACAACGGCGGGTGGACGGACACCTGGTTCGCCGAGCACGGCAAAGTATTCAACATCGCTGTCCACCCCTGCGCGGAGGCGCAGATAGAGATATATCCTCGCTCCGCGCAAGAGGAACACATTGTCCTCTCCGCCGAAAACTACGGCGACCGCTACGCCGTGCGCCCTGAAGATCCGTCTTGGGGCCCGCACCCATTGCTGGAGGCTGCCATCAAGCGGATGGGCGTGCCGGATGAACTGGCCGTTCATATTGCGGTGTTCTCGGAGGCCCCAAGCGGGGCGTCCACCGGAACCTCCGCCGCCGTGACGGTGGCGCTCATCGGCGCGCTGGACGCCCTCACGCCAGGGCGGTTGACGCCGCATGAGGTGGCCTATGCGGCCCATTCCGTTGAGGTGGACCTGCTGGGACAGCAGAGCGGCATTCAGGATCAACTCTGCGCGGCGCACGGGGGAATCAACTACATTGAGATGTTCCGCTATCCCCGCGCCACGGTGTCGCAGATCCGCGTATCGGATTCTGTCTGGTGGGAATTGGAGCGGAGGCTGGCGCTCATCTACCTGGGCAGGTCGCACAGTTCCTCGCAGGTTCACGAGAAGGTCATCCGGGAACTGGAAAATGCGGGGCCCGACTGCAAGAAACTCAATGACCTGAGGGTCACTGCCGAAAAATCGCGGGATGCCTTGCTCGCCGGGGACTTCGCGGCCCTGGGGCGGGCGATGATCGAGAACACAGAAGCGCAGGGGCGGCTTCACCCTGACCTGGTCAGCCGCGACGCGCTGCGGGTGATGGAGATTGCCCGCGAGCACGGCGCGCTGGGCTGGAAGGTAAACGGCGCGGGTGGCGAGGGCGGTTCGGTGACGGTTCTGTGCGGCCCCTTATCGCACGCAAAACGGGCAATGCTCCCGGAGATGGAGCAGGAAAACCCGCTGTTCAAGGATATTCCCATCCGCCTCAGCCGCGAGGGTTTGAGAGTGTGGGAACAATTTCCCCCGCCAAATCATATTCCATCGCGCCGGTGATGCGCACGCGGGTGAATTCGCCCACGGCGGCCTGCCCAGAGATCAGCACCATCCCGTCAATCTCCGGCGCGTCGCGATAGGTGCGCCCCACGCTCAGACCGTCGCCATAGCCGTCCACGAGCGCGTCCATCTCCTGCCCGACAAAGGTCAGGTTGCGGGCCAGCGAAATCCCCTGCTGGAGGGCCATCGCCCGTTCGTAGCGCGCCTGCTTGACTTCATCGGAGATTTGGTTCGGGAAGCCCGTGGCTGGGGTTCCCGCCTCCGGCGAAAAGCGGAACACGCCCACGCGGTCAAACCGGGCCTCGCCCATGAAGTCCAGGAGGGTTTGGAACTCCGCTTCGGTCTCGCCGGGGTAGCCCACGATGAACGTGGTGCGAAGCGCCGCATCGGGCATGGCCTCCCGGATGGAAGCCAGAAGGCAGCGCACGGCGTCCGTGTCGTCGGGCCTGCGCATCCGCCGGAGGACGCCTGGGTGGGCGTGCTGGAGCGGCATGTCCAGGTAGTGACAGACGTTGGGAAGGCTTGCCATCGCCTCCACGAGCGCGGGCGTCACAAACTGCGGGTAGGCGTACATGAGCCGTATCCACTTTACCACGGGAACCCGCGCGCTCAGCATCCGCAAGAGTTCGGGCAGGCTGCGCTCGCCCAGGTCGCGCCCGTAGGAGGTGGTGTCCTGCGCGATGAGGATCAACTCGCGCGCGCCAGAAGCCGCCAGCGCCGCCGCTTCGTCCAGGATGGCCTCGGCCCTGCGGCTGCGAAAGGGGCCTTTGATGAGGGGGATGGTGCAGAAGGCGCAGGGCGCGCTGCACCCGTCGGCGATCTTGAGGTACGCTGAGCCTTGGTGCCCCAGGCGCGGCATGGGCGATTCCTCACACCATACGCCAAAGGCTGCGTTGTCTGGGTCGCCTGTCCACACCAGGGGAGCGCGTGCAGTTCTCATCTGCCCGGCGAGCCGGGCGACTTCGGCCCAGCGGCGCGTTCCGAGGATGGCGTCAATGCCCTTCACCCGGCGCAGCAGGGCCTCGCCGTCGCGCTCTCCCAAGCACCCGGCGGCGATCAGGCTCTGCCCCTTGCGCTTGCCCTGCGCCAGTTCATTGAGCACCTTGACCGATTCATCCAGGGCGTCGCCGATGAAGCCGCACGTGTTCACGATGAGCACGTCGGCCCGGCGGGGCGAATCCACAGCGCGGAAACCGGCCTGCTCCATCTGCCGGTGTATTCCTTCGGAGTCCACCACGTTTTTTGGACAGCCCAACGTCACAAGATAGAACTTCGGCATTTTTCTACAGACAAAGTGAAACCACGGATAAACACAGATTAACACAGATGGTCAGATACAATCTGCGTTCGTTTTGCGGCATAGTCAACTAACCCATGTCGCCGAGGGCATACAGGATGGCGGAGGCCGCGACGACGCCTGCCGTTTCTGCCCGCAGGATGCGCGGCCCCAGGCTGACGGAAATGACGCCGGCCTGTTCCGCCGTCGCAATTTCGTCGGCTTCATACCCACCTTCCGGCCCGACGAAGATGCTGACGGAGAAGGGGCGAGAGTGGGCTTCCAAAACCTCCCGCAGGCTGCGGGTCTTCTCTTCTTCCCAGGGGATCAACGACAGTTCGCCGGTGCGCGTGGCGCGGAGACAGGCTTCGCGGAAGAACATGGCGGGCGCGAGTTCGGGCAGCCTGCCCCGGTACGATTGCTCTGCTGCCTCGCGGATGATCTTCTGCCAGCGCTCCATTTTGCGGTTCCCATCGTCCAGGCTGGACACCACACACCGCGCGCTGATGACCGGGACGAATTCCACGATGCCCAGTTCGGTGCCCTTTTGCAGGGCAAACTCAAACCGCTGGCCTTTGAGGAATGATTGGTAGAGGGTGATTTTGGTGCGCGGTTCTGTGCTGCAAAGACCCTGGCTGACCACTTTGCCGGCAGCGGAGTGGGCAGAGAGTTCGGTCAGTTCCACCTCGCGCTCCCAGCCGGAGTTGTCCAAGACCAGAATGTGATCGCCGGGAGACATGCGCAGGACGTTTCGCAACTGGTGGGCGATTGTGCCTTCCAGCGAGACCGAGTTCCCATTGATGGCTTCACGTGGGACAAAAAAGCGATGCATGTTCGTTTCTCCGCCCGAAGGCACGTCTCTCTACGATTGCCGCGTCCGGCGCGGCGTCACAAACCGCGCCGACGTAGTCTAGGGCCTTGTGCCCGTCTGATCGCGCCCGTCTGCAACGCCCACAAGGGGCTAGGCTACGCCCGATGCTCAGGCCGCGGGTTTCTCTGCCCGCAGCATCACCCAGTCCTTCTCCTGGCGCTTCTCGGACAGGGTCAACCCCTGCGCGTTCAGGACGCGGGCCACGTCATCCGCCTGGGTGTCCAGGATTCCGGCGGCAATCATCTGCCCCCCCGGAATCAGCCGCTCCGCCAGGCCCTGGGACAGCATGGTCGTGATGATGTTCGCCAGAATGTTGACGACGACAAGGTCAAAGTGACCCCTGGCTTGAGACAGAGAGCCTTCCCGCACGTCCACCACGTTCCGAAGGCCGTTGGCGAGCACGTTGTCCGTGGCGGCCTTCACCGCGATGGGGTCATTGTCCACGGCCAGCACGCGCGCCGCGCCCAGGTGCGCCGCAGCGATGGCGAGAATCCCCGACCCCGTCCCCACGTCCAACACCGATATGCCGGGCCGCACTGCGTTTTCCAAAGCCGCCATGCACAGGCGCGTGGAGGGATGGAGTCCGGTGCCAAAGGCCATGCCGGGGTCCAGCGTGATGACCAGGTCGCCGGGTCGAGGCTCGTAGTCCCGCCAGGAAGGGCGGATGACCAGCCTCTTGCCTACGCGCAGGACGTGGAAATGCTCCTTCCAGGCGTGCTCCCAGTCCTTGTCTTCCAGATGGGTGATCTGCAGGTCGGGGAGCTGTTGAATCTGCCCCAGGTGCCACAGGCCCTGCTGGATGAGCAGGAGCGTCTCCACCTGGTCATCGGCAGGGGGCAGGTAGGCGCGGATGTGGGTCACCGGAACCGGCAGCGGCTCGCCGCCGTTTTCCGTTCCGACCCATTGTTCCACCACCGCGCCGCCGCGGCAGTAGCGGTTGAGCAGCGCCACAACCGGCTCCGCCGTTTCCTCATCCACTTCCTGTGTCAGTTCCAGCCAGCCCATTGAAGCCCCTCGTCATTTGTCATTCTGAGCGGAGCAAAGAATCTCCGTGCATTGCCGAGATTCTTCGTCGCTTCGCTCCTCAGAATGACAATTGGTCATCTAGTCTGCGCTGAAGACATCTTCTATCGCATCCAGAACCTTGTCAAAGAACCCCTTGCCGTTGGCCGGTGCCACTTTTTCGCGCCCAAGCGATTCGGCAAGTTTCTCAAAGAGCGATTTCTGCTCCGGCGTCAGTTGCTTGGGGATCGCTACGTTGATGGTTATGAGTTGATCCCCGCGCCCATTGCCGCGCAGGTGAGGCACACCCTTGCCGCGAAGGCGGAGCACCTTGCCGTTCTGCGTGCCGGGCGGGATCGCCAACGTCTCGTTGCCGTCCATCGTGGGGACGGTGACCGTATCCCCCAGGGCAGCCTGGGCAATATTGATGTGCAGGCTCAGGAGGATGTCATTCTCGCGCCGCTGGAAGACCTGGTGCGCCTTCACGCCGAGCACGACGTAGAGATTGCCGGGCGGGCCGCCAAACTGCCCCACCTCCCCCTCGCCAGCCAATCGAATCTGCGTGCCTTCGTTGACCCCCGCCGGAATCTTGACGTGGATGTGGCGCGCGACGCGCACTTGCTTTCTTCCCCTGCACTCGGCGCAAGGGGTGTTGACGATTTCGCCCTGGCCACCGCACCGCGGGCACGCGACCACGCTGACGAAGGAGCCGAGGATGGATTGCTGCACCCGACGCACCTCGCCCTGGCCGCCGCATTCTGGGCAGCGCGCGGGCGTGGTCCCCGACTCGGCACCGTTCCCCTTGCAGCGGGGACAGGTCTCCATCCGGGGCACTTCCAGGTCTTTCTCCACGCCAAAAACGGCTTCCTCAAAGGTGACCGTCAGGTCGTAGCGCAGGTCGGCCCCTCGGCGGGGCGAGCGGCGGCCTCCCGCGCCGCGCGTGAAGCCGGAAAAGAAACTCTCAAAAATCTCAAACGGATCGCTGAACCCGCCAAAGTCTGCGAACCCGCCCTGCAACCCGGCGTGGCCGTAGCGGTCGAAGGCGGCGCGCTTCTGGTCGTCGCTCAGGATCTCATAGGCTTCGTTGATTTCTTTGAATCGCGCCTCGGCGTCGGGCGCTTTGTTGAGGTCGGGATGATACTCGCGGGCCAACCGCCTGTAGGCCTTCTTGATCTCTTCTTGTGTCGCGCTGCGGCCCACGCCGAGCACTTCGTAATAGTCGCGCTTGTCGGTCATGACTTCACCGTGTCTATGTGTGTCCATGTGCGACGCACTTCCGAAGTGCGTCGCACATGAAACTGGTTATGCCTGTCGGTATTCGCCGTCCACCACATCTTCAGGCCCTTTGCCCGGCTGCTCGCCGGGTTCCTCGCCCGGCTGCTCACCGGCGGGCGGCGGGGTGGGGCCGGGCTGCTGGTACATGCTCGCGCCCACGCGCTGCAGGGCCTCGGACAGTTCCTTGACCTTGCCCTGAATCGCTCGGATGTCTTCCCCGCTCACCGTGCTGCGAAGGGCGGCGACCAGGGATTCCACCTCGGCCTTTGCGTTCTGCGGGACTTTGTCCCCCGCATCGTGCAGGAGTTTTTCCGCTGCGTAGATGGCGGAATCCGCCTGATTCCGGGCCTCCACCAAATCCTTGCGCTGGCGGTCCTGGTCAGCGAAACGCTCCGCGTCTTTGACCATATGGTCTATGTCGTCTTTGGACAGGCCGCTGGAGGACTGGATGCGGATGTTCTGCTGGCGGCCTGTGGCCTTGTCGGCGGCGGTCACGCTCAGAATGCCGTTGGCGTCAATGTCAAAAGTGACTTCAACCTGCGGCACGCCGCGCGGCGCAGGCGGGATGCCGTCCAGGATGAAACTACCGAGGAACTTGTTATCGGCGGCCATGGGACGCTCGCCCTGGAAGACTTTGATTTCCACGCTCCGCTGGCCGTCGGACGCCGTGGAGAAAACCTGGCTCTTCTTGGTCGGGATCGTGGTATTGCGCTCTATCAGAGGCGTCGCGACGCCGCCCAAGGTCTCAATCCCCAGGGTCAGCGGCGTCACGTCCAGCAGCAAGACATCCTTGACCTCGCCGCCGAGGACGCCCGCCTGGATCGCCGCGCCGACTGCTACGACTTCATCCGGATTCACGCCCTTGTGCGGCTCGCGCCCGAAGAGTTTGCGGACTGTCTCCTGGACAGCTGGCATTCGCGTCTGGCCGCCAACCAGGATGACTTCGTCCACGTCGCCGGGCGAGAGTTTGGCGTCGGACATGGCCTGCTTGACAGGGCCGACCGACCGCTCAATCAGGTCGGCGGTCAGCTGCTCCAACTTGGCCCGCGTCAGGGTGACCACAAGATGCTTCGGGCCGGAAGCGTCCGCCGTGATGAACGGCAGGTTGATCTCGGACTGGAGGGTGCTGGACAGTTCAACCTTCGCTTTCTCCGCCGCTTCCTTCAGCCGCTGGAGCGCCATGCGATCCTGGCGCAGGTCAATTCCGTGCTCCCTCCCGAACTCCTGCACGACCCATTCCATGACCCGCTGGTCAAAATCGTCGCCGCCTAGAAAGGTATCGCCGTTGGTGGAACGAACCTCAAAGACGCCGTCGCCCAGATCCAGGATAGAGATGTCAAACGTGCCTCCGCCCAGGTCATAGACCGCGATTCTCTCATCCTTCTTCTTGTCCAGCCCATAGGCCAGCGAGGAGGCGGTCGGCTCGTTGATGATGCGGAGGACCTCCAGCCCAGCGATGGTGCCCGCGTCTTTCGTGGCCTGGCGCTGGGCGTCGTTGAAGTAGGCAGGCACAGTGATGACGGCCTGGGTGATGGTCTCGCCCAGATACGCTTCCGCGTCGGTTTTGAGTTTCTGCAGGATCATCGCCGAGACTTCCGGCGGCGAGTATTCCTTGCCGCCCATGTGGACGCGGACGTCGCCATTGGGGGCCGCGCTGATTTTGTAAGGCACGATCTTTGTGGCGCGCTGGACTTCGGGGTCGCTGAACTTGCGCCCCATGAACCGCTTGATGGAGAAGATGGTGTTCTCCGGGTTGGTGACAGCCTGGCGCTTGGCGAGTTGTCCCACCAGGCGCTCGCCGTTCTTGGAAATGGCGACCACCGATGGCGTGAGGCGGTTCCCCTCCGAGTTAGGAATCACGGTCGGCTCGCCGCCTTCCATTACGGCGACGACCGAGTTGGTGGTTCCCAGGTCAATTCCGATGATTTTTCCCATGACGCTCCTTTTGTGAATAGACGGAACCACAGATGAACACGGATGAACACCGATAAAAGGACGGAAATCTGGGTTTATCTGTGTTCATCTGTGGTTTCCTGGTTTTCCGCCTTGCTCTCCGGTGCGGCAGATGGCTCAGGTTTGGGAACATGCCGGGCGACGCGCACGAGCGTGGGACGAAGGACGCGATCGCCCAGTTTGTATCCCTTCTGCGCCTCGGCGATGATCGCCCCGTCCTCCATGTCATCTCGGTCTTCGGTCGTGATGGCCTCGTGCTGGCTGGGGTCAAACTTCTGGCCTGTCGTGCGGATGGCTTCCAGCCCTTCGGCTTCCATCACGATTTGCATCTTGCGATGGATCAAGGCAATCCCGTTGACCCACGTGAGTTTGTCCAGTCCCTCAGGGACGGCCAGAAAGGCCCGCTCAAAATCGTCCAGGACGGGCAGCAGTCTCGTCATCAGCCCGGCGTTGCCGTAGCGGATCAGGTCTTTCTTGTCCTGTTCCCCGCGCCGCTTGTAGTTAGCGTAGTCCGCGCGCGCCCGCAAGAGTTGATCCAGATAATCCTTCGCCTCGGCCTGCGCCTTCTCCAATTCCTGGCGAAGGGCCTCTTTCTCCGCGTCCATTGGCGTGGATTCCTCCACGACTGGCGCCGCAGGTTCCTTTGGCTCTTGTTGCGCCTCGTTTGGCTTTGATTCTTCTACCATATCCTCGCGACTCCTCCGCGCTGAATCCGCCGCATGTAGGGGCGAAGCATTGGCCTATGATGTCTCGCCCAGACTTCCGAAGTCTGGGCGGGCCAATGCTTCGCCCCCACCGAATGCGGGTTAGTATCCGTACCACTCGTAGACCAAATCGCCCATCAGTTCGGAAACGTAGCGGACGACGGAGATGGCATGAGCGTAGGGCATCCGCGTGGGCCCGACGACACCCAGCGCTCCGCTGACGTTGGTCTCACCGCCGTACCGCGCCACGACGACGCTGCAATCGCTCAATTCCTCCCAGCGGCCCTCGCCGCCGATGATGACCTGGACGCCGCCACGGTCCATCACTTCGTTGAGCATCTCCTCAAAGAACATGCCCTGCTCCAGCAGGTCCACCACCTGGCGCAACGAATGAACCTGGCGAAACTCCGGCAGGTCCAGAATGTATCCCAGCCCATCGCGGTAGATTTCCTGGGCCATCTGGCGGTCTTCGTGGAGCATGATCTCGCGCACAACGTGGGTCACCTGGCTTTCCAGTGAGTCACTCGCCGTCGCGTCCGTCCTGATCCTGTCTGCTGGGACGCCCGCGTACTGGTGGTTCAATTTGGCGGCGGTGACGCTCAGATCTTCCTGGGCCTGCGACGCGCTCAGTGTCAGCACTTGCTGGCGCACGATCCCGCCCTGGAGCACCAGAATCAACAGCGCCAGGGTATCGCGCAGGGAGATCAACTCCAGGTGCTTGTAGCGGCTCTGCGCGGTTCTGGGCGACGTGACCAGCGCGGCGGCGTGAGTCTGGCGGGCCAGCACCGACGCCGACAGCCGCATCATCTGCTCCGTCTCCGCGCCGATTTGGTGGAACTGGTGGCGGATAGTCAGCCGCTCCTCCAGGGGGAGTTCCACCTGCTGCATGAGATATTCTACAAAATAGCGGTAGCCCTTCTCGGTTGGCACGCGCCCCGCCGAGGTGTGCGGGTGCGTCAGGTAGCCACGTTCCTCCAGCGCCGCCAGTTCATTGCGCGCCGTGGCCGGGCTGACCCCCAGCAGGTACTTGTCCACCAGGACTTTGGAGGCCACCGGCGCCGGGTTCTGTATGTATTCGCGGATGACCAGACCCAAGACCATCCGCTGGCGGTCTGTCAGTTCCGTGTGTATGCCTTCTATCATGGGAAATACCCTGTTAGCACTCTCGCGCCATGAGTGCTAAGATGATACCACGGAACCGACTCGCTGTCAAAGCATTTCAATCGGGGCAGTCAGCGGATTCAGCATAAAAGAGGCAACACCACAGATGAACACGGATGAACGCTGATACAAGGGGCAAGAATCTGTGTCCATCCGTGTTTATCTGTGGTTTCGCCTTTCCTACGCGCCCAGGCGCAGGTTCGGCTGGACGTCCAGGTCTTGCCCGGCGCGCTCGCCGCGCATGAAGCGGAAGTAGCCCAGGCTAGCGATGGGCGCGGCATTGTCGGTACACAACGCCGGCGGGGGGATGAGCACCGGCGTGGGGGCCAACTTCTCCGCCATCTGCTTTCGCAGCACAGTATTGGCCGCGACGCCCCCGGCCAGAAGCACCATCCGGGCCTTGGTCGCCTCGGCGGCCCGGCGCGTCTTCTCCACCAAGACGTCCACGACGGCGGCCTGGAAACTGGCGGCCAGGTGCGGTACCGGAATCTGGTGCAGGAGCGGCGGAGTCTGAGAGGTGACCAGTTTGGACTTCTTGTCCAGGCCGGGCGCGCCGATTTTCTCCTCGTACTTGCGCACGGTTCGCAGGACGGCGGTCTTGACGCCGCTGAAGGAGAAATCGTGCGTTCCCTTCAGCCAGGCTCGCGGGAACGGAAAGGCCTCGGCGCTGCCTCGGGACGCCGCTTGCTGGATGGCAGGCCCGCCGGGGAATCCCAGCCCCAGCAGCCTCGCCACTTTGTCAAAGGCCTCGCCCGCCGCGTCGTCAATCGTAGCCCCCAGCCGCTTGAACTGGCCGTGGTCGGCCATGAGGATCAACTCCGTGTGCCCGCCGGAAACGATGAGCGCGACCAGCGGGAACTGGGGCGCGGGAGCCTGCGCGGGCACTTCCGCCGCCTGGCCTGGAGCGGAACCCAAATCGGTGGGCGCGGGCGCGCTGGGAAGCAGCCAGTTGGCATAGAGGTGGGCCTCGATGTGGTTGACGCCGACCAGCGGGATGTTCTTGGCGAAAGCCAGCGCCTTGGCGGCATTGACGCCCACGAGCAGCGACCCCGCCAGCCCCGGCCCGTAGGTCACGGCGATGGCATCCAGGTCGCGCCATTCCACGTTCGCGTCGCGCAGCGATTGCTGGATCACCGGGACGATAGTCAGGATGTGCTGGCGCGAAGCAATCTCGGGAAAGACCCCGCCGTACTGCTTGTGGAGGTCAATCTGCGAGGCCACCACGTTGCTCAGGATGCGGCGGCCATTCTCCACCACCGCAGCCGCCGTCTCATCGCACGATGTCTCGATTCCCAGAACCAGCGTCATATTGCACCTTCCAGCCATTTTTCAAGCACAGAGACGAGGAAGTCTACCACCAAGACACGAAGACACAAAGAAGTGCAGGAAGACGAATCCCCATGCCCTTTGTGCCTTGGTGTCTTTGTGGTTTCCCCAAAGCTTTTCTGCTCGCATTGTAGCGCAGGCGCGAAGGAGTTGGCAAGTGGCATGGGCCGCCATACTATTCTGCATCAGGTTGCTTTGCTGATGGAACCGGAGTATACTATGTGCGCAAGGCAAACGCTGTGCAGCGACAGCCAGACCAACTCAATGAAAACAACGCACTACTTCAGAACGAGCGTCATGGCCCGTCGGCCCTATCTCAGAGCCGAATGGGTTCAATGCGTTCTCAGGAATCCGATTGATACGCAGGTACAAGCGAACGGGCGCATACGCCGCTGGGCATTCATTCAAGAGGTCGGCAAGTACCTGCGGGTTGTGACCGAGCCAGATGGGGAGACGGTACATAATGCCTTCTTTGACCGCCGTTTCAGGCCTTGAATGCCGGGAGATGGGAAGATGATTTTTGAATACTATCCAGACACAGATATGCTCTATATCAAACTAGCAAACGGCGTCAGCGCCGAATCCGAGGAAATTGCGCCCGGTGTCGTGCTTGACTTTGACGAACACAATCGGGTTATTGGCGTTGAGATTGAAGACGCCAGCAAGTTCATTGACCTATCTCGTCTGGAATTGAAAGCGCTGCCTGTCACCAGCCTGATCCTGAGCGACAGGGCAGTAGCAGCCTCATAATCTGTAGCGCTCCATCCCCTCTGCCCTAAAGATGGAACCGAGCCCATCTTTTCCCTCGCTTGCACGCGCGCCGGACTTGCGCTATCCTCAGACCAAATGTACGAGCGGAGGCTGCGGCAATGCCCCTGGATTTCTCCGTCGTCAGCCGAGAGGTAAACGCGCTGGCCGCGCTGTACAGGCCAGAGGAGCGGGTGCGGCTGTTGCGGGAGGCGCAGAACCTGCTGCGCCGCGCTGACCCGGACAAGGTGCGCGACCGGTTGAGTGAGCGCAAGGAACGCTATCCCTGGCTGGTCGCCAACCCAGTTCGTTCGCTAGCGGAGACGTTCCCCGTGCCGGCGCTGCCCCCCGGCGGCTACTCGGTGGTGGCGAGCGACGGCTCCAACATTCCCCCCGACCGCCACAGCCCCGTCCAGTATTGCATCCTGAGCATCAGCAAGGTCGTGCTGACGTATGGCGAGCGCCCCGCGGCATCGCTCCAAGCCGAAACCGAAATGCTCTACGGGGACGAGAACCTGTACGTGGACGGCGTGCCGCTGCAAGGCGAACTGCTCGGCGCGAAGATGGCGGTGCGGGAACTCCAAGTGCTGTTGGGCACGGCCCGCTCCGCGCCCAGGCCTCGCGTTGCCTTGCACGATGGCACGCTCATCCTGTGGCGAATCCAGGGTCAGAAGGAACTCCTCCCTCACTTCACCATCCCGTTCCGGGACGCATTGGACGGCTTTGCAGAGGAGAGCATCCCTCTGCTCTCCTACATTAGCTATCCCGGCGCGCGCGACCTGTGCAATGCCCTCCGCGTGGCCCTGTGCGAGACCGACCCCACAGCCTGCGCGACGTGCAGAAGCGGCGAGCGGGAACTGTGCGAATTTCTGGGCAGATTGCGCGACCGGGAACTGCTCCAAGAATTTCTCGCGGCGCGCCACCGCACGGACTTGTTCGCGACGGTGTCGGATGTGGTCAAGGACTACGGCGATCAGAACGCAATTCACTTCTGCTACCTGGACGTGGGCGGCGAAATCGCCCGCGTGGAAATGCCGAAGTGGATGGTGGAGGATGCACAGGCCCTGGACTTTGGCCTGAGCGTGGTGCTGGATCAATGCGCCCTGAGCGGGGACAACCCGCCCTACCCGCTGGCTCTCATGGAAGCCCACGAGGCTGCCGTGATTGACATGGGCACGCGCAGGGTGGTGGACGACCTGATGGAGCGCGAGTTTGCCCGGCGCGGGCTGCCCTACATCCGTTCCGGCAAGGACCGCAGCAAAAGGAGACGTGGCGTATGACCGAGCGTATCGGCGAAATCATAGAGACCAGCTCGTTTCTATTCGTGGGGGAGAGTTTCGCCCTGAACCACCCGCCGGCCCTGGGCAGCCTGCTGAAAGTCCAGACGGGCCCCGGGGAGTGGACATTCGGCGTCGTGGCCCTCGGCAAGACCGTGGCCGTAGACCCCGGACGCCAGCCCGTGCGCCGCAGCAAGCCCGACGCCTACGATGAGACCGTCTATGCCAAGCATCCCGAACTGGAGCACCTGCTCCGCACTGTGTTCACTGTCGTGCCGGTGGGCTGCCTGGACGGCGGGCGGATGACCCAGCGGCTCCCGGCTCACCCGCCGCCGATGCACTACTCCGTGTACGAGTGCGACCCCGGCGAGGTCGTACTGTTCTCGGAGAGACTCCTATACCTGCGCACGCTGGCCGCCGCTCAGACGGACGCGCCGGTGGAGCAGGTGCTGGCGGCAAATCTTCGCTGGACGCATGAAGCGCGCGGGCGCGACGAGAAATGGCTCCACCGGGCCGCGATGGAAGTGGCCGCGCTGCTGCAGCAAGATGTGGAACGACTGCTCGGCGTCCTGTACGCCGTTGACCCGGAGGCATAGAATTTCACCGCAGAGAACGCTGAGACCGCAGAGAAAGGACATTGAACCGCAAAGGCGCAAAGGGCGCAAAGGGGTATAGAAAAAACTTCGCGGCCTTTGCGCCTTTGCGGTGAGATAGTGTGTGCTGTTGAGGGAGGCATGATGGAACGAAAGCGACTTGGGGTTGTTGTAGACGGCTCGTTTACCGATGGGCTGACCGTGCGGCTGGATCCTGGCCGCACCACCGAAGACCTGCAAATCGGCAGTTTTCTGGTCGTGCAAGGGAAGCAGAACACCTACTTCTGCATGTTAGCCGACCTGCAACTGAGGGCGGCGGACGCCCGCCTCCTCGCCAAGCCGCCTCAGGGGTTCACGCCGTTCGTGGCGCGAACCCTGGACGGCACCGCCACCTATGCCGCCGCCGTCGTGAAGCCGATGCTGATGATGCCTTCGGTGAGCGTGGCCGACGCCTCACGCCAACTGGCGGGCGAAACCGCCGAGGAGCGCGGCGTCGTCACCGTGCGCACCATCCCCATGCACTACGCCGAACTGGTGGATGCCGAGGAGATTGACTTCGCCACCGTCTTCGGCTCCCCGCAGAAGAAGCGCAACTTCGTCATCGGCACGCCGCTGACGATGGACTTCCCCATCTGCCTGAATCTGGAGCGGTTCACAGAGCGCTCCAGTGGCATCTTCGGACAGACGGGAACGGGCAAGAGTTTCACCGCGCTGCTCGTCCTGGCGGGGGTTATCCAGCACAAGGTCGGCGTCAACCTCATCTTTGACGCGCACAACGAGTATGCCTACGGCAAGGAGAGCGAGAAGACCAAGAAGCCGGTCAGTGGGCTCAAACATCTCTTTGGCTCACGTGTCCTCGTCTACTCGCTGGACAAAGAAGAAGCCAACAAGCCAGGCCGCGCCGCCGATGGCATCCTGCAGATTGGGCTCAACCAGATAGAGCCAAGCGATGTGCTTCTGATGGCACATGAACTGGGCCTCACAGCCAAAGCCGGAACGATGATCGGGCTACTAGAGGACGAATATCACGAAGACTGGCTTGCGCACTTGATCGGCATGGGAACTGATGAACTGAGCGAGTTCTGCGAGCGGTCTGGCGCGCACGAGAGCTCCGTGCAAGCCCTTCTGCGCGACGTGAAGAAACTCGCCCGCAAAAACTACGTCCGCGACCACATGGATTCCAATCTGCTGGACGAGATGATCCTGTCGCTGGAAAAGGGCAAGCACGTCATCCTGCATTTTGGCAAGCATAACTCTATGTTGGACTACATGTTGGTTTCCAACCTGGTCACGCGCAAGGTGCGCGCGGCCTGGGAAAAGAAGACGGAGCGATACGAACTGTCGCAGAAAAAGAGCGAACGCCCTACGCCGCTGATGATCACGCTGGAGGAGGCCCACAAGTTCCTGAACCCGGAGATGGCCTCGCAGACTATCTTCGGCACCATCGCCCGCGAAATGCGCAAGTTCCACGTCACGCTCATGGTCATTGACCAGCGCCCGTCGGGGATTGACTCGGAGGTGCTGTCGCAGTTGGGCACGCGCATCTCCGGCAAACTGGCCGACGAGCGGGACATTGAGGCCGTGCTCACCGGCGTCAGCGACCGGAGCGCCCTGCGCAATGCCCTGGCGAGCCTGAAACTGCGGCAGGAGGTGCTCATCGTCGGCCATGCCGTGCCGATGCCGATTCAGGTGAAGCCGCGGGATTATGACGAGGGGTTCTGGAAGGAAGTCACGAAGGACGCGGTGATTCCTCTGGATGACGATGAGTTGGAGGAGGAGAAAAAGAATCTGTTTGGATGATGCTCAACTAATCCACCACGCCACCCGCTCTTCCGTCTCGGCCCAAGTCCCATCCGCCTGCCGGCACCAGACGCGGGCTTCCCCTCGGCCCCCGATAGACCCCAGGACATACGCCGAGTACACGACGGCCTCGTCCGCCCCCCGGCTGGGCCGGGTCACGTTGAGGTACACCTTCGGGACGAAGGCGGGGGGCGCGGTCTGGATACCCTGCAGGGGATTCTGCATCAGGCTTTGGATACCGCTCAGCCCTGACCGCCACCCTGCAAGAGCAAAATCGCAGCCACCGCCAGCAAAACGCCGAGGCCAACACTCCCGATGTTCATCCACAGGCTGAGGGCTGCCGCACCGCGAAACCGCAGCCCCTTCTTCTTGTGGGTGAGATAGAGAAATGCCGCCTCAAAGACGAAGGCAAACGCCTCCGCGAGGAGGATGATTGTAATGGCGTCCAACCGAATCATTGGGAAAGCGAACCAGACAATCGGCAGGGAGATGAGATTCGCAAGAGCCACCCAGCCCAGCCGCACCCGTACGTTGGCTCTTCTCCGCCAGATGGCAGCAACGATCAACTCCGCAAACAAGGTAAGGGCAGCCGCAGGAAGGAAGGCCAGCGTTTGGAAGGGATTGAAGAACGAAGTGAAGAACCCGCCAAAAGAAAGGGTCTCCTTGACTTCCAGATTGCCCTCACGGACTGTGACAACGTAGTTCGCATAGAACGCCTTTTTCGTAAAGACGTTGCTTTCCCTGACTCTGTCGGAGAAAGTGATTGCCAGTTTTTGGTGGCGCGCAT
>Ga0315291_10004984_pt1 | contig 16749 bp, 11 predicted proteins | sample YL17G12_20_MG_FD_203070 | JGI IMG/M metagenome (GOLD analysis project Ga0315291, IMG submission 203070) | Sediment microbial communities from Yellowstone Lake, YNP, Wyoming, USA - YL17G12_20 | ecosystem: Environmental > Aquatic > Freshwater > Lake > Sediment | place: USA: Wyoming | collected...
AGCACGCCCCCGGCCATGAGCGCCAGACCCGCAAAGGCCGGCCCGTACAGGAACCAGGGCGACCGAACGCCATAGACTGCGAGGTCGAGGCCGTGCCACCAGTAGAGCGCGCGCACCGCCAGGCCGTGAGTCGCGCCGTAGCTGACAAGCACAAGGCCCAGTAACACGATCCCCCCAAGCGCCGCCATCGCGCGGTGAGTCACGTGGGACGCCGCCTTGCCGCCCGCGTACCCCACGGCGCCCACCAGCAGCGCATAGCCCGCCCGGTACAGCCAGTCCCACCTCGGCGTGAGGAACGGCAGACCCCAGCGAACCAGGAGCGCGATGGCTGCGACCAAGAACCCGCAGCAGAGCCCTGCGGCCGGCCGGTGCCGGCTAACGGTCAGACTGCCTATGCCCCCGACTAAGAAGTACGAGAGGAAGCAGACGAGCGCCTGGCGAGGCGGACCGAGGACCTGGATCAGGCGCTCGATGAAAAGGTAAACCCCGCGCTCCCACGTCTCCCACTTTAGGTAGTCCAGGCGTTCCTCGCGCGTCCGCAGGAGGGCCTCGATCTTCTGATGGGACGGCGCCATGAGCCGTTTCGTCTCGGCCTGGGCGGCAAACCATGTTCGCTTGTAGACCTCAGTCAGCGAGTAAGACGGCGGAACGACAGCCAGACGCTTCGCCGCTGCGGCCAGTTGCTCCGGGTCCGCCTGGGTGACGGGACACGTGAGTTGCGCGGGGTCGAGGCCAGTGGCTTCGGTGCGGATTCCCTCGGCAGCGTCCAGCACGCCATCATGGTTGCCGTCGAGTTCGTGCCAGAGCGAGAGCCTCAGCCGCTCGGCTTCTTCGAGCCTGTAGTAGCGAGTCAGGTTATGCGCGAGGCTCGGCTCCGAACTGACCTGGATTGCCTCAATCGCGATGCGCACAAGGCGAGTGATGAGCAGGCCCCGCGGGTTGAGCATCCCGGCGAACCAGGGCGAGAAGATCAGCAGGAGGACGATGACGCGCGTGAGCCAGTGCTTCCTGCGCCACCGGTTGAAGCCCCGCCAGGCCAAGCCCAGCCAGGCACGCCAGGAGAGGTCGTTGAATCCCTCGTCGTAGTCTGCGCCGCCAGGATGCTCGTCCATTCCCGTCAGCCCGCTATGGAAGCAACAGCCTGTAACGGGTGTGGGCGCCGGTGCCGCCGCGCTCGTCAAAGCCGAGGATCTGGAAGACTCCCATGGCGCCTTCGCGCGTCCTGAACAGGAACGTCGCGGGAAGGCCGGCGTCAGGTTTCAGGACCTCCGGGAACGCCGGCCGGGCGGGCACCCCGCCCAGGACACCCGCAACGCCTTCGAACGTCGCGTCGTCCCAGGCCGAGGCGTCCGTCGGCACCACGACCATATCCGCGGCGATCACTGCGCGCGCCTCCATGGACCTGGCGTAGAGGATGTCCGCGCCCTGCGCGCGCATCCAGCCTACCATGCGGTCGAGTTCTGCGACGTCCTGCGGGATCGAGAGGAGGCGACCGGTATCCAGGTCCAGGAACATGTCCGTGCCTGCGTTGTCCGCGTTCAGGACGACCTCGCCGCCGGGAAGGGCCGCGATGGGGGCGGGCCCGGCGCCGGTCGGCACGGCCGGACCCAACCTGGCGGGACCGCCAGGCCCCGCGGCCGAGCCCTCTGAGATCGAGCGCGCGGCCGTGACGACGGTCGCCGCAGACTCCCGCTCCGACAAGGCCCTGGCGGCGGCCCTCGTCAGGAGCACGCCCAGGAACGTGACGGCCCCGACGACGATGACGGCGCAGGCAGCGAGCAGGAAGATGACCGCTTTCGTGGCCCCCGCCGCGCCGGCGGCGCCGGTGCCCGCACCGACGGCGCCCGCGCCCACACCGGCGAGGGCCATCTTGCCGAGCGCCGCCGAAAGCGCGGGTGGAGCGGCTTCGGCGGCGTTTGTGGAGAGCATGGCAGCCAGAGCAGCGACGCCGGCCGGGCCGACGATCCCGGCCATGAAGCCGGCCTTCGCCAGGCGCTTGCGCAGGGCGCTCACGCCGCGCTCGATGCGGCCCGAGACGGCCGGCTGCGTGATGCCGAGCTCTTCGGCGACCTCGCCCTGCTTCCTCCCCTCCAAGTAATAGAGGACGACGGGCGCCCGGAGATCCTCAGGCAGCTCAGCGATGGCCTCGTCCACGCAGCCCCTGATCTCTTCCCAGGAGGGCTCGGCAGGCTGGGGCCGGAGTTCCTGCGCCTTGGCGGCGCGCGCCGCGCGCGACGACCGCTGCCGGAGCATGTCAACGGAGACGTTTACGGCCACCTTGTGGAGCCATCCGGCGACGGGCGCCTTGAGCTTCGCGGCCTTGAGAGCGAGCTGGAAGAAGCAGCTCTGGGCGGCGTCTTCCGCGTCCTCGCGGTTGCCCAGGACGCGGTGGCAGACGGCGTAGACCATGTGCTGGTGGACTTCGAAGAGGGCACGGAAGGCGTTCGCGTCCCGGCTTTGGGCATAGCGCGCCAGGAGGATCGCCTCGCTATCAGCCATGGAACTCGCCCCTTCTCGGCCTTCTCACATTATAGTCCGAAGCCGACGGGCGGAATATAAGCGGAACCCGCGCACGGGCAGGGGCCGCGGTTGGGGATGCGGTCACACGTCGAGGCCCTTCATCTCGTCCGCCAGGCTGGCGCCCAGGCGGTCCCAGGCGCTCAGCAGCCGGTCGTAGAAGGGATCCTTGTCGCTGTCCTCAATGCGCCCGCGAGAGTCGAGCCACTGGACCGTGCGCCGGGCGCCGACGACGAAGGGAATGGTGTAGCGGAACCCGAGGTCCCTGCGGGCCGCGGAGTTGTCGAAGACGTTGTTGAACTGGAAGTTGTCCCAGGCGATCCCGGCGCGCCGGGGAGCGGCCTTGGCGAGGAGTTCCGTGGGGATGTGGACGAGCTGCGGCTCGGGGGCGCCCATGGCCTCGGCGACCGCCGCGTGGTAGCGGTTCCAGGTCATCCACTCCTCGCCGGTCACGTGGTAGGCCCTGCCAAAGGCCTGCGGCCTGCCCGCGGCGGCGGCGAAGGCACGGGCGCAGTCCTCAATGTGGCACGAGACCCAGAGGGAACTGCCGTCCCCGTGGACGATGATGCGCTTGCCCTTGCGGATGCGGTCAAGGAAGGTCGTGCTCCAGCCGAAGGTATGGATGAGGGCGCCGCCCTCGCCGTAGGTGTGGGCGGGGCGAATGATGGTGAGGGGGAAGTCGCCGCGGGCGTGGGCCTCCATGAGCAACTGCTCGCAGCGGGACTTGTCCTTGCCATAGCCGCTGACGGGCCTGTGCGGCTCCTTTTCGGTGACCGGATATCTGTCGGCAGGCTTGGCGTAGACGTCCACGGTGCTGCAGAAGATCACGTGCCCCGCCCGGCCGCGGAAGGCTGCGATGAGACCCTCGGCGTCCTCCGGCGTGAAGCAGATCATCTCGATGACGCAGTCGAAGCGCCCCAGGCCCCGCATGCGGGCCACGAAGCCGGCGTAGTCGCGCCGGTCGCCGTGGACCTGCCTGGCTCCCGCCGGGACGCGCGACTCGGACCGGCCGCGGTTGAAGAGCGTCACTTCGTCGCCCCGTTCCAGCAACTGGCGGGTGATGGACGTGCTGATGAGGCCCGTTCCGCCGACGATGAGGACCTTCATGCTCTGCTCCTGACTGATGCCAGGCTCTGCCCCAGCCAGGGAATGGATACACGCCGCGGCCGGCGATTGCAACGGCGCATGGCGCTCTTCGGGGCTTCGCGGTCGCGCTGCACGCGCGTTGCAGGCAGCTGGAAAGGTGACTATAATGACTGTCTTGTGGCCGCGCGGGGACAGGGCCACAAGACACGGTGATACTCGTGCCCTTCACGCCCGGCCACCTGCCGAACCTCCCATGGCGATCATCGAGACGGACATCCTGTTGCACCGGCTGCCCAAGCCCGTGCGCGAAAGCGCAGAGGCGCTGGGTCTGACGGACGCGGACTGCCTCTTCTGCGTCTACAGCGACCTCGGCATGAATGCCGAGGCGCTGGACGTATGGCTGATCGTGACGCGGACCCAGGCCGTGGCCCTCGTGGAAGGCGCAGAGAAGGGGAAGCCGCTGACGGGCCCCTTCACCTTGACGGAAGTGGACAAGGTCCGCCTGCTCCAGACCGTGGGCAGCGCATTTCTTCAGTTCCGCGTGGGCGGGCTCTACGTGGACGTGGTGCGGCTCAGCAACGCCCAGCGGGAGGTCTTCCACCGGGCGCGGATCCAGATCGAGAGGCTGCTGCAGGGCGAGGAGATACAGGAAGACCACCTGATGCGGCCGAGCGAGACGACGTGCCCCAGGTGCGGCCTGCCCCTGCCGGGCAAGGGGGCCACGTGCACGCGGTGTCAGGCGCGCCAGGGCATACTGCTGCGCTCCGTCGCGCTCATGAGGCCGTACCTCAACTACATCATGGTGCTTCTGGGCCTGATGCTGGTGCGCGTGGCGCTGACGCTGGTGCCCCCTTACCTGGTGGGGAACCTTGTGGACGGCGTCATCGCACCGCCCAGGGGGCGCCCCATACCGCCCGATCCGGAGGCCCTGCTGCTGTGGTTCGTGCTGGGGCTGCTGACGGTGCATACGGCGACCAACGTGCTGAACGTCTTCATCGGCCGCATGAGCGCCAAGGTGGGCACGTGGATCACGAAGGACATGCGTCAGATGCTCCAGGCGAAGCTGGTTCAACTGGACGTGGCCTACTACGACCGGCACTCGGTGGGAAGCCTGATGAGCCGCGTGCTGTACGACACGGACTACTTCCAGGGCTTTGTGGACCAGGTGGCCGGCGGCTTCCTGCTGAACCTTATGACGGTGCTGGCCATTGGCGTGGTGCTGTTCGCGCTGAACTGGTATCTGGCCCTGCTGGTGCTGCTGCCGGTGCCACTGGTGGTGATCGGGACGATCTTCTTCTGGAAGCACGTCTACCCGCGCTACTACCCGGTCTGGGAGAGCCAGTCGAAGATGAGCCAGCTCCTGTCGGGCATGTTGTCCGGCATCCGGCTGGTGAAGGCGTTCGGGCAGGAGCACAGGGAGGAAGCGCGGTTCAGTGAGTCGGCCCAGTATCTGCAGGACGCGCGGCGGCGGCTGCAATACAGCGTGGCCACGTTCAATCCCCTGATGGGATTCGTGTTCGGCCTGGGCGGCCTGATCATCTGGTATGCCGGCGGAAAGCTGGTGCTCGAAAACCGCCTGGACGGCAACTCGGGGATCACGCTCGGGACGCTGATGCGTTTCTTCAGCTACGTGGGCATGTTCTACGGCCCCATCCAGATACTGAGCCAGTTCTCGAACTGGGTGACGGGCTTCGTGTCGGCAGGGCAGCGCATCTTCGAAGTGATGGACGCGGACGTGGTCCTGGCCGAGGCCGAGAACCCCGTGCCCATGCCGCACGTGAACGGCGGGATCGAGTTCCGCAACGTGACGTTCGGCTACGACCCGCACACGCCGGTGCTGAAGAACGTCAGCCTCAAGGTTGCGCCCGGCCAGTTCGTCGGGATCGTCGGCAAGAGCGGCTCGGGCAAGACCACGCTGGTCAACCTCCTGTGCCGCTTCTACGACGTGCAGCAGGGCGAGGTGCTGATTGACGGCGTGAACGTGCAAGACATCGCGCAGGAGGACCTGCATGGGCAGGTGGCACTGGTGCTTCAGGAGCCGTTCCTATTCCGTGCGAGCATCACGGAGAACATCGCGTACGGGCGGCCGGAGGCGAGGGCCCGCGAGATCTTGGACGCGGCGAAGGCGGCCAACGCACACGACTTCATCGCCCGGATGCCGGCGGCCTACGACAGGAAGGTGGGCGAGCGCGGCGCGGGCCTGTCCGGCGGCGAGCGCCAGCGGGTAACTATCGCCAGGGCCCTCATCCGCGACCCTCGCATCCTGATCCTGGACGAGGCGACGTCCTCCGTAGACACGGAGTCTGAGCAGGAGATCCAGCGCGCGCTGGCCGTCCTGGGCAGAGGCCGCACGACCATCATCATCGCGCACCGGCTCTCGACGCTCAAGAACGCCGACTTGATATTCGTGATGGACGACGGGCAGATAGTCGAGTCAGGCTCGCACGAGCAGCTCATGGAGCAAAAGGGGCTCTACCACAAGCTGGTGCGCATACAGACGGAGCTTACGCGGCTGGAGTTGGACTGACATGTCGCAGGAAAGCGTTCAGGAAACCAGAAAACGGCCCCCGGTGCGCGCAGGCGCGCGCTGGCTGACGCCGGAGACGACCCAGGTATTCCAGGGCACGTACTCTCTGCTGCACTGCTCCGTGAGGGACGATACGACCTACCGCGGCGTGTTCGCCGTGCTCATGTTCCCCATCAGCCACCCGGACCAGTTCGTCTCCCTCCGCTACACGGACCGAGAGGACAAGGTCCAGGAGGTGGGCGTCATCGAGAACCTGAAGGAGTTCCCGCCCGAGGCGCAGGATCTGATCCGCAGGAGCCTGACGCGACAGACGCACGAGAAGATCATCCGTGAGATCTACGAGGTGAAGGAGGAGTTCGGACTGCTCTTCTTCTACGTCCGGACCGACGAGGGCTGGGAGCAGTTCGTGATGCCGTGGCGCGGAGATCGGGCGGAGGACTGGAGCGAGAACGGCAAGCTGCTGCTGGACGCCTACGACAACCGCTACGTCGTCCCCGACCTGGACGAACTCCCGCCGCCGGACCGGGAGCGCCTCACCTATTACGTTTACTGGTAGCCGTCGCCCCGGCCGGCCTGCCCCACCCGGCGCCGGCCTGGCGGCCTCTTGGGGCGCGGCCGGGCCGGCTCATCCTGCCGGGCGTCCCCGGGAATCCCTGTCGGCGACGATCTCCAGGAGTGCGTCCAGAAAGCGGCGAGGAAGCCACCAATGCTTCGTCCCGGCGGCCAAGCTCGCCTGACCCTTGCCGAGCGGGGACCCGTCGAGCATCCGGGGGCAGAGGCGGCGCGTCCAGTTCTGCACGGCCAGCCAGTCAAACTGCCCCAGCACGCCTACTGCGAGCCGCCCGCCGAACCAGCCGGGGTCGAAGCAGAGAGCGCTCTCAAAGTCCAGAATAACGGGACCGCCGTCCGCCGTCACGATAAGGTTCGAGCGGTGCTTCAGGTCGAGGTGCACGATGCCCCGCTCATGCATCCCGCGCACGACGCAGCGCAGGCGGCGGATGAACTCCTCGTTGCTCCGCAAGTCGGGGTCGGTCGTCCTGATCCTGCGGCCCGCGACGAACGTCATGGCGATGCTATGGGAATCGGGGCGCCCACGGAACTGCGGCACGCCCTCGACGCCGTCCAGAGCGCGCAGGGCGCGGGCCTCGCGCGCGGTGAACATGATTCCCAGCACGTCCCGCCAGACGCCGCGCTTCCGGCTGTAGTCCTTGAGCAGAACGCATTCGCCAGCGACGTCGTACAAGAGCAGGTCGGCCTTGTAACTGCTGCCACGCCTGAGGATCCGCGCCGGAGCGCCGCTGAAGTCTGCGCGCGTCAGGTCGGCCGAGACCATGGGCACCCACTCACCTGTCGGGGCAGGCAACGCACAAGGGCGATCGCCATCGCCGGAACCGAGCCGGCCGCACGGCAACGGCGGCGATCCCGGCCGTCAGGATACGAGGGCCGCACGCGGGGGCAGATCCCTGCCCCAAGCCCCCCGCCGAACGGCTGCGCTGAACGCGAAAGCCCGTTGCACGTATGGGGCCCCTCACGGTCAGAGTCGGCCGTGGCTCGTGCGAGCCTTGCCGTTCCAGACAGCCAGCCCGTCGCGGCCGTGCCGCTTCACTTCGTAGAGCGCCTGGTCAGCCCGTTTGAGCAAGCTCAGGCCGGTCACCTGTTCGTCGGGCGTTGCCGTGGCCACGCCCAGAGAGATCGTAACCGGCACCTGGCGTGGGTGCTGGCCGAAGGGCTCCCCGCGCACGAACGTGACGATTCGCTCTCCGACCGCCTTGGCCCCGACGCCGTCCGTCTGAGGGAGGACCACGGCGAACTCGTCGCCGCCGTAACGGACCAGAGAGTCACTGTTTCGAATGGCCTGGCGGCAACGGTCGCAGAACTCCTTCAGGACCAGGTCACCGAAGGCGTGGCCGTAGCTGTCGTTGAGGAACTTGAAGTGGTCTATGTCCATCAGCAGGACGGACACGCACCTGCCGTAACGGCGCCCATAGGCCAGCTCCGTGGCCAGCACGTCATGGATAGCCGCGGACGTGTAAGCGCCGGTCATGCTGTCGGTCGTGGCCGCCACTTCCAGGGCCTCGCGCTGCGCGGCCAGTTCCCGGTTGGCCCGTTCCAGTTGCTTCATGCGCTCTTCCTGCCAGGCCAAGTCGTACGCCACCAGGAAGGCGACTCGGCGGAACGCCTTCTGCAAGGAACAGATCGCAATCTGCACCGGGACCGGGCGGCCGTCCGCCACCTGCATGTCGAGGCGGAAGCCCAGGACCGGCTGGGCGCTCCGTTCGCCGAAGCCGGCGCGCCACTTGTCGGCGTCGTGTTCGTGGACAAAAGAAGCGAACGAGGCACCGGCCAGCGCCTCGGGCGGGCGTTGCAGCATCTCGCCGAGGCGGGCGTTGCAGTGGAGAATGACGCCGCTTTCGTCCAGCATGGCGGCACCCTCGCGCATCAGCTCCATGATGGCGCGCACGGCCATGTCGGCGTCGGCGCTCGTCTCGGCTTCAGCGCTCGCGTCCTGAGGGGCGGCGCGGCCCATGGCCTCAGCCAGGCGGAGAGATTCGACGATCGCTTCCGCCTCCAGCAGGCGGCGTTGCCGCTCCGCCTCGTCTGCATTCGGGGTGGTCATGGGATCGCGTGGCTTCCGCTCCTGAGGGCCTTGACGTCGCATCCGGGTCAGTGCGTCAGGCTTTTTTGGCAAGGCCCAGCAGCTTCTCTACCGTGGCCCGGCGGGGCAGCGTGCGGCCCGTCTCCCAATTGGACACGGAGTTCACGGACACCTTCAGGACCCGCGCGAGGCCGCGCTGACTCAGGCCGGCGCGCCCGCGGATGGACCTGATCTCGGCCGGCGAGAGACGGCCTGCGGCCCCGGCCGCGCCTCCGCCGGGTGCAGGCGAAGTGCGCCCAAGACGCTGGTCAACGTCTTTCCGGGACAGCTTTCTCAGATCGGCCAGGGCATGGCGGCTCTCCCTGCCCGGCGCCGCCTTGCCGGCCTCCCACGACGTGACGGACGCTACGGAGACGCCCACCAGGCGGGCCAACTCGCTCTGGGTGAGCGACAGCTTCCGGCGGAGCCTCTTCATCTGCGCCGGCTTGACCGCGGCCGGCGCAGCCACCCGGCCGAGGCCCGCGTCCACCTGCGCCTGCTCCAGCGTGCGCAGCGTGACGATCTGGGCAAGGTTCGCTTTGCGCGGGCGCGACTTGCCGCTCTCCCACGACGTGATCGTGATGGGCGAGACCTGAAGGAGCTTGGCAAGTTCCTCCTGAGTCAGGTCGAAACGCTCGCGCAGGCTCTTGGGCGTTCTCTTGGTGAAGCGCACGTTCGCCAGCTCCGCGTCGGGGGCGGGGGGGACGGGCCTCTCGCGCTCGCGGGCAGCGAGCAGCGCCGCCACGTCGCCGGCGAGGGCCCGGACGGTGCGCTGAAGGGCGCGGATGTCCTTGCGCGCAGCGCGGACGTGCGCCGGCAGGTCGCCGAACGCGTTCGTGGCCACTCGCTTGCTGTGGTACTGGATAAGGTTGCGCAGTGCGTCTTCGATCCTGGTCATCACAGGACTCCCCAACAGGGAACTGACATACCGAAGGGATCGCCGCCGCGGGAGCGGCTTCCCCGGTGTGTGGGAGCGATTATGACCGAACAGGGGCCGCCGTTCAAGCGCAGCTACCCCGACACGGCGTCGGGTCCGGGCGGCAGGCAAGGGCGAAGGATCCACGTCCCGACGGACGTTCGAAGGGCGCGGCGGTCTCCCAGGTCGCAACCGGACGCCTTGACGGCGCCCTGCCAGGAAAGGTAACGTACAGCGTGGGCGCGCCAGGGCGTCTGGCACGCGCCTTGCTAAGTGGTGCTGTCTGCACGCAAAAGCAACAGCCCGCCCGCTGGCGGCAGGAACCGGGTCTGCCCCGGCGCTCACAGGGCCCCGGAGGTCTCCGGGGCGAACGGAGGGGACGGAACCCAGATGCTGGACCGCCTCGAAGAGAGAGACGTCTTGATGCTCATGTTCGCTCTGGGCGTCATGGCCTTCACGCTGGCGCGCAGGCGGCGGCTGGCACAGGTGCCGGCGTGGGGCGTGATCTGGGCGAGCTTCTGGGTGGTGCTGGGGGGCTGGACGCTGACGGTGCTGGAGGGCTTCCTCTGGCCGAACGTCCTGAGCCTGCTTTCGCACCTCTGCTATGCCGCCAGCTCAGTGCTGGCCGCCGTGTGGTGCTGGCTGGCGTTTGTGGCGAAACCGAACGAGGACCGCGATGTGGTCAGGGGTGATTGATGCAGCGGGCCTGCTGGCCGCCCTGATGGCGCTTGGGTTCCTGCTGGCCGGAAGGAGGCGCGCCGTGCGCACGGACGTGCGCGCGCTGTTCGCCTCGCTCGTGCTGATCATGATCTTCCGCAACCTGGACGACATGGTCGAGTGTTTCGGCGGGGTCTCGGCGCTGGATCCGATCGAAGGCTACATCGAGACGCTGTCCCCCGTCCTGTGGTTCTTCTTCTTCTACGCATTCCTCCAGGGCTCGGTGCAGCGGGAGCTCGCCGAGAGCGAGGAGCGCAACCGGATCCTGCTGGAGAGCCTGCCGCAACGCATCTTCTTCAAGGACTCGAGCTCGGCCTTCGTGTCCGTGAACGAGCCCTTCGCCCGCGACTTCTCGCTCCAGCCCGAGCAGCTCAGGGGGAAGACGGACTGGGACTTGTTCCCCCGCGAACTGGCCAGGAAGTACAGGGGAGACGACCGCCGCGTGATGGACACAGGAAAGCCGGAGACGCTCATTGAGAAGAACGTCGCCGGGGGCGTCGAGCGCACGGTCGAAGTCGTCAAGGCTCCTGTGGTGAGCGACGAGGGAGACGTCATCGGCCTGTTCGGGATCTTCACGGACGTCACCGAGCGGCTGCGCGCAGAGCAGGAGCTGCGCGACCGAGAGCGGTTCCTGAACAGCATCTTCGCGAGCATACAGGATGGCCTGAGCATCCTGGACACGGACCTGAACATCGTGCGGGTCAACCCCACGCTGGAGCAATGGTACGCGCACAGCCTGCCGCTGGCGGGCAGGAAGTGCTACGAGGCCTATCACGGGCGGGACAGACCGTGCGACGTCTGCCCGAGCCGTGAAACGTTGGAGACCGGCAAGGCTGCCTTCGCCGTCGTCCCCAAGAGCGGTCCGGGCGGGGAGGTCGCGGGATGGCTCGACCTCTACACGTTCCCGCGGATGGACCCGGCGACGGGCCAGCTCGAAGGGGTCATCGAGTACGTGCGCGACATCACGGCGCGCAAGCAGGCCGAGGACGCCCTCCAACGCCGCTCCGAACTGGAGAGGCTGATCACGAGCATCTCCACGGGCTTCATAGACCTGTCGCATGACGAGATAGACGAGGGCGTCAACAAGGCCCTGCGGACCGTCGGGGAGTTCGCGGGCGTGGACCGCACCTACGTGTTCCAGTTCCGCGAGCACACCGCGCTGGCCGACAACACGCACGAATGGTGCGCGCCCGGCGTCACTGCGCAGATCCAGAACCTGAAGGGCGTCTCCTTCGCCGACGAGTTGCCGTGGGTGCTCGGGACGCTCCGCAACCACGAGGTGCTTCACATCCCGCGCGTCGCCGACCTGCCCCCTGAAGCCGAGTCGGAGAGGGCGCACTTCGGGAGGCAGGACATTCAGTCGCTGCTGGCCGTGCCGATGATCTACGAGGGAACCCTCATGGGCCTCGTCGGCTTCGACTCGGTGCGAAGCGAGAAGAAGTGGGACGAGGACGCCATCGTGCTGCTCAGGATCATGTCGGCCGTCTTCTCGAGCGCCCTCCAGCGGAAGCGCTCAGAGGAGGCGCAGCGGGCCAGCGAAGAGCGGTACAGGCTGGTGTTCGAGAACGCGACGGACATGATCTCCCTGCACTCCCTGGACGACCTGCGCTACCTGTACGTGAACCCGGCCATCCGCGGGAACCTGGGGTACACGGAAGAGGAGTTGGTGGGCACGACGGCCTTCCGCTGGGTGCACCCCGACGACCGCGACGTGCTCCGGGCCAGACTCAGCGAGGCGATGGCCACGGGGCAGGGCAGCGTTGAGTTCAGGTACCGCCAGAAGAGCGGCGCCTATGTGTGGCTGGAGGCCACGGGGAGGACCGTGCTGGATGAGAGGGGCGAACGGGTGGCCCTCCTGATCTCCCGCGACATCACGGACCGCGTGCTGCGGCGCGAGGAGTTGCGCGCGCTCTCGCTGGCGGACCCGCTGACGCACCTCAACAACCGCCGCGGGTTCTTCCACCTTGCCGAGCAGCAGCTCAAAGTGTCGAACCGGACGCGGAGCACGATGCTCCTGTTCTTCACCGATGTCGACAACATGAAGTGGATCAACGACAACCTCGGGCACAAGGAAGGCGATCTGGCGCTGATCGAGACGGGCAACGTGCTCAAGGAAGCCTTCCGGGAGTCGGACATCGTCGGCCGTGTGGGGGGCGACGAATTCGCAGTCCTGGCGCTCCAGGCCAAGCGCGAAGAGTCGAACGAGATCCTCGCACGCCTGCAAAGAAGGCTGGACGCCCGCAACGCGCAGCCGGACAGGCGCTACCGCCTGTCCTTGAGCGTGGGCATTGCCTGCTACGAACCCGAGGAGCCGCTTCCGCTGGAAGAACTGATGGCGCGCGCGGACGCGCTGATGTACGAGAACAAGCGAGCCAAGCGGAGCAATTGAGGCTGCCCGCGGGCGCTTTCTTTCATCTCAACCGGAGCCCGGACGGCCATGTCACAGACCGACCCAGAATCGGCGCGCTTGAGTTCCTGCGGGAAGGCCTTCCACACGATGATGTGGGGGTTTCTGTTCTTCCTGCCGCTGCCGGTCCCCGTCTTCGACGCGCTCGGATGGGCCATCCTGCTGGCAGGCCTGGGTCGCCTGCCCGGCACACATCCAGGCTTGGCGCGCCTGCGCGCTCTATCAGGGATCGGCATAGCAGTCTGGATTGTGCGCGTCGCCGCCCTGGCGTCCCCCCTGCCCGGGTTAGAGAAGCTCCACGTGGGGCTGTACCTGGCCACATGGGCCGTCATGGCGATCTTCGCGCGACAGCTTGGCAGCCTGATCGCCGAGCTGGCGGATGAGCTCAAGGCGGACTCCGTCGCGGCGGCCGCCCGACGGCAGCGATGGATCCCCGTCCTCCCCTTCCTGGCGATCACTGCCGGGGCCATCATCCCGCCCCAGCCGAGCTTCGTCGCTTTCGCGCTGGCCATGGCGGTGCTCGTGGCGGTCGTCTGGATGCTGATGGGGCTGATGGCCACAGCGGCCAGGACGTGCGCTCTGGCCGAACGCATGCGCGCTGCGCCCCCAACACAATAGGATGGGGGAAGCCTAACCCGCTTCCTCGAAAGACGGCAGCCACTGCGCCTCGGCCTCGAAGAGCCGGTCCACCATCTCCCGTATCTGGCGCAGCGTGCAGATCGCGCCGGCAAAGGGGTCCATCGCCACAGCGGCGTAGACAAGCTCGCGGTCCCCCTCCAGGCCGGCCCGGACGGCGAGTTCCTGCACGCTGACGCAGGCCCGGTTGACGGCGGCGCATGCGGGCGGCAGGTCCCCGATCACAGTCGGCTGGACGCCGTTCTTGTCCACAAGGCACGGCACCTCCACGGCGCAGCCGGCCGGCAGGTTAGCGATGATGCCGTCGTTCCTGACGGAGCCGTGGATGACCCTCGGTGTGCCCGCGACCATGCTGTGGATGATGTAAGCGCCGTATTCGCTCCCGGGCGCCAGGCCCCGCTTTCTGGCGTCATCGAGGAACCATTTGTTGTGCCCTTCCTCATCGTGATCGCGGCAGATCTCGTAGTAGTCCCACCGCTGCGGCAGGCATTCGAGGATGGCCTCGGGATCCTTGCGGAACCACGCGACATACTCGGAGCCGTGGTGGCTGGACTCGGAGTGGAAGTAACCGGTGAGCTGCATGATCTGCCCGCGCACGGCCTCCTGCCCGCCCGCGTAGAGGTCCGTGCTCCGCTCGCCGGCGGCTTGGCCGGTCACGTGCCTTTCCAGGATGGTCTTGCGGATCAGGGGCAGGATGTCCTTCCCTTTGTGCTCGAACTGGATGAACCACGCCTGATGGTTGATGCCGGCGCAGCGGTAGTTGCACTCCTGGATGGGCAGGCCGACCTCGGAGGCCAGGAGAGCGGACGTGCCCTGGACGCTGTGGCAGAGCCCTATCACTTTGACGCCGAGCGCGTACGTGGCCCACGTGTTGATAGCCATGGGATTGGCGTAGTTCAGCACCAGGGCGTCCGGGCAGAGCTCGCGCACGTCGGCGCAGAAGCCCTTCAGCACTTCGATGGTGCGCAGGCCGCGGAAGACGCCGCCCGGCCCCATCGTGTCCCCCACGGGCTGATCCACGCCGTACTGGCGCGGTATCTCCACGTCGTGGCGGTAGGCGTCCAGCCCCCCCACCTGCCAAGTCACCACGACGAAGTCGGCGCCGTCCAGGGCCTTTCGGCGGTCCGTGGTAGACTCGATGACGGTGGGGAGCTTGAACTCCCTGACCAACGCGCGCGCGCCGGCGACGGTGCGCCGAAGTCGCTCCGGCGCGATGTCCATGAGCGAGACGGTGCTCTCTCGCAGCTCGGGAAACGCGCAGACGTCGCGGATGATGGTCAACGGAAACACGAACCCGCCGGCCCCGACGATGGCTATCTTCGGCATCGCTGGACACTCCGCAAGAGAGAGGGCTCGGGGTGCGCCGTGCGCCAGAACCGCGCCCCTGCGGGCACCTTGTCCCCGTCGGCAGGACGGGACGCGGGGCGAATGTTAGCAGCGCCTTCCGGGCAAGTCAAGCGCGCTGGTTTCGCAATTCGACCTGCCGTGGCCACCCCTGGCCTTCCAGTGACTTGGCGCGTCGCACAGCCCGGATTTTTACGTTGGGCCGCGCCAGCGTCCAGGAAATAGGACCTTTTTAGGTAATGATTGTGTCATAACGCGTTGAAAATGGCCGTGTTCTGACGATTTCGGTTCGTTTTGCAGCGGGCACTCGCAAGGCCTATCGGCCTCCTCGACCGGGCGCGCTCCCGTAGGAGAGGCGGCGCTGTCCCGGCAAAGCCGGGCGAGGACGCCCGGCCCTGCCCCGGTAGCGCAGGGCGTCTCGCCCTGCCGACGTCCTGCTCCGCTGGGGCCTCGCCCCTCGCCGCTCGGCTTCGTCGCAGATGATGCATCGTTGCATGGCATTGCCGCCGCTCCGATGGGACGCCCGCGCCTACGATCCCGGTTATACTCGTTCCCTGCATTCCAGTCAAGAGATTAGTAGATGCGGCGCCGCCTTGCGCGTCCGGCCAGCCGGCCTCGGCTTCCGTGCCGGAGGGCTGAACGGCCCTGCGTCGGGCCCGGCCACTGCCCCCGCGCCGCGTTGAACGGGCCCCCCGGCGTCGGTAGAATGGCGTACTGGGGCTATAGAAGCGCAGAGCGGAGAGGGCGACACGGAGGCGCGGGAGCTGGTGGCCGCAAGACGTCTCAGCCGGTCATACGTCGGACTGCTGGCAGCCCTGATGGCGGGGCTTCTGGCAGGCCCGTCACGTGCGGGGGAACGCTCCCCTCTATTCCGCTACGAGACGGAGCACTACAGCGTTGAGACAGACACAAACGAGAAGTTCGCCGAGGCCGTCGGCCGCCACATGGAGGCCATCTACGGGGAGTATGCAAGTCGCTTCCACGACTACGGCAAGGTGGCCGTGCACTTCAACGTTGCCGTCTACAACACCGAAGCGGGGTACTGGAACAGAGTCCCCGTCGAGGTGCGGGGCTCCACAGGCGTCTTCATCTCGGCCCAACGCCTTCTGGCCGCCCACTGCGACGGCAGGACGGGCGAGGAGGTGCTCCGCACGCTCTACCACGAAGGCTTTCACCAATTCATGTACCTCGTGATCTCGCAGCAGTGCCCCATCTGGCTGAACGAAGGCTTGGCCGAGTACTTCTCCGAGGCGACCTGGAACGGGGGCGGCTTCACGACGGGCCTGGTGCCGACCATGCGGCTTTTCGTGGTGCAGCAGGCGCTGCGGGACGGCACTTACATCCACCTGAGCGATCTGTTCAGCCTCAAGCCGGAGCAATGGCTCCAGAACGTGCGGACCGACAAGCGCAGGGCGAGCCTGCACTACGCCGAGGCGTGGTCGGTGGCGCAGTTCCTGATCCGCGCGGACGGCGGCCGGTACGCGCCGCTGCTTGACAAGTTCCTCCAGAGCATCCACAGCGGGCGGGACGAACGCGAGGCGTTCAGGGAGAGCTTCGGCTCGGACGTGACGGCGTTCGAGCAGGTCTGGGCGGCCTACGTCATGTCCCTCGAACCGAGCCCCGAGTTCCGGTGCCGCGACAACCTGGAGGCCATCCTCCTGCTGGCCCAGATGGTCTATGGCGACCCGCGCAAGTTCAGCAGCATCGAGAACCTCCGATGGGAGCTGCTGTTCCGGCCGCGTTACAGTTGGCAGATCACGCGGCCCAACGGCGAGAAGATCACGTCCGACATGCGCAGCGAGGTGGCCGCGATCTTCCGGTGCCCCTTCGACCGGTCCGGCGGCATCAGCTACATCGTGATAACGAATCTCGACACGGGCCTGCCCGTGGTGGTCTGCAGCCACCACGCGGGCGTGATCATCAAGGCGTACTACAACCCATCCGGGAACGGCCTGCAGCCCGTC
>Ga0315291_10004987_pt1 | contig 16745 bp, 14 predicted proteins | sample YL17G12_20_MG_FD_203070 | JGI IMG/M metagenome (GOLD analysis project Ga0315291, IMG submission 203070) | Sediment microbial communities from Yellowstone Lake, YNP, Wyoming, USA - YL17G12_20 | ecosystem: Environmental > Aquatic > Freshwater > Lake > Sediment | place: USA: Wyoming | collected...
ATCGCTCAACCTGACTAAGCTACAGGCCCCCGAGAGTGAACGTATTATTTGGTTGATTGTCTCCCATAAGGATTTCGGAATCGGGGTTACGGAATCCCGGAGGGATTTTGGAATCCCGATGACGGAATCTGGAATCTCCATATTTCGGAATCACGAAGAGAAATCACGGATTGATTTCGGAATCAGGATTGCGGAGTCCCCGCAGGGACGACGGAATCCTGATAAGAAAACCCGAAGGGTTTTCGGAATCCCTTATTACGGAGCAGTGCGAATCTCTGTACATATGGCCGGTACTGGCGTGGACAGGGCGAAAAAGAAGGTCAAATACCTGATATTCGGGTGCGGGAGCACCGGCTACAACGTGGTGGAGGCACTCCTCAGGGAGACCCCGGATATCCTCATCATCGACCGGGACGAGAAACGGGTCGAGGACCTGCGGGTCCAGAAGTTCAATGCCATTGTTCGGGATCTCACGAGCCCCGGTCTCATCTCCGGGCTCCCCCAGCCCGATGTCGCCTTTGTCCTCTCCAATGACAAGGATGCCAACCTCACCGCCGTCCGCACCATCAGGTCTGCATACCCGAAGGCGCATGTCATCGCGAGGGCCACGGACCCGGTCTCCATCGGGATGCTCCAGGAGGCGGGAGGGGACCTCGTCATCTACCCCCAGGAGGTGGTGGCGCAGGAGGTCGAGGCCCACTTAAAGAGGCTCCACTCGTCCCGGCTGGCACGGAGGCTCTATGAGCTCATCGCCGGCTGGGAGGGAACCCTCGGGATCGTCACCCACACGAACCCCGACCCCGACTCCATCTCGAGCGCCATGGCCCTCGTTACCATCGCTTCCGAGGCGAACCCGAAGAACCTCACCTGCCGGATCCTCTACGGCGGGAACATCGGCCACCAGGAGAACCGTGCCTTCGTGAACCTGCTCGATATCAACATGGAGCGGATCACCCCCCAGGTCCTGAAGGAGTGCGACTACCTGGCCCTCGTGGACTCCCTGGCCCCGGGGATGAACAACGACCTCTCGAAGAAGACCCAGGTGAACATCGTCATCGACCACCACACGAACGGCGAGATCCCGGAGGTGAAGGGGGACTTCGTGGACATCCGCTCGGGGATCGGGGCCACCGCCTCCATGATGGCCCAGTACCTCAAGGAGCTCGGGATCGTGGTGAACAAGAAGGTGGCGACCGCCCTTCTCTACGGCATCCAGGCGGACACCCGTTATTTCCGTCGGAACGTAACCCCGGCTGACTTCATCTATGCCGCCTTCCTCCTCCCCTTCACCGATCTTGAGCTCCTGGAGAAGATCACCTCCCCGGCCATCTCCCAGGAGACCCTCGATGTCCTGGGGGCTGCCATCCGGAACCGGAAGATCCGGAGCGGGTACCTCTTCTCCAACGTGGGATACGTCAGGAACCGGGATGCCCTGCCCCAGGCGGCTGACCTCCTGATCAACCTGGAAGGGGTGAACACGGCTCTCGCCATCGGCATAGGGGACAGCGCCATCTACATCTCGGCACGGAACAAGGATATCCGCCTGCACATCGGGAACGTCCTCGCCGAGGCCTTCGGGGATATCGGGGAGGCCGGAGGGCATCCCAACATGGCGGCGGCAACCATCCCCCTCACCTACTTCTCCCTCGTGAAGACCAAGGACGACCTCCTCGCCCTGGTGCTCGAACCCGTCATGCGCAAGTTCATGCGGGTCGTGGGCCTCGAGAAGGAAGAGTCCCATGAGATTTTCGAGATTTGATGGTATAAATCCATGAAATCTCGGAAAAATGGGCTCATTTTTTCGGGGTTTGAGGACTGGGAGCCCCACTACCTCCGGATCCTCGCCCACTTCTCCTTTGACCGGGCAAGGGACGAGGAGGCTGCGGTCCTCCTCTCATCCCTCCTCACCCGGGACGACCTCCTCCTCCTGGAGGGGCGTATCCGGGGGAAACCCGCTACGGTCTGCGGGAATGGCCCCAACCTGATGGAAGAACTGGACCGGATCAGGGGCACCATCATCGCCGCGGATGGAGCTGCCAACCGGCTGTACGCCCGGGGGATCCGCCCCGGCGTCATCGTCACGGACCTCGACGGTGCCACGGATGCCTTCACGGAGATGAACCGGGCTGGAACGGTCATCGTCATCCACGCCCACGGGGATAACATGGACCTCCTCCGCCGCTGGGTTCCCCGTTTCTCCGGGCCCCTTGTCGGGACCACCCAGAGCCGGCCATTCGACGGCATCCACAACTTCGGCGGGTTCTCGGACGGGGACAGGGCAGTCTTCCTCGCAGACGCCCTTGGCGCATCAGAGGTCGTGATCGCGGGCTTCGACCTGGACGATCCCACCGTGGACCCGGTGAAGAGGGGAAAACTCCTCTTCGCCCGGGAGCTCCTCAAACTCGCGGGCCATGACCTCTGACGCGGTTATCCTGGACGGGTACATCGATGAGCCCGCCTGCCTGGGGGTCCCGCCTTACATCGCACCCCAGGTCCGTTCCCTCGCCGGGGTCCTCCTGAGCCGCGGGTACCGGGTTACCTATCACACCATCGACCAGCTGAGGCAGGATCCTTCTCTCCTCCTCTCACTCGACAAGGCCGGTATGGTTGTGATGGTGGCAGGAGTCACTGTGCCGGGGAAGTACCTTGCAGGAACACCTGCCACCCTCGGTGAGATCGAGCAGATCGGGTCCACGCTCCGGCACCCTGAGACCTTTCTCGGCGGGCCGATCCTCTTCGGTTTCTCCCCCCGCGGCGGCACGAGGGCTGTGCAGAGGGAGATCCCCGGTTTCTCGGTCCTCCTGGAGGGATCTCCGGCCGGTGCCCTGGACTCGTTCCTCTCCGGCGGAGAGCCGAGGAGTGATGGTGACTACCGCCAGATGGGGGAGTGGCTGGTTGCCGGGGCGCCCGTGATCCGCGGGCACCCGTCCTTCCCCCACCTCATGTGCGAGCTCGAGACCGCGACGGGCTGCAGCCGGTCGGTCTCGGGCGGGTGCTCCTTCTGCACCGAGCCCTTCTACGGCCCGCCCCGTTTCCGGACGGTGGAGGAGATCGTGTCAGAGGTGGCCGCCCTCTCGGCGAACGGCGCCCGCCACTTCCGCCTGGGGAGGCAGCCGGATCTCCTCACGTACGGGGTAACGGGAGGGGAGTTCCCGACGCCGGATCCCGGGTTGCTCCGCGATCTCTTCACTGGGATCCGGCGGGCTGCCCCGGACCTCCTCACCCTCCACATCGACAACGTGAACCCCGGGACCATCGCTCAGCACCAGGAGGCAAGCCGCGAGGCCCTCCGTGCCATTGTTGAGGGGCATACCCCGGGTGACGTGGCAGCGTTCGGGATGGAGACCGCTGACCCCGCGGTGGTGAAGGCGAACAACCTGAAGGCGACCCCTGACCAGGTGATGCAGGCCATCCGGGTGGTGAACGAGGTGGGGGGGATGCGGAGGGAAGGGATACCGGAGCTCCTGCCAGGCCTGAACTTTGTCCTCGGCCTCGCCCGCGAGACCGAAGAGACCTTCTCCCTGAACGAAGGGTTCCTTGCGGGCATTCTCTCCGAAGGTCTCCTCGTCCGCCGGGTGAACATCCGGAGGCTCATGGCATTCCCCGGCACCCGGGCCTACGAGGACAATACCCTGGGGAAGCATGACCGGCTCTTCCGCAGGTTCAAGGAAAAAGTAAGGAAGGACTTCGACCATCCCATGATCGCGAGGATCTTTCCCCTCGGGACAATCCTCCGCCAGGTCATCGTGGAGGTGACGGGCCGAATCTCATTCGGGCGCCAGATGGGATCCTATCCCGTCCTCGTGGGGATCCCCCTCCAGCTTCCGGTAAGGAGCATGCTCGATACCATCGTCGTGGACTGGGGGATGCGATCCCTCACCGCCCTCCCCTACCCGATCGGGGTGAACAGGCTCCCTGTCCAGGCGCTGGCCTGGCTCCCGGGGATCGGGAAGAAGAGAGCAGGGTGGATCGCTGCTGCCCGTCCCTTCGCAGACCTGGCAGCATTCAGGGAGAGCGCGGGGGAGAACCCCCTTGATGGGGCCCTCTCCTTCTAGGCCTCCCGAAGCTCCATCACCTTGAGGATATCGGTGCGGGTGACGATCCCGAGGAGGGTGTTCTCCGAGACGATGGGGATGCGTCCGACATTATACTTCGACATGAGCCTGAAGGCATCGGAGAGCATGGAGGTCGGGGGGAGGGTGATCAGGTTCCTTGCCATAATGTCCCTCACCCTCTTCGCATCCCTGTCGATCTCCGATGTGCGGTGGACATCCTCCAGGGTGACCATGCCGACGAGCATGCCCATCTCGACAACGGGGAAGCCGAGGTGCTTGGAGGCGTACATGAGCCGGATTATCTCTGGCACCGGCATGTCGGGGTTGACGGTGACAAGGTTCGTGGACATCACGTCCTTCACCGCGACGTCCTTGAGGAGGACGGTCGACCGGACATGCAGGAACTCCTGGTCTGCCCCGAGGTAGATGAAGAAGGCGATGATGATCAGGACGGGGTTGAAGACGACGAAGGTGCCGAAGATACCGAAGATGATGGCAAAGATCTTCCCGATGTCGGCGGCGATCTTGGTCGCCCGAGCAAGGTCCATCCGCTTTGCGAGCCATGCCCTGAGCACCCGGCCCCCGTCCATGGGAAAGGCAGGGAGGAGGTTGAAGACGAAGAGGATCAGGTTGAGGATGGCGAGATACCCGAAGAGGAAGACCACGACGCCGGCCACAGGCCGGTTGCTGATGAGGGGCACCCCTGCGATCACCACCAGCCATGCGAGGATGCCGAGGAGGAGGCTTGTCAGGGGGCCGGCAAGGGCCATGGGCAGTTCATCGCGGGGATCGGGGAGTTCGTTCTCGATCGAGGATACCCCGCCGAGGATGAGGAGGGTGATGCTGTTGATCCTGATACCCCGCCGGAGCGCGACGAGGCAATGGGCGAGCTCATGAACAAAAACGCAGAGAAAGAGCCCCAGGGAGACGACGACACCGAGGATGTAGGGGATGATACCGCTCACGATGAGGGTCGAATCGAGGGGGACCTTGAAGAAATCGCCCACGAGACTGCTGGATACGGCGATGTCGGCCCCGATGATCAAGGCAAAGAAGGGGATTGCAAGAAGAAAGGACCAGTGGAGAAGGACCGGAATTCCAAAGATCCTCCCGATCCTGATGGAACCGACCATGCGAGACAAGTATCTTTTTAATGTTTAAGTAGCTATCTTCCTCTGATAACGATGATAACGCAAATAACCGAACTATTCGGGCTCTCTGTGTACACCGATAAGGCAATTTACGTGGGGGATGTTGAGGATGTCGTGATCGATGTAGACAACAAGAAGCTCGACTCCCTTGCCATCGGGAACCTCAACCCCGAGCTGGTGGACGTCAAGGGGTTCAAGGGTGTTAAGGTCCCCTTCAGGATCATCAAGGCTATCGGCGATATTATCGTCATCCGCCACCTCGCCCAGTCCTTCAGGCAAGAATAAGGTATCGCCGGAAGCTGCCACGGTTCCCCCACTTTAAGGGGACCACCTCACCTATATCTGTTTTTTATGGAAGAGAGAGAGATCTTCGGGAACCTCGCCATCGTCCCCCCTATCTTTGTCAGGCTCGATGGACGGTCCTTTCACAGGCTGGCGAAGAGGCTCCGGCTGGAGCGGCCTTTCGACGAGGGATTCTCCCGGGCCATGGGCAGGGTCTGCGACGAGCTTCTCTCGGAGAGCGGGCTCTCTCCCCTCTTCGCCTTCACCTTCTCCGACGAGATCAGCCTCTACTTCCCTGACCTCCCCTTCAGGGGCCGGGTCGAGAAGATCGACTCGGTCCTGGCATCCTTCGCCGCGAGCAGCCTCACCCTCGCCCTCTCCGCGGACCAGCCCCTTGCCTTCGACGCGAGGGTGATCGTGGCCTCCCGGAGCTATGCCTCCGAGTATCTCTGCGGGAGGCAGCAGGAGGCCTGGCGGAACCACCTGAACGCCTACTGCCAGGAAGCCCTCCTCAGGGAGGGCATACGGCCGGGCGAGGTGGCCCGCCGGCTCTCGGGGATGAGGAGCGAGGATCTCCACGAGTTCATGTTCTTTCGGGGGGTGAACCTGGCAAAGACCCCGGCCTGGCAGAGGCGGGGAATCCTCGTCTACCGGAAGACAGAGGAGAGGGCCGGCTACGATCCCTGTGCCGGGGAGCCGGTCGAAACGATCCGGAGGATCGTCACGATCGAGAGGGACCTCCCCGTCTTCTCGAGCCCTGAAGGGCGGGCATTCCTCGAAGGGATCCTAGGAAGCCCGTGAGACGGTGGTACTGACCTCGATCCCCGCTATCTCCCAGCTGCTCTCCAGCTCGCCCTTTCCCGCAGGCCCCGCTTCCCCGGGCAGGCGGATTGAGAGGGATCGTGCCCTCACCTCACCCTGTATCCTGTCCGCCCACCGGGACCCCACGAGGGACGCAATCCTCGTGTCCCCGATGAGCACTTCAGCGACGATAAACTCCTCGACAGCCAGGTTGAGCTGCCTCCGCATCTCCTGGAGCCTCCGGATCACCTCCCGTGCATAGCCCTCCCCTTCGAGCTCCGGGGTGAGCCTGCGGTCGACGTAAACGGTGCCCCCCTCCATGGGTGCAGACGTGAATCCGTCGGGGATGACCCGGGCGAAGGTCACCTGGCCGGACGTGACCTCGAAGGACCGCCCCCCGCCGGTGAAGAGGAATTTTCCCTCCCGTTCGAGACACTCACGGAGCGACCTTCCGTCTGCTGCCTCGATGAGCCCCTTCACCTTCGGGGCATCCCTGCCAAAAGCCGGGCCGATGGCCTTCATGACCGGCTCGGCCCGGATCCCCATCCGGTCCCAGGATCCCTCCACCACAATCACCCTCTTGGCGTTCGCCCTGTTCCGGGCGATAGCCCCGAGGTCCCGGAGAGCCCTCGCAACATCCGGCGATTCTGTCTCCACGACGCACTCCGCAACAGGCCAGCGGAGCTTCCGTTTTGCAGCCTGCCGGGCATTCGCCACCGCGTCGTCGAAGGACCGGACCACCGACATGGCGGCCTCGAGATCCCGGTCAGTGAAGGCCGGCTCCGCCCCGGGCCAGTCGAGCATGTGCACGCTCTCGGGTTCACCCGGAAGACGCAGGTTCCGGTAGATCTCCTCGGAGAGGTGCGGGGTAAAGGGCGAGAGGAGCTGGATGAGCCTTCGGATGGTGAAGTAGATGGTGTCATAGGCCTGCTGCTTCTCCGGGGACTCCCCTTCCAGCCACATCCGGGGCCGGACGAGCTGGACGTACCACCTCGAGAGGTCCTCGAGGATGAACTCGGAGATCGCCCTCGTAGCCCTGTGGATCTCGCAGACCCCCATCGCAGCGTCCACCTCGGCGGTCAGGGTCGCGATCCGTGAGAGGATCCAGCGGTCCTCATGGCGCATCGTATCCAGGTTCCTGAGAAGACGGGAGGGATCGAACCGCCTGTCGCTGTCCTCCGACGGTGTGTAACTGTCCAGGATCATGTAAGGGAGGGGGAAGCGGTAGACGTTCCAGAGGATGTTGACCGCCCGGTTCACCGTCTTCACCCCCTCCCAGTTGAACTTCAGGTCGTCCCACGGGGCGTTTGCCGAGAGGATGTAGAACCTGAGCACGTCCACGCCGAGCTTCTCCACGACTTCGTCGGGGGCAACGACGTTCCCCAGGCTCTTTGACATCTTCCTCCCCTCGGCATCGAGGGCGAAGCCGTGCATGAGCACGCTCTTGTAGGGGGAGCGGGAGAAGGCGATGACCGAGGCCCCGAGCTGGGAGTAGAACCAGCCCCGTGTCTGGTCCTGCCCCTCGGTGATGAAGTCCGCGGGCCAGTACCGCTCGAAGGCTTCCCTCTCGCCAGGGAAACCGAGGGTGGCCCAGGAGGCGACTGCCGAATCGAACCAGACGTCGAAGATGTCCTCGACCCGGTGCATCGTCCCGCCGCAGCTGCAGGGGATCGTGATGCAGTCCACATACGGGCGGTGGGGATCAGGGACCTTCACTCCCGAGAGGTCTTCGAGCTCGGCGATGGTGCCGATGACCCGGTGGCACCTGCAGCTCCGGCACTCCCAGATGGGGATGGGGATCCCCCAGTAGCGCTGCCGGGAGATGCACCAGTCCCGGGCCTCCTTCAGCCAGTCGTAGAAACGGGCCGATCCCGCCCATTCGGGATACCAGGTGACCGCAGCGCACTCGGCGAGCATCGCCTCCCTGAGCTCGGATACCTTGAGGAACCACTGCTCGGTGGCACGGAAGATGATGGGGGTCTTGCACCGCCAGCAGTGGCCGTAGCGGTGGACGACCTCCCCCTTCGCCATGAGGGTCTCCCCGAGATCCTCGAGGACCATCCCATCGGCCTCCTTGACAAAGACCCCGGCATAGGCCCCCCCTTCGGCGGTGAACCGGCCGGTGCCGTCCACCGGGCAGAAGACCGGGAGCCCCTCCTTCATCCCCAGGAGGTAGTCGTCCCAGCCATGGCCGGGGGCGATGTGTACGATACCCGTGTTCTCCAGGGTGACGAACTCCGCCTCGGTGACCCGGTGGCTGTACTCCTTCTGGAACGGCACCCGTTCGGCAAGGGGTGATTCGTACTCGAGGCCAATGAGATCACGGCCGAGAACCTTCTCCAGGACTTTGAAGTCCTGGTAGCGGCCCTTCCTGAGCACCTGCTCCACCAGGTCATCGGCCATCCAGAGGATCTCCGTACGCCCGTCCTTCTCTGCCCTGACCCTCGCATAGATGGCGCCCGGTTGTACTGCTGCCGCGACATTGGCCGGGAGGGTCCATGGGGTCGTGGTCCAGATGACCAGGTACTCCTCCTCCCGGCCCTTCACCGGGAACTTCACGAAGATGGAGGGGTCCTTCGTCTCCCAGTACTCCACCTCCGAGTCGGCGATGGCGGTTTCGCACCTGGGGCACCAGTTCACCACCCTGTGCCCCCTCTCGAGCATCTGCCGTTCCTCGGCCCGGGCAAGGGTCCACCAGGCCGCCTCGATGTACCCGGGGGTCACGGTGAGGTAGGGGTTGTCGAAGTCCAGCCAGACCCCGAGCCTGCGGAACTGGTCGGACATGATCTCCTTGTTCTCGAGGGCAAAGCGCCTGCACTCCTCGACAAACGCGCCGATGCCGAAGGTCTCGATCTCCTTCTTCGAGGAGAACCCGAGCTTGTGCTCCACCTTCACCTCGATGGGGAGGCCGTGCATGTCATAGCCGGCCCGCTCGATGATATGCCTCCCCTTCAGCCGGTAGTAGCGGATGATCGAGTCCTTGAGGATCTTGTTCCAGGCTGTGCCCAGGTGGATGTGTCCCGTGGTGTAGGGGGGCCCGTCGACGAAGAAGAAGGGCTCTCCCCCGCCCCTGAGATCCCGAACCTTCCGGTAGATGCCCTGGCTCTTCCAGAACTCCTGGACCGACGCCTCCACCTCCCCGGCACGGTAGGTGCTCTCCACCTCCCTCACGAGGACCCCCCGCGACCCGTCATTCTCTACCATGTTGGATCTCCCATAAGAAAGCATTTTTTAAAACCTTTCAAAAAGAATTTTTTGAATCTGTTTAAAAAGAATTTTTAAAACCCACCGGCCCCATACCTCCGGTGGAACGGGTGAAGCGCATGCAGATCGCGGTCATCGGGAAGGAGGAGTGCACGGACGAGGAGTACGAGGCGGCGGAGACGGCGGGACGCCTGATCGCCGCAGACCACGCTGTCCTCTGCTGCGGCGGAAGGGGAGGGGTGATGGAGGCGGCCTGCAAGGGAGCGAAGGAGATGGGCGGGATGACCATCGGCATCCTCCCGGACAGGGGTAAGGGGAATCCCTACCTGGACGTTGCGGTGAGGACCGGCATGGGGTATGCGAGGAATGTCATCCTCGTCGAGTCAGCCGACGCGGTGGTGGCGATCGGGGGAGGCTACGGGACCCTCTCGGAGATCGCGATCGCGCTCAAGGCGGGAAAAGAGGTCTTCGGGTTCCGCTCCTGGGAGATCAAGGGGGTGATAAGGTGCAGCACGCCGGAGGAGGCGGTCCTCAGGGCAGTCGCCGCAGCCCGCCGGTCATGCTGACGTCATAGCCCCCGAGGGCCTCCAGGCCCTCCCTGAACGAAGGCGAGGTGACCGCAGAGGCGAGGGCTTTCACCCGGGGGTCCTCCCAGGTCCCGGCGTGGAAGACGAGCTCGTAGGGCTCCCGTGCCACCGGAACGAAGGAGAGGTTGAATGCTTTTGCGGCGGAGAACACCCCAAGGCCCGCGTCCGCCTCACCGGTCTTCACGGCAAGGGCGACCGCGAGGTGGGTGGTCAGCTCCCTGTCGTAACCGGCGATGGAATCCGGGGGGATCCCCTTCGTCGAGAGGAGGTGGTCGAGGAGGATCCGGGTGCCGGATCCCTTCTGGCGGTTGATGAACCGGACCTTCGGGAGGTCCTCGAGGGCCAGGTTCCCCCGGGAGATGATCCCCTGCTCCCTCCCTGCCAGGCTGAAGATGACCAGATCCTCTCCCGGCAGGTGACGGACGAGGTACGGGATGTTATATGTCCCGTCGTCAGCGAGGAGGTGCATCGGTGCCCCATGGCAGACCCTCTTCTTCAGGGCGATGAGCCCCCCCATGGAGCCCTGGTGGGCGCTGTGGAGTTCGACCCCGGCCTTTGCCAGCTGGTCTGCCAGGAGATCGAGGGCAGGGTCATGGCTTCCCGTCAGGATGAGGGCGCTCCCGGCTTCCTGGACCGGCACCGTGAGATGAGCCTGCACCTCCTCCCCGGCCTCCACCCCCTCACGGTCTGCATCAATGGCGAGGTATGCATTGGCCCGCACCCCGCTCATCTGGACCCCGGCACCCCGCCCGTGGGGCACCGCCACCCAGCGACCCTGGATCTTCCCGACGGAGAGGAAGACAAACTCCTCGACACCGAGCTCGGAGGCGAGGGTGGAGGCGAGGATTGCAGGCACGGAAGTTTCGGGTTCATGAGGAAGCCCGTACCGGGCGAGGAGCGGGGTTACTACCTCCCTGAGGACCGTGACGGCCGAGAGGGGGTAACCGGGCAGGCCAATGACCGGCTTCCCCCGGATCCTCCCGAGGATGACCGGCTTTCCGGGCTTCATGGCCACGCCGTGGAGGAGGACCTCTCCAAGATCGGCGATGACATCGGCGGTGTAGTCTTTCGTGCCGGCCGAGGACCCGGCAGAGATGATCACGAGATCGTTTTCATCCGCCGCCTGCCCCAGCCGGGATCGGATGAAGCCGGGGTCATCCGGGGTCAGGGGATAACGCGTGCAGCGTGCCCCCATCACCCCAAGCCATGCCGCGGCCATGACGGTGTTTGACTCTACGACCTGGCCCGGGCCCGGTTTCTGCCCGGGAGGCACGAGTTCGCTCCCCGTGGGAATGAGACCCACTGTCACGGTGAGGACATCCACCTCCGCGATGCCGTAGGCTGCAAGCGCTCCGATCTCGTGGGGGCGGATGAGGTGTCGGGAGGGGAGGATCATCTCAGTCTCTCCGATGTCCTCTCCAACGGGCCGGACATGCTGCCATGGGGCTGCCGGCTTACGGATGGTGAACCGGTCACCATCGATCCTGACATCCTCGATCATGATGACCGAGTCGGCGTCGGGAGGGAGGAGGTTCCCGGTGTTCACCCGTACTGCCGCCCGAAGGGTGACCGGCCGCTGCTCGCTCGCCCCGAAGGTCTCCTCGGCGAGCACCGCTATCCCGTCCATTGCCGCAAGATGGGCTCCGGGAACTGAGAACCGGGCAGATATCGGGGATGCCGTCACCCTCCCGGTGGCTGTGGCAACAGGGATCCGCTCGGTGGAGGGGGTGAACGTGAAGGAACGGCCGAGGATCTCCAGGGCCTCGCCGAGAGGAGTGAGGGAGAGGTATCGCTTCACCAGAGGATCACCTCGACCGTCTCGCCGGCCTCGAACCCCTCCCTCTCGGCGGGCACCTGGACGAGCCCATCGCTGCCGGCGAATGTGTTGAGGAGGCCGCTCTTCCCGAAGCACGGGACCGCCCTGCCACCCTCGATCCGGACCCGGACGAACTCCACCCTCCCCTTCTGGGAAGGGATATTCTCGGCGAGGACCGCGGAGACCCTTCTCTCCGGTCTGGGGGACCCGGACATCGCCGAGAAGAGGGGCCCTGCAAGGGTATGGAGGATGACATACGCCGAGGCGGGATGCCCGGGGAGGCCGATGACCGGTCTCCCTCCTACCAACCCGATGATGGTGGGCTTCCCGGGCGCGATCCCGATCCCGTGGACAAGTACCTCGCCCTTCTCTGCTATGACCGATGCCGCCAGGTCCCGTATGTCCTTGGACGAGCCCCCCGAGAGGAGGATCGCATCGCAATCACCAATCGCCCTATCCAGAACCCCGATGAGTGCACCCCTGTCGTCACGGACTATCCCAACGGGTCTGGGGCTGCACCCCGCCTCCTCCACAAAGGCAGCGCACATGGGACCGTTCGCATCCCTCACCTGGCCGGAATTCGGGGTTGCATTGACAGGGACGAGCTCGTTTCCTGTGGAGATAATCCCGATAACCGGTCTCCTGAAGACCGCGACCCTGTCATTTCCAGAGGCTGCAAGGATCCCGATATCGCGGGGTGAAAGGTACAATCCCCTGGGGAGGATGAGAGCCCCCTTCGGGAAGTCCTCCCCTGCAAGGATGACATTCTCCCCGGGGGCTACAGGTCTCTTCACCAGGATCTCGACCCCGATCCGTTCGGTATACTCGATCATCACGGCAGCATCCGCACCGGACGGAAGCATGGCGCCGGTGGGGAGGTAGATCACCTCTCCTCTCCCAAGGGGACGGCCCGGTTCTGTTCCCATGGAGACCTCCCCCGTCAGCCGGAGGATGGCAGGGATCGCCTCGCCAGCCCCCACCGTATCCGCAGCCCGGACTGCGTAACCGTCCACGGTCGTGCGGGCGAAACCCGGTATGTTCTCGGCTGCATGTACATCCCGGGCGAGGACACGGTGGAGTGCCTCATCAAGGGGGATCTCATCTTCGACCGGATGAGGCGCGATTTCCCGGATGACCCTGACAGCCTCCTCGAGAGTGACGACCCTGAGAAAGAGGCTCATCCGAAGCAGCCCAGCTGGCACTTCCTGATCTTTACCTTGTGCCTGTTGCAGTACCGGGCGATCTCCAGCTTGGGGATACCGTACTTCTCGGAGATCTCAAAGGCCTTCGGGCAGGGCAGATCGCTCACGACCCCTGATTCGTCGAACGCTTTTTTGATGAGGGCATCGTCCATGGTAACAATAATTCCTTTCCTGCAACATAGTGTTTACCATCGATGAACCAGGGAGACCTTCGGGTAGCCGTCATCAACTCTGCCCAGGACGAAGCGGGAAGGAACATCCGCCGCCATATGGAGGAGCTCATCCAGGCCCGGGGCTCTGGCAGGGAGGAGGCTGGTGGGAGCGGCCCCTCATTCAGGCTCCACGAGGTGGAGGGCCGGCTCATTCACGCCGACGGTATCGACAGGGAGAACCCTTCGGACCTCATCATCTTCATATCGCGTCATACCAGCAGGGAGCCTTCTCCCGTCCTCACCGTCCATGTGACAGGAAACCTGGCCGGCGCCGAACTTGGCGGGAAGCCCCGCGCTCTCCCGCCGGCATGCCCGTCTTTCATGCAGGCAGTTCTCCGGGAACTCCGCCACAGGGCACCCCCTGGATATGCCGTCTCCTACGAGGTGACCCACCATGGCCCCACGGATCTCGGGACCCCGTCCTTCTTCGTGGAGATCGGATCCACGGCTTCGGAATGGGCGGACCCCCGTGCCGGCAGTGCCGCCGCGGAGGGTATCTTCGCGGCGAGGCCGGGCAACGTCATCAATCTCGTCGGGTTCGGGGGGAACCACTACGCGGCCCGCCAGACGGAGATCGCCTGCACATCGCGGGGGGCTTTCGGGCACATTGCCCACAGCCGGGAGGTCGGGGTCCTCGATGAGGAGATGGTCGCCATGATGCGGGACCGGACCCGGGCGGTCGCCGCGTATATCGACCGGAAGGCCCTCGATCCCCGTGACCTCTCCCGGATCGACGATATCCTCAGGGACCTTGGACTCCCGGTCCTCACCGAAGGGGAGATCCTCTCGCTTGGGGATATGGAATGGTCCTCCTACCTGGCGGTCCGGACCCTGACCGGAAGGGCACACCCCGGGGCCCGCTGCCACCCCCACGGGCTCACCACCATCGGGAGACCCGTCCTCGTCGAAATGAATCCGGCTCTCATCGCCGAGGCCGTGAGGGCTGATGAGAAGGGGGTCATCGCCCGGCTGGAAGCCATGCCCGTCGTCCACCTCTCGGGTGGCGGGAAGGGGGTCCTCCCCCTCTTCATCACGGATGAGAAGCTGAAGGCCGTCGTCATCCATGACTTAATAAACCTGTGTGTGAAAATCATTATTGAACGTCAGGATGCGGCTGTTGAAGGTGATCGCCTGATCATCAGGAGGTTCCGCTTCGACCCCGGGAAAGCACGTGCTCTCGGGGTCCCGAAGGGACCGCTCTTTGGCAGGTTGTCAGCAGGCGAGGAGATCGATCTCGACGGGAGGGTCATCACCCCGTCCATGGTCCAGACAGCCAGAATCACAGAGATCCACATCCCGGGGTTGGAGTTGTACCTATGAAGTCCGTGATCGATGAGGCGTTGGAGAGGGGGCAGGAGGAGCAGAAGGCAATGGCGGCCACCGCACAGCCGCCTGTTGCACCGATAGCCGCCCCCCAGTCTGATAAGGAGCTCGAGGAGGTTCTCTCCCAGCTGCGGACCGAGATCGCGGTCATCGGCTGCGGCGGGAGCGGGTCCAATACCATCACCCGCATCATGGAGGAGGGGATCCATGGCGCACGGCTCATCGCCATGAACACGGATGCCCAGCACCTCATCCGTACCCAGGCCCAGTACCGGATCCTCCTCGGCCGGCAGCGGACGAGGGGGCTCGGCGCCGGGTCCATCCCCCAGGTGGGGGAGGAGGCAGCCGTCGAGGCGATCGAGGCGATCAAGAAGGCGGTCGCGGGCTGCGACATGGTCTTTCTCACCACCGGCCTCGGTGGCGGGACCGGTACGGGGGCAGCACCCGTCGTGGCCAAAGCCGCCCGCGAGCAGGGGGCCCTGACCATCGCGATCGTCACCCTGCCCTTCACCGCCGAGGGGTCCATCCGGCGCGAGAACGCCGAAGCGGGCCTCGAGCGGCTCCGGGACATCGCAGACACCGTGATCGTGGTCCCGAACGACCGGCTCCTCGAGGTCGTCCCCAGGCTCCCGCTCTATGCCGCCTTCAAGGTTGCAGACGAGGTGCTCATGCGGGCCGTGAAGGGGATCACCGAGCTCATCACCCTGCCCGGCCTCGTGAACCTGGACTTCGCCGATGTCCGGACCGTCATGGAGCGGGGCGGGGTCGCCATGATCGGGATGGGCGAGAGCGATGCCGAGGACAAGGCCGCCGATTCCGTGAAGAAGGCGCTCCGGTCTCCGCTCCTTGACGTGGACATCTCGGGCGCCACCGCAGCCCTGGTGAACGTGGTGGGAGGCCCCGACATGACCATCGCCGAGGCCGAGGGGGTCGTCCAGGAGGTCTTCGACCGCGTGGACCCGAACGCACGGATCATCTGGGGGGCTATGGTGGACCCGACCATGCAGCACCGGATGAGGACCATGCTCGTGGTCACCGGCGTCCATTCGCCCCAGATCTACGGGAGATCCGAGAAGGAGGCACCCCGCAGGGTTGCCAAGCATTTCGAGATAGACTTCATGAAGTGAGGAAGGAGATGGCTTTCAAGATCGAGGAAGAGCTCTTCCACAAATACTGGCGCGTCATCAAGCTCGCGCGGACCCCCACCCGGGATGAATTCCAGAAGATCGCCATAGTCGCAGCCGCGGGGATCCTCCTCATCGGGCTCATCGGCTTCCTGATCCTCTCGTCCATGAGCGCCCTCCCGCACTAAACGAGGTTCCATGACCGATGAGGTAAAGCCCCCGGAGACTCCCGCGACGATGGCGAACCCCGCGACAGCGGGGAACCGCATCTTTGCGATCAAGACCACGGCCAAGCAGGAGCGGGCGGTGGCCGACAGCATCAAGAAGGCGGTCGAGACCCAGACCGACATCAAGGTCGTCGCGATCATCGTGCCCGACGAGCTCCGCGGCTATGTGCTCGTGGAGACCCCGGAGAGCCATGCGCGGATCGAGCAGCTGGTCGAGATGATCCCCCATGCGCGCGCGGTGGTGAAGGGGGAGACGAAGCTCGAGGAGGTCGCCCACTTCCTGGTCCCGAAGCCCGTGGTGAGCGGGATCGAGGAGGGGACCATCGTCGAGCTCATCGCCGGCCCCTTCAAGGGGGAGAAGGCCGTCGTGAAGAGGGTGGACATGGGGAAGGAGGAGATCACCGTCGAGCTCTACGAGTCCGTTGTCCCCATCCCCATCACGGTGCGGGGCGACCATGTCCGGGTCGTGGAGAAGGTGGAGGACCGGTGAGGGCCTCCCCGTGACCCAATTGATACTTTTTTAACCCATCGGCACGACCTTATATAACCCAAGCGGTGAACCCTTCAGGGTCACGCCTGGTGGAACGAATATGGGAGAGATCGTCGAGGTACTGGTACCCGGCGGCAGGGCAACACCCGGCCAGCCATTGGGGCCTTCATTGGGCCCCCTTGGTATCAACGTGAAGGCGGTCGTGGACGAGATCAACCGGAAGACGGCAGACTACAACGGGATGCAGGTGCCGGTCAAGATCGAGGTCGAC
>Ga0315291_10004989_pt1 | contig 16739 bp, 12 predicted proteins | sample YL17G12_20_MG_FD_203070 | JGI IMG/M metagenome (GOLD analysis project Ga0315291, IMG submission 203070) | Sediment microbial communities from Yellowstone Lake, YNP, Wyoming, USA - YL17G12_20 | ecosystem: Environmental > Aquatic > Freshwater > Lake > Sediment | place: USA: Wyoming | collected...
CCTGACCTGGCTCCTCTCGAAGGGCTACGCCGAATCGCGGAGGAGGCTCATCGACCCAGACCGCGCGTCGATGGAGCTTAGGCCTGGTGGAGCGGACCCGATCAGACTAGAGCCAACGAACAAGAAGGGGGTATTCGAGGGGGACACAGTCCACCTCGAAGCCGTCGACGGCGCGGGGAACATGATCTCGGCGACGCCGAGCGGCGCATGGATCAGGACGAGCCCTGTGATGCCGGGCCTGGGCTTCCCCATCGGAACAAGGGCGCAGCAGTTCAACCTCAACCCAGGCCACCCGAACTGTATCGCACCGGGGAAGAAGCCGAGGTCGACACTTACGCCGAGCCTCGTCATGAGAGACGGGAGACCCTACATGGTCTTCGGGACACCCGGCGGCGACGGTCAGGACCAGTGGACGATCCAGTTCTTCCTCAACTACGTCGATTTCGGGATGAATGTTCAGCTCGCCCTCGACAAGCCGACGGTCCACATAAATCATTTCCCGGGAAGCTTCTGGCCCCACAACGTCTCGCCGGGAGAGGTCCGAGTCGAGGGAGGCATCCCCGCGGAGGTAGCGGAGGGGCTCAGGAGGAGGGGACACAAGGTCGTCATGGACGAGCCGTGGACCCACGGCAGATGCCTCGCCATAAGGTTCGACCCTGAGACTGGCGTGATGTACGGCGGAGCCTCGCCCAGAACAGGCGACTCTTACGCGATAGGCTGGTAGACTAACCCTTCAGCTCGTCGACGACGTGGTGGGCTTCCGCCCTGATCCTTCCGCTGATCTCCCCGCATGATCGGAGCAGGTCGGCGCCGACTGTCTTGCTGTCATCGAGAGCACTCCTTGCCTTCAGGTAGAGATCAGGCCGATCCGTCGGGTCGGCGAGGCAGTCGCCGGCGTCGACGAGCTCCATGAATCCGCCTATCTTCGCGTCGTACTCGATACTCGCGATGGGGACGCCTCGCGACGCGGCGAAGATCAGTGAGTGGAGCCTCAGCCCGATCACCAGACGCATCAGGCCTAGGGCTGCCATCATCTCCCGAGGATGGACCCAGTCTGCTACGACCCTCGCGCCTCGGCTGCTCATCCTCTTCAGGATACCACTTATCTCGGCCCTATCGTCGTCAGACGCGGCGACATGCATGGGCAGGAAGACGACCTGGTACCCATCCTGCAGCAGTCTGTCGGCTGCGTAGGCCATGCTCTCCCTGATGAGGTCTATTGTAGAGGCTTCGACCTGGTCGTGGTAGTGGCTCCTATAGTCGGTTGAGAGGAGCCTCGGGCAGACTGCGACGGCTGGCTCGTCGACCTCGACGCCGGCTCTCTCCAGGAGCCTTCTCGCAGACTCCTCGCGGGCCGGCTGCATGAGGAGGGCAGAGTCACCCGTTAGGGCGACATGGGACGTGGTGAAGACCTGCAGTATCCTCCTCGAAAGATCGTCTCTCGCCGAGACGAGGCTGGTCCTACCCAGGAGGAACCTCATGAACCTGACTCCAAGCGGCGACGTGATCGGCTTCGCGCCGACGCCGAAGCAAAATATCTTCTTGTCGAGGATTAATGGGAGCCCAACGTGGATGCCCCTTGAGAGGTGGCCATAATCATAGAAGGGCGTACCACCGCTTATCAAGCACCCGTCGACCTCCCTGAAGACAGGAAGATACTCGTTCAGGCCGCCGCCGAGGGTGGACCGCGGCCCCCTGAGCTTCATCGCCTCGACACCGCAGACCCCCCTGGTGTACGTCGGGTCCGTGGATAGGGCGACCAGCTCAACGTCCGGCGCCGCCTCATGGAAGACATTCCTCAGCCCGATCAATATCGCGTCGTCGCCGACATTCCCTGAGCCGAACCAGCCCCCGAAGACGAGCAGCCTCAAAACCCCACCGCCAGCTCACCGGCGCATCAGTCCCTCGTAAGCCTCTATGTGCATGCTTACCACCCTCCCGAGCTCGTGGACCTCCTCGACGTGCCTCCTGCCACTCCTTCCCTTCTCGGCCCAGTCGTCAGACTCGAGGAGACGGCTGAGGGCGGCGTCGTAATCATCACCTAAGACACTGTAGCCGAAGCGGCTCGTCAGACTGTCAGGGTCCTCGCCACTCACTATCGGGGTCTCGTGAGCGAGGGCTTCGAGGAACGAGACGGGTAGAGCCTCCCTTACGCTCGTGTTGACGAGGGCCCAGCTCCTCTCAAGGATCCTTGACTTCTCCTCCTCGGAGACGAAGCCCGTCAGCCTTAAGTTCGGTACGCTGCGGTACCGCCGCCTAAGCTCCGTGTCCCTCCTAGCGTTGTGTGACCTGCCCATCGCTACGAACTCTACCTCCGGGAAGCGCTCTGCGAGGCGAAGAAAGAACTCGACGCGCTTCTGGGGGTCCCAGCGTGCGAGGAAGCAGACGGTGGGCCTCTCCGCCTTCATCATCCGCCGCCTCGGCACTCTGACGGGGTTCGGGAGGAAGCCAGGCCTCTCCCTGAGCCCGTAGAGCCTCGTCGCCCGCCCTATTAGGAAGCGAGCCTGGGAGTAGAGGGCGTCCGCCCGCCGGCAGGCCGACGCCAGGACCCTGTTCTCCAATGCGCACCTCGCCCTGAAGGCCGCCGTCGGCCTGTATCTTGGGTCAACCCTTCCTATCCGCTCCCACTCCCCTGAGTCGTAGGGGTCCTGAAAGGTGATCACATGCCTCCTGCCGGACATAGCCCGCTCCGCGACGATGGTGTTGTAGCTCTCCGCCTCGCTGTGGTAGATGTCTGCGTCTGCGATCCTATAGAACCTGGCTGACTCTAGCCGGGAGAGTGCCGCGCTCAGCGGGTAGGGCTTGCCCGAGTGCGATGAGTAGCCGTAGACGGTGACCCCTTCGAGCTTCTCGACCTCCCTCTGCCCCATCCTCCTCACCGTGACCACTGAAACGTCGAGCCCCCTCCTAGCCAGCTCCCGCCCGAGCGTCCTAGTCACGTAGCCGAAGCCGCCGTGGACGCCCCAAGAGAAGACCTCCGGGGAGACGAAGCAGATCCTCGTGTGAGCCCCCTCGCGACGGGTGCTATCTAAGTTTCAATAGATAATAAATCTTTATTGGGCGCTGTCTCGTAGTGTGATCGGGGGGAGACAGCCGCCGGATTGCCGGAAAGCGTAGGAGAGATGGCGAAGACCATGGTCAGTCTCGTCATCCCCATCCACAACGAGGCTCCGAGGGTGTGGGGGAACACCATCAGGCTCAGGGAGAGGCTGAGGAGCCTCGCCGAGGACTTCGAGATAATCCTGGTCGAGAACGGGAGCGTCGACGATACCCACGGGATAGCTGAGGCCCTCGCAGAGAGGTACAGGGAGGTGAAGCTCCTTACTCTCCCTGAGGCGGGGCTCGGTGAGGCCCTCAAGCTCGGATTCAAGAAGGCGTTGGGGGAGAAGATAGTCTACTTCCCAATGGACCTCTCCGTCGAGCCAGAGTTCATAACCCAGAGCCTCAGGCTCCTCGAGGAATATGACATCGTCGTCGGCTCAAAGAGGCTTGGTTCCGGACTCGACGGGCGCCCCCTGAGCAGGAGGCTCGCAAGCATGGCGTTTCACGGCCTCGTCAGGGGTCTCAGCGGCACCTTCCTTTCTGACACGACGTGCGCTAAGGCCTACAGGGGCAGCCGGGTGAGGGGTCTACTCGACCTCGTCCCCTCCGGGAGCAGGGTCTTCGAGACAGAGCTCCTACTGGAGGCAGAGAAGAAGGGGCTCAGGATCAAGGAGGTGCCGGTCAGGGTCGTGGAGCGGAGGAGGAGCAGACAGCCCCTCGGCGCCAAGGTGATGTCGAAGCTCGAAGACCTCCTAAGCTCCAAGCTCGACGTACTCGCCATAGCCATCGGCGTCCCAACCTTCGCCTCGGGCATAATCTGGCTGATCATCCTCGCAGCCTCGAAGCTCGTCTCTTCAGAGGCCGGTTTCCTCAACCCCTACAGCTTCCTCATCTCGATGCTCCTAGTCATCTCGGGCTTCCAGATAGTCTTCTTCGGCCTACTGGCAAACCTGATCCTACAGATGAGGCGGGAGATAGGGAGGGCGGCAAGGTCAGATGAGGCCGAGAAGCCTCACCTGGATGCCTGAGGTGAGGGAGAGCCAGATGAGCGCGGCGACGGCGAGGGCTGAGACGCCGAACCTGACCACGTCCTCCCTCCTCACATTCACCCCTCCGACGGCTGCTTAGATCAGTCGTAGTTCGTCTATAATGGTTACGGGGAGAGATAGCCAAGACCCCCTCCCTATTTTTAGGGACTCTGAACAAGCTCCTTTTCAACAGAGGAGCCTCAGAACGTCTTAGACCGCCTATTTTTCCCTATAATTTTCTACTTTTTTCGCCTATAAACTACGATTTCAGAGCTGAGAAAAATCGTCAGACGAAGTATCTCTCGGCGGCTCGTGGTGAATTGGTCCTTCTTCGTAGTGGTTGTGAGCTGTCTTTCTCGAAGGTTTTAATTTGCTATGAAGAGAAACTACAATTAGTTGGTGATTGTTTGGCTAAGAATATCTGGATAGCGAGGGACTACCCGGCGTGCTCAGGATGCAAGCGCTGCGAACTGGCCTGCAGCCTCCACCACGAGGGATGGATGTGGCCAGAGGCGTCCCGAGTCAGGATATTCATGCCCTTCCCGGGCTGCGAGGTACCCCACCTCTGCTCCCAGTGCAACGACTATCCATGCGTATCCTCATGCCCCGTGCAAGCCCTGACGGTGGACGAGGAGACGAAGGCCGTCAAGGTAGACAATGAGAAGTGCATAAGCTGCGGCAAATGCATAAAGGCGTGCCCGGGGCAAGTCCCCACCCTCCACCCCGTCGACAACAAGGCCCTCATCTGCGACCTCTGCGACGGCGACCCGGAGTGCGTGAAGGTCTGCGAAGAGGCAGACTACAACGCCCTGAAGGTGGTGGACGAGGGGCCGAGCGTCCACAGGAAGCTCTTCAGCAGGAACCCCGTCGACGCGGCTAAGGACCTCGCCGTTTATTTCTTCGGCGAGAAGGGAAAGGAGGTGATATAGGATGCCGGGAGGATACGCTGGCAAGTTCCTGGACGTCGACCTCACCAAGGAGAATATAGACGAGGTAACCTTCAGCGACGAGGTCCTCCAGCAGTACTTCGGAGGGAGAGGCCTCGCGGCGAAGATCCTCTGGGACAGGGTGGGAAAGAAGTGGAGCAGGCTCGATCCATACGCCCCAGAGAGCCCCCTGATTATCCTAACGGGGCCCATGACCGGCATATACCCAGGCGGAAGGATCTGCGTCTCGGGGAAGAGCCCCGTCAGCTACGGCACAGTGGGCAGCACGGCCTCCACGGAGTTCGCCCACGAGCTGAGGTGCGCCGGTTATGACGGAGTCATCTTCACAGGCAAGGCGGAGAAGCCCGTCTACCTCCTCGTGACGGACGGCGAGGCCGAGATCAGGGACGCCAGCCACCTCTGGGGCAAGCTCGGCGAGGAGACCATCAAGCTCCTTAACAGGGAGGTCACGGCCGAGCTGACGAAGAGGAAGCCGAACATAGGCCTCTGGAGGGAACCGGGGATGATCTACATCGGCCCAGCAGGCGAGAACATGGTGAGGAACGCGGCGGTGATGACGAAGATATGCCACGCCGCCGGTTATGGGGGCTATGGCGCCCTGATGGGGTCGAAGAAGCTCAAGGCCGTCGTCGCGAAGGGGAGAGGCCCCCTCCCGAGGGTCGACGCCCCGGAGGCGGTGAAGCTCCTCTGGAGGAAGGCCCACCAGATCCTGATCAGTAAGACGGAGTTCCGCCGCTGCGGCACGGGCTACCTCGGCTATCAGGTCGGGGCAGATTACAGCTCTGAGCCCATCAGGAACTGGCAGGAGGAGTGGCACGACGAGAAGGGGTACGGAGGTCCGGAGTTCGAGGACAAGTACTGGGTGAAGAAGAAGTGGGCCGACTTCAACTGCACCACGAACTGCATGAAGGTCAGCTGCATCAGGGAGGGAAAGTGGAAGGGCGACATCACAGACCTCCCAGACTACGAGCTACAGGCCTACTGCGGCACCAACCTCGGCATCTTCGACCCGGGCGAGAACATCCACATGAGCGCCCTCATAGACAACCTGGGCCACAGCGGCATAAACGGCCCCAACGCCATGGGCTTCGCCGCCGAGCTCTACCAGCGCGGAATACTGACGAAGAAGGACATCGGGTTTGAACTCAAGTGGGGCGACGCCGAGGCGTTCACGAAGCTCGCTTGGATGATCGCGAAGCGCGAGGGGATCGGCGACGTACTCGCCGAGGGCACGTACAGGGCGGCTAAGGCGATAGCCAAGAAGAAGAAGCTGCCAGAGGAGGATCTGCTAAAGTACGTGGTCCACGTGAAGGGCATAGAGATTGGAGCTCATGGAACCCGCAGCGACGCGGACTACGTCCACGACATCAGCTACGCGGGGAACGTGCAGGGTGGCGACCACACCTCAGTCGCCGTAGACGGGTACACCGATATGACGGACGCCGTCTTCGCCGACTGTGGCGTCATCTGCGACTTCTGCAGGACCAACCGTGAGCTGGAGCTCGACTTCGCCAAGGCGGTCACGGGCTTCCCGGTCACCGTCGAGAGCTGGAGGAAGGAGATTGGGCCGAGGATAGTCACCCTCCAGAGGGCCCTTCTCCTGCTCGGAGGCCCAGGCCTGAGATGGGAGCCATTGAAGGACGACGACAACCCGCCAAGGTTCTACGAGCCTCTACCCACCGGACCGTACAAGGGTAGGACGACGGACAAGAAACTGGTCGACAAGAAGCTCCAGTCCTACTTCGAGACCCTCGGATGGGACAGGAGGGGCGTCCCCAAGAAGGAGACCCTCGATAGGCTAAGCCTCTCAGACGTCGAGCCCCTCATGAGGAAGCTCAGGGAGTAGCCCAACTCCTTTTTTTAAGCATCTCTGATCAGGAACCTCTTTAGAGCAAACTATGTTTTATAGAATATTTAGACTTCAGCGACGCTTTTAGAGAAGTTTTTATCTCATATCAACCGAAGTTAATGTTATTCTGGTGATACGATGAGCAAACCAATCTGGATTGCGAGGGACTACGCGGCGTGCTCGGGCTGTAAGCGGTGCGAGATCGCCTGCAGCCTCCACCACGAGGGCTGGATGTGGCCAGAGGCGTCGCGAGTCAGGGTATTCATGCCTTTCCCGGGCTGCGAGGTGCCACACCTCTGCTCCCAGTGCAACGACTACCCATGCGTCGCATCGTGCCCGGTCCAGGCCCTGAGCACCGACGCCGACACCAAGGCCGTCCTCGTCGACAGGGAGAAGTGCATAAGCTGTGGCAAGTGCATCAAGGCCTGCCCGGGCCAGGTGCCTATACTGCACCCAGGCGACGAGAAGGCGACGATCTGCGACCTCTGTGACGGCGACCCTGAGTGCGTGAAGGTCTGCAAAGAAGCCGGCTACAACGCCCTCATGCTCGTAGAGGAGGGGCCGAGCGTCCACAGGAGGCTCTTCAGCAGGAACCCCATCGAGGTTGCGAAGGACCTCGCCGTCCTATTCTTCGGCGAGAAGGGGGAGGAGGTCATCTAGATGCCGGGCGGATACGCGGGCAAGTTCCTAGACATCGACCTTACCAAGGAAAAGGTTGAGGACATCACATTCGACGACGAGACCCTCGAAGCTTATTTTGGGGGACGCGGCCTCGCTGCGAAGATTCTCTGGGACAGGATAGGTAGGAAGTGGAGGAAGATCGACGGCCTCGACCCCGAGAACATATTCCTAGCCCTCACAGGCCCCATGACGGCGATCTACCCCGGCGCCAGGATCATGTGCTCAGGCAAGAGCCCGCTAAGCAACGGCACCGTAGGCTCGACGGCGTCCACCGAGTTCGCGTCGGAGCTCAAGATGGCTGGCTACGACGGAGTCATCGTAACCGGGAGGGCCGAGAAGCCCGTCTACATCCTGGTCACAGACGGGGGCGGCGAGATAAGGGACGCGTCCCACCTCTGGGGAAAGCTCGGCGAGGAGACCATCAAGCTCCTGAACAGGGAGGTCACAGAGGAGCTCGCCAAGAGGAAGCCGAACATAGGCCTCTGGAAGGAGCCCGGCATCATCTACATAGGCCCAGCGGGCGAGAACTTGGTCCGGAACGCCGCCGTCATGAGCAAGATCTGTCACGCCTGCGGGTACGGCGGCTACGGCGCCGTGATGGGAAGCAAGAACCTGAAGGCGGTCGTCGCCAAGGGCAGGGGGAAGATTCCCGCCGTCGACGCTCCTGAGTCGGTGAAGCTGCTACTGAAGAAGACCCATGAGCACCTCATAGGCCGGACGACCATGCGCCGCTGGGGCACGGGCTACGCCGGTTACGCCGTCGGCGCAGACACCAGCTCAGAGCCTATCCGGAACTGGCAGGAGGAGTGGCACGACGAGAAGAGCATGGGAGGCCCAAGGTTCGAGAACAGGTTCTGGGTTAAGAAGAAGTGGGCCGACTTCGGCTGTACCACCAACTGCATGAAGATCAGCTGCATCAAGACCGGCCGCTGGAAGGGCGACATCACCGATATGCCCGACTACGAGCTGGAGGCCTACTGCGGCACGAATCTGGGAATCTTCGACCCCGGCGACAACGTCCACATGAGTGCCGTAATCGACAACCTCGGCCACAGCGGCATCAACGGCCCCAACACCATGGGCTTCGCCGCCGAACTCTACCAGCGCGGCATCCTCACCGAGAAGGACTTCGGCTTCAAGCCCACCTGGGGCGACGCCGAGGCGATGACGAAGCTCGCATGGCTCATAGCGGAGCGGAAGAAGATAGGCAGGGTCCTCGGCGAGGGGACCTACAGGGCAGCCCTGAAGATCGCCAAGAAGAAGGACATGAAGCCGGAGGAGCTACTGAAGTATGCGGTGCACGTGAAGGGCATAGAGATAGGCGCCCACGGCACGAGGAGCGACGCCGACTACACCCACGACATAAGCTACGCCGCCAGCGTCCAGGGCGGAGACCACACGAGCGTCGCCGTCGACGGCTTCACGGAGATGTCCGCAGCCGTCTTCACGGACTCTGCGGTCTTCTGCAACTTCTGCTTCTTCGGAGTCCCGCAGGAGCTCGTATTCGACTTCGCCAAGGCGGTCACGGGCTTCCCGATAACCCAGGAGAGCTGGAGGCGCGTGACCGGGCCAAGGATCGTGACCCTCCAGAGGGCGCTGCTGCTCCTCGGAGGACCAGACGTGACATGGGAGCCCGTCGGGGACGACGACAACCCGCCCAGGTTCTACGAGCCCTTACCCAGCGGACCGTACAAGGGGAGCAAGACAGACGAGGCCCTGGTCAAGCAGAAGAGGAAGACGTACTTCGAGACCCTCGGCTGGGACGAGAAGGGCATTCCCACGAAAGAGACCCTTAAGAGGCTCGGCCTCTCAGACGTGGACCCCCTCATGAGGAAGTTCCGAAAGTAACCCCTTTCCCATATTTCTTTCTTTAGAAGTTTTTATCAACAACAGCCATCTTACAGCCATTCTAGTGGTTGTATGAGTAAGCCGATCTGGATAGCCCGCGACTACGCCGCCTGCTCAGGATGCAAGCGGTGCGAGATCGCCTGCAGCATGCACCATGAGGGATGGATCTGGCCCGAGGCATCGAGGGTCAGGATATTCATGCCTTTCCCGGGCTGCGAGGTACCCCACCTCTGCTCCCAGTGCAACGACTACCCATGCGTCGACTCGTGCCCGGTCCAGGCCCTGAGCACCGACGCTGACACAAAGGCGGTCCTCGTCGACCGCGAGAAGTGCACCGAATGCGGGGCGTGCATAAGGGCATGCCCGGGGAGCGTCCCGTTCCTCCACCCAGGCGACGATAAGGTGACGATCTGCGACCTCTGTGACGGCGACCCCGAGTGTGTAAAGGTCTGCAAAGAAGCCGGCTACAACGCCCTCATGCTCGTCGAGGAGGAGCCCAACGTCCACAGGAGGCTCTTCAGCAGGAACCCCATCGAGGTTGCGAAGGACCTCGCCGTCCTATTCTTCGGCGAGAAGGGGGAGGAGGTCATCTAGATGCCGGGCGGATACGCGGGCAAGTTCCTCGACATAGACCTCTCGAAAGGGAAGATCAGCGAGACGAGGTTCGACGACGAGACCCTCGAAGCCTACTTCGGGGGGAGAGGATTGGCTACAAAGATACTCTGGGACAGGATAGGTAGGAAGTGGGCTAGGGTCGACGCCCTCGGCCCAGAGAACCTCCTCATAGCCTTGACGGGTCCAATGACGGGCATCTACCCGGGCGGCAGGATATGCGTCTCGGGGAAGAGCCCCCTCAGCAACGGGACCGTGGGGTCCACCGCCTCAACCGAGTTCGCCCACGAGCTGAAGTGCGCCGGGTACGACGGCGTCATCGTCTCTGGGAAGGCCGACGAGCCCGTCTACATCCAGGTCACCGACAAGGGTGGTGAGATCAAGCCCGCCGGCCACCTCTGGGGGAAGGACAGCGAGGAGACCCTGATAGCCCTCAACAGGGAGGTCGGAGCCGCCCTCGCCAAGAGGAAGCCGAATGTCGGCCTCTGGAGGGAGCCGGGGATGATCTACATCGGCCCAGCAGGCGAGAACATGGTCCGGAACGCGGCCGTGATAACCAAGCTATGCCACGCCTGCGGCTACGGTGGCTACGGGGCGGTGATGGGGAGCAAGAAGCTCAAGGCCATCGTCGCCAAGGGGCGAGGGAGGGTGCCCGCCGTCGACGCGCCCGAGGCGGCGAAGCTCCTCTGGAGGAGGAGCCACGAGTACCTCATAGCACGTAGCGGCTTCCGCCGCCAGGGCACCGGCTACGGCGGGTACGGCTTCGGCAACAACACGAGCAGCGAGCCCATCCGGAACTGGCAGGAGGAGTGGCACGACGAGAGGAGCTTCGGAGGGCCCATGTTCGAGACAAGGTTCTGGGTGAAGAAGAAGTGGTCTGACTGGAACTGCACGACGAACTGCATGAAGGTCAGCTGCATCAAGACGGGACCCTGGAAGGGGGACATCACCGACATGCCTGACTACGAGCTCCAGTCCCACTGCGGCACGAACTTCGGCATCTTCGACCCTGAGGCGTGCATCCACCTCAGCACCCTCGTGGACAAGCTCGGCCACTCGGGGATCAACGGCCCCAACGCCATGGGCTTCGCAGCCGAACTATACCAGCGTGGCATACTGACGAAGAAGGACATCGGGTTTGAGCTCAAGTGGGGCGACCCCAACGCCTTCGACAGGCTGATGAGGATGATCGCGAGGCGTGAAGGCATCGGGGACGTCCTCGCCGAGGGCACCTACCGCGCCGCCCTGAAGATCGCCGAGATGAAGAAGATGAAGCCGGAGGAGCTGCTGAAGTACGCCGTCGTGGTCAAGGGGATTGAGGTCGGCGCCCACGGCACGAGGAGCGACGCCGACTTCGCCCACGACATCAGCTACGCCGCCAGCGTCCAGGGCGGAGACCACACGAGCCTCGCTGACGACGGCTACTCTGACATGTCCGGGAGCATCTTCGCCGACTCCGGGGTATTCTGCAGCTTCGCCTACGGCGGCGTCCCGCAGGAGCTGGTCTTCGACTTCGCCAAGGCGATCACTGGCTTCCCCGTCACCATAGAGAGCTGGAGGAGGGTCACGGGGCCGAGGATCGTCACCCTCCAGAAGGCGCTACTCCTCATGGGCGGACCGGATGTAACCTGGAAGCCCATCGAGGACGACGACAATCCACCCAGGTTCTACGAACCACTGCCCAACGGCCCCTACGCGGGAAAGACCACTGACAGGGCTAAGGTCGAGAGCAAGATGCAGACATATTTCCAGACGCTTGGCTGGGACGAGCGGGGCATACCGACGAGGGAGACCCTGGACAAACTCGGCCTATCCGACGTCGAGCCCTTCATGAGGAAGCTCCGGAAGTAGCCCCATTTTCTCAATCCTTATTTTCAACCGTACACAGACCAAGCAGTGATGAGGATCACCGTACGCGTCTTCGGCGACATAGCTTCCATCATCGGGCGTAGGCACAGCGTCGACCTCGAGGAGGGCTCAACGGTCGGTTCCCTCGCCAACAGGATAGGCGAGAAGACGGGGCAGAGGAGGCAGGGCTACCTCGGAGAGTTCAAGGTGGGCGGAAAGGACCTGATGGTCCTCGTCAACGGGAAGAGCATAGACCTCCTCGACGGGACTGCGACGCCCCTCAAGGATGAGGACGAGGTCGTCATCATGCAGCCGACCGCCGGCGGCTAAGCCCGCCCAGCTGCCCTCCGCGATTCGAGAGTAAAACGCTTATTATCGTCAGGTTAAATTAAACTGGTGCATCAGTTTTGAAGGGTTGGAACGGACACTTCCTCAGGGTCGACCTCACGAAGGGGAAGCTAATCCGGCAGGAGTACCCGGAGGACCTCGCGAAGCACTTCATCGGCGGCCGCGGCTTCGCCATCAAGCTCCTCTGGGACGAACTCAAGCCCGGGACCGACCCCCTAGGCCCCGAGAACATCCTCATATTCGCCGTCGGCCCATACACGGGCTTCAACATCCCCAATAGCGGCAAGATGGTCGTCGCAGCGAAGAGCCCGCTGACCGGTGGATACGGGGACGGAAACCTCGGCACGATGGCCTCGCCGAATATGAGGAAGGCGGGGTTCGACGCGATCATAGTCACGGGTAAGGCGAAGAAGCCGAGCTACCTCTGGGTCGAGGACGACAAGGCCGAGATGGTGGACGCATCAGACCTCTGGGGACTAGACTCCTATGAGGCAGAGAGGAGGCTGAAGAAGAAGCACGGGGCGACGAGCGGGGCACTGCTCATAGGCCCCTCTGGAGAGAACCTGTGCAGGATAGCGACCATCGTCAGCCAGGAGGGGCGCGCTGGCGGCAGGCCGGGCATCGGCGCCGTGATGGGGAGCAAGAACCTGAAGGCCGTCGTAATCCACGGCACCAAGGATCTTCAAGCAGCCGACAAACCCGCCCTCGACAAGCTGGGGAAGGAGGGCTTCCAGAGCATCCTGAAACGGGACAACTACAAGCACTGGAAGGCACAGGGCACCATGGCGACCGTCGAGTGGTGCCAGGCGGCGGGCACCCTACCCACCCGCAACTTCAGCGAGGGGGTCTTCGAGCACTCGAAGGAGATCGACGGGAACACCATGGAGGCCCAGACTGTCAAGCAGCGCGGCTGCCCCAACTGCAACATGACCTGCGGAAACGTCATCCTGGACACCAACGGCGAGGAGAGCGAGCTCGACTACGAGAACGTCGTAATGCTCGGCAGCAACATAGGCGTAGGCGACCTGAAGCAGGTCGGCAGGCTCAACAGGATGTGCGACATGCTCGGCCTCGACACCATCAGCGCGGGCAGCGCCGTCGCCTTCGCAATGGAGGCATCGGAGAAGAGGCTTGTGAAGGGGCTCAACCTGAGGTGGGGCGACTTCGAGGGAGCCCAGAAACTCCTCGAAGACATGGCGTACATGCGCGGCCAAGGCGCCGCATTCGGCCTGGGCGTCAAGAAGGCCGCTGAGAAGATCGGCAAGGGCTCCTCGGACTGGGCTATGCACGTGAAGGGGCTGGAGTGCAGCGCCTACGACTGCCACCTCTGCCCCGGGATGAGCCTCAGCTTCGGCACCTCGCCTATAGGCGCCCACCACAAGGACGCGTGGGTCATCAGCTGGGAGATAAGCAGCGGCACACGCGAGGAGTACGGCCCCGCGAAGGCGGACAAGGTGCTGGAGTTCCAGCGTATCCGCGGCGGCATGTTCGAGTGCCTCGTCGGATGCAGGTTCCCGTGGATAGAGCTAGGCTTCGAGACGGACTGGTACCCAAAGTACTTCGAGGCTGCGACAGGCGTCAAGATGACCCTCGACGACATGTGGGCCCTCGGCGACCGCATTTACGCCCTCATCAGGGCATTCTGGGTCCGCGAGTTCGGTGGCAGGTGGGACAGGACCATGGACTACCCGCCCGAGCGCTGGTTCAAGGAGCCTCTGACCCAGGGCGCCTTAAAGGGGAAGCACCTGGATAAGAAGAAGTACGACACGCTCCTAGGCTACTACTACGAGAAGAGGGGCTGGGACGACCGCGGAATACCGACCAAGGCCACCTTCAAGCGCCTCGGCCTCGTGAAGGAGGTGGAGGAGCTCGCAAAGTTCGTCAAACTAAAGTAGCCCAGCCTCACCCACCACTTTTTAGTAAGAGACTTCAAATCCGGATCCGGGACCATTTTCTCCAGTAGTGATGGTATGAGTTATTGGCCTGAAGGATACCGTTCATGCGTCTTCCTGAGTTTCGACTACGATGCGTCGAGCGCGGAGATGTGGAAGGCGCCCCTGGACGCCGTCGCCCAGAGCAAGGGGAGGTACGCCCCGAAGGTGGCGATTCCGAGGATATTGGACATGCTGGATCGTCTGGGCATCAAGGCTACCTTCTTCACCCCAGGTTGGACGGCGGACAACCACCCGGACTCCGTCGAGGCGATTATAGGCCGCGGCCACGAGGTCGCTGCCCACGGCTACGGCCACGAGAGGATGACGGAGCTGAGCTGGGAGGCTGAGGCATCGGTCTGGGAGCGGAGCTTGGCCGCCCTTGAGCGCCTGGGCGTCAAGCCGAGGGGTTACAGGGCGCCGTACTGGCTCGTCGGGGACAGGAGCATCGCCCACATGAGGCGCCTAGGCTTCAGCTACTCGAGCAATTTCATGGACGACGATATGCCGTATATGCTCAGCTGGAGGGGCGAAGAGACGGGGATCGTGGAGCTCCCGGTCGAGTGGCTCCTGGACGACTGGCCCCACTTCGAGACGGACAGGAGGAGCCCAGACGAGGTCTACAGGCTCTGGAAGCCAGAGTTCGACGCCCTATACGACCTAGGCAGGTACTTTGGTCTGACCTGCCACCCCGAGTGCATAGGCAGGGCCTCACGCCTCAGGATGCTGGAGAAGCTCTTAGGCGAGATGAAGGAGAAGGGCGACGTCTGGTTCCCCACCGGTGCGGAGCTGGCGGAGCAAGTCAGATCCAAGAGGCGCTAGCCCGATCCCAGCGCAGTCTCTTCCGGGATTTTTCATCTCTTAACGCCGTTTAAGTACCGTCTGCCGTGGCCTCGGCTTCGGCGGAGGCAGCTCCACCCTGAAGCTGGCGAGCCTCTCCATCTGACCGTCGAACTCGGCGAGGAAGCTGGGCAGGGCGAGGACCGAGACGGATGGTACCCTCCTGTAGATGTCGAGAGGCGTCGCGGAGAGGGTCAGGGCGACTGGGACGACGACCGCCCTCCTCCACCCCAGGAGGCCGGCCCTCTCGGCGAGCTCCGGCAGGCGCCCAGCGAAGACCCCCGCCTTCTCCAGGTGGGCCTCTATTATCCCCCTTGCCGTCGAGTTCCCCATCCCCTTCGACCATCGTTTGCACTCGCAGCAGACCACGTAGGGCGCCCTCGACGCCAAGACGTCCAGCTCCCATCTACGCCCCTCGGCGGAGAAGCGGAACCTGCGGAGTGCCCTGAAGCCATTCTCCTCGAAGACGTGGGCCGCCATCTCCTCGAACTCGAGCCAGCCGAGGCTGCGGCTCACCGCCTCGAAGCCGGCGCCAACATCAACGGCCCTCACGGCGAGGCCGAGGCGCTGGTGGATGGAGAGGGCGATGACGCCCCCATCATCAGAGACGAGCCCCTCCCCCCTCAGGAGCCCCATGGCCGTGGAGAAGGACTCGTCCGTGATCCGGAGCGAGGACCGTAGCTCCCCGACGCCCACCCTCCCCTCCCTGGTCAGCGTGAGGAGACCCAGGATCACGGCCCTGAGGGTTTCAGCCATCAACGGAGCATCAACTGCCCTTCGCATGCCAAAGTTGATGAGCTTTTCGGGAGCTCACTGGAAGAACCGGCGGACGATTAAGAGGTCGACGATGGCGGAGGCGAGCAGCCCCGGAGAGCGGACGGAGAGACAGGAGACCGCGCACAGTGAAAGCCAAAGCCTACGTATTGCCCCGAATATTCTGAAGAAAAAAAATGATCATCATGTTTCAGAATAAATTAACAAAGTTTTGAAACACCCCGAATCGCCGCCGATCAACCTTTTTTCCGACTAAAAACACATGAAACCGAGGTTTAGGATGTTAACTATTATATAGTTCTAAAATCCATGTTTGTTCCGCTGGAGAAAATATAGGAGAGAACAACTTGGCAGTAACAACGGTTCTAGGTATATTCATTCAGGGAAGAGTCTTTGGGCTAGTGTGTCTACTAGTCATAATGGGGGCGACAGCCTACTTCATAAAGCAGGCTCAGGCGGGCAAGGTGCCCACGCTCAGACGGCTGGCCGGCGTCGACGCCATAGACGAGGCGATCGGCAGGGCCGTCGAGATGGGCAAACCCATCATATGCTCCCACGGAATCGCAACGCTCAGGGACGCTACCACGGGGCCCCAGACGATCGCCGGGCTTAGCGTGCTCAGCTACGTGGCCAGGAGGGCCGCGGAGGTGGGCGCGAGGCTCATCGTGCCGGTGAGGCAGACAGAGGTCTGGCCCGTCGCGGCCGACGTCGTCGAGACGGCCTACAAGCTCGCAGGCAAAGGCGCAGAATACAAGGTGGAGGACATCCAGTTCCTATCGAGCGACCAGTTCGGCTACTCATCGAACTACATGGGCCTGCTGATGAGGGAGAAGCCCGGCGCCAACATCATGATCGGCGCCTACTGGGCCGAGTCCATGCAGCTGGCCGAGACGGGTTCGAGGGTCGGCGCGATGCAGATCTCTGGCACGGCACAGACGTCGCAGATACCCTTCTTCCTCGTCGCCACAGACTACTGCCTCATAGGTGAGGA
>Ga0315291_10004990_pt1 | contig 16739 bp, 9 predicted proteins | sample YL17G12_20_MG_FD_203070 | JGI IMG/M metagenome (GOLD analysis project Ga0315291, IMG submission 203070) | Sediment microbial communities from Yellowstone Lake, YNP, Wyoming, USA - YL17G12_20 | ecosystem: Environmental > Aquatic > Freshwater > Lake > Sediment | place: USA: Wyoming | collected...
GTTTTTTCATCGGCTACGCCCAGCATTGGCGGCGCATCATGCGACCCGAATACCTGCGGCTCTTGGTCCGGACCGATACCCATGCGCCGGCCCAATACCGGGTCAACGGCCCCCTTTCCAACATGGCCGAGTTTGCCCGGGCCTTCGACTGCCCGGTCGGCTGCGCCATGGCGCGCGCCAAGAAAGAGAAACCCACGGTCTGGTAGATGAATTTTGCAGCGGTGAGCGTTTCAAGAAGCTCTAGGCCTTGATCTCCCGGAGGTCGATCCCGGCCAGGTCGTTGGTGCCGAGTCCCTTGTCGGCGCAAGCGGCGACGTGGGTCGCGATGTCCCGGATCGATTCCAGGTTCTGGGCCTTCCGCTTTTCCTCGAGGATATCGAGGCCGATCCTGTCCATGGCCACGGGGTCGCGGCTGAAAAAGATCCGGTTATCGCGGGCGATCTGGGCCCCGGCGACGCTGACGGTCGAGATCTTCGCGGCTTCGCCGATATGTAGGATCGTCTTATCCCTGAGGCAGGGTTGGGCGAGGATCTCAGGGATGGCCTTCGCGCAGTAGTCGATGTGGAACCGGACCTTGTTCGTCGTGACGCCCAGGGCGATGTTCTTCGCCGCCCATGTCACCCCGCTGTCCTCGTTGTGTTTGAGAACGGCAATGTTGATGAGCTTCGTGATGTCCTTGGTCACGATATCCGCAAAATACGACTTCTCTTCGTCTTCGATCGTAACGTCTTCGAACCGGTCCGCGACCTCCTCGGCGATCTTCTTGATCCCCTCCCGGTCATTGTAGTCCATATACAGCCTTCTGATTTCGGCCTCGTACTTCCTGGCTTTCTCGTTCCCCTGCTGGATGAGCGTCCAGAGCCAGGAGACCGAGTTGAAGATTTCCCGGTGCGATCCCTTTTCGGTGAGGCCGCGGCCGACAAGCTCCTTGAACTTCTTCAGTGTGCCGTCTTCGAACGCCACGAAAACGCTCCGGTCATACCCCGGAATCCAGGGCACGACGCCCTCCCATTCGGCCGAAGCCCCCATGACCTTGACTCCCGTGGGACCGCGGTTGATCTGGAGGCCGGTCCTTTGGAAATCCCTGTCCATCCGGTCCCAGACGATGATGTTATTCTCCTTAACTCCAGCCCTTTTGAGGCCGGCGATCGTCTCTTTGATCGATTCGAGGGAGGAAGAGATCCTCGGGGCCCCGATGCCGTTAATCTTGATCCCCACAACGTCATCCGGCGAAACGAGCGACGACCAGGCGTTCTCGAGCGTGCGTTCGCCTGTGAGCTCTCTCAGCCCGGCCGCGAAGGACCGGTGGACGGCGCCGGGGTTGTATTTCAGTTCGAGGAGCATGTCCTCCGCGGCGACGGATACGACGCGGCTTTTCCCCGCGGTTTTCGCGCCTCCGCCGCAGGCGAAAGAGCCGCCGAACAGGGCCGCTCCGCCGGTGAGGGCAGCCGTATTTCTGACGAATTCCCTTCGGGTCATCATGGGGACACCTCCCGTCCGGAGATCGTATGATAATCTCAATTTCCGGCGCAGATTTCAAGCCTCAGACGAAGCGGCCGCTTTGTAAGCGATCGCGGATTTCTTCATCATGTTCCTCCCGGTTTTATTTCTCAAAATGATCCTTGTTCGACGCGTGTTCGGCGACAAGCACGGAGGCTGACTTCAGGTTGCCGGACCGCAAGACCGACCTAAGCCGGCGAGCTGAAGGCGACCTGGACGACCAGAAAGGACAAGATAAGAACGAACCTGGCTTTCTTGTTCCCCACAGATATCATGGTATTCTCCTGCCGGGTTGGATTTCTTTCTTTTCCAGATATTGCAATGCCCGTTCCAGCACCGGGTCCCGACCGGTCAGAAGGTCTTCGATCGTCGGCGACACGGGGACCTCGGGAACGATGCCGCGGTCCTTGGGATAACCGTCCACCGCCACCGTATAGAGGACGAGCGGAATCCGGATCTGGATCCGGGTGTTCGGGAGCGTCGCCATCACCATGAATCCCGACGTGTTGCCGTAATAGCCGGCGCCGCACTCTTCTCCGAAAAACACGGCTTTTTTGTAGAAATGGAAGAGGGACGTGGTCTCGCCGGTCGCCGAAAAGCTCAGCCCATCGAGGAGGATGGCGACCCGTCCTATGAACCCGGGATTCTCGGGCTGCTGGAGCCCGGAGTTAGGATGGGCGAGGACATCAAACCAGCCGCGCCCGTTCTGTTTGACCTGTTTGGCCAGATCTTCCACATCTTTCGGGGATTCATCGGTGAACCGGAAGAGATCGTAATGGTCCTTCTTGGTTTCCAGGGCCTTGTAATAAAGGAACGGACGGTCCATGACATGGGCGAAAAGGAGTTTTCCGTATTCGTCCCGTCCCCCGCCGTTACCTCTCAGGTCGATAATCAGGTTCGGAGTTTTCTTTTCTTCAAGCGTCCGGAAAGCGTTATTAAGGAATTCCGGATAAGGGAGGCTTCCTTTTCCCGGGTCATCGCCGAAACCACGGATGGTAAGGATGGCGGCCGTTCCCCGAAAGGACAGTTCGTAGAGAGGGCGCCGCGTGGCCGCGTCGGGATAACGTTCATACAGAATCCGGACAACGTCTTTCCCCTTGATCCCCGGCACCGTGATCTCCTGGACATCTTTGCTTTGATAGAGCCGGAGACGAATTCTGTACGAATCGGGCCGGCCGAACCGGAGGGCAAAAAGCCTGCCGAAAGTGGCCGGGTATTCCAGTTGACGAAGTTTGCGGGTCTGGATCCCGGCATCGTTTGGGATGAGAGGAAGGAGCTTCGACAGGATCTCTCCCACCGGCATCGCATTGATGGTCAGCAGTTCAGCGCCCTCCTGGATACCCCTATCCTCGCTCAGGTTACGGAAGATACAGGCCTTGCCGCCCAGGAAACGGAGTCCGACGGGGATGACGATAGGCTGATCATCAAGGAAGGCGCCGGCAGGCGGTGAGATTTGCGCTCTGGTATGTCCGTCCTTCACCTCGGCTATGAGCGGCAGGAGCCTGAGGTAAAAATCGAACTCCGTCAGGGGGCCTGTGAGCCCTTTCATGGCCTCATCGAAGCTCTTCTTGAGCATGCTGGCCGGTGTGTATCGGTCGAACCCGCCGTGTCCCTCTTCCAGCATGTCCCAAAGGACCTTGAGGTCTTCTTTGAGAGCTTCGGCCGGATATTTCTTTTGCGGATCGAACGCGGCTTGAGCAGGACCGACCTCTTTCGGCCGGAGGCGCTCGATGACCTCGGCGCTGACCCAGGTGATGTCCCGGCAGGTCGAAAAGAACAGGAATTTTCCGTCGGGGGAGAGAGACGGGCAGAAGTTGGTCGCCGGCGTGTTGACGGTATCGCCCAGGTTAGCGGGTTCAGCCCAAGTGCCGTCGACCTTCTTGAACGAAACCCAGAGATCGCCTTCGCCCCCCTGGCCGCCCGGCCGATTGTAGGAGTCGAAGACGAGGAAGCTTTCATCCGCCGCGATAAACCCGTGGGCGATGGGCGTAGGTTCGTTGAGGAGCGTCGGGAGTTTCTCCGGCCGGCCGAAAGTCCCGCCGGCGAAGGGATAGCGGATGAGCCCACCGCCCGCGACCATGGTGACGTCCGTCATATAAAGATGGCCCTTGCGGCCGGCCGAAACGTACATGCCCGGGCCGTGATAACGCGGCTCGCCCCAGCCGCCTCCGGTCGTCCGTTCCGTGACCCAGATCCCGTATTCGGCCCGATCGGCCCCCGGCTGTTGGCGGTTGCATCCGAAATAAAGCCTATTGCCGTCGGGGGTGACGTGGGGCTCGTTGCTCGGAAAACCCTTGCAGAAAGCCGCTTCCTCGGGCGCCGACCAGCCGTCCTTTTCCCAGTGGGACATCATGATCGTGTTTTGCCCGCCGCCGTCCGGACGCCGCGTGAAATACACCTCCTTACCGTCAGGGCTGAAGGTGATCGCGAACTCGAAATTCCCCGCCGTTGAAACGATGCCCGGGGCGAAAACCTTGGGCTTGAGCCCGGGCGGGGTTTGTCCCAGATACGGTCCCTGGAGGCCTGTTTTATCGCCCGGCTTGAATCCGGCCGCTTCTTTCGTTTCGCCCTGTGCGTCCGACTTGTATCCCCGCAACTGGCTCAAGTTGTTCTTGCCGTTAATGTTATCGGGATTGAGGCCCAATGATTTCTCATAGTAGATTTCGGCCTTCTCATTGTCGCCGCTGTTCATGTGGGCCTCGGCCAGGCTGTCCCAGACGTTCCAGGATTGCGGGAAGGCGACGGTATTCATCTCAAAGACAGCTATCGCCTCGGGCATCTTTCCGTTTTGCATCAGCCGGTAGCCGAGGGCGTTCATTTCCCGCTCGTCGAGATAAAACGCCTCGACTTCTTTGCTCCGGAGTTTCTCGAATCGCTTGCGGGCCGCTTCGACCCCCAATGCGTCCAGGGTTTGTTCGATATCTTTCGCCGCCGATTTCTGACCCACGCGCCAAAACTTTTCAACATTGGACTGATGGCCGTCACGGACTTCTCTTGAATTGAGATCGAAGAATTTCTGGGCATAAGCGAATTTTTTATCGAGGGCGTTCTTCTCCTGAAAAGCCTGCAGGTTCATCCCATCTTTCTTGGCACTTGTTATGGCCTCCCACAGGTCCCTCATGTAACGATACTGAAGGGTCATCCATTCAAGGCTGAAAATGTGAGCGTGGCCCCCGATGACCGTCTGGATATCGCCCTTGTTCTTGAGGACCTCGCCCAGGACCTTGAGTCCACGCGGGACTTCGGGAGAGAGTTCCGGGCTGATGAGGGCGGAAAGGCGACTGGAATTAAACAGGTCCCCGACAAATAGAACCCCGAGCTCCGGGACATGAATCAGGATATCGTTATCGCTGTGGGCCCGGCCGAAATAATAGAGCTTGAGGTTGAGGTCGTCGACCTGAAGGGTCAGCCGGTCGCTGAAGGTTTTTGTCGGCGGTGTCGGGATGAAGCGGCCCTGGTCCCCGATGAGCTCCTGGAACCAACGGACGAGTTCCGCCTGGGAAAGGGCTTTTTCGGATTTCGGGTCCATGGCCTTGAGCGCCATCTCCCCACGGTAGATGGCGTTGCGCCAAGGGGTATAGAGTTGGTCTTTGTCGGCTGACATTCGTTTGATGACCGGGACGGCATTTTCGTGGCCGACGATGACCGCGCCGGCGAAGGCCTGATTGCCTCCGGTGTGATCGATGTGATCGTGGGTGTTGATCACATAAAGAAAATCGTCTCGCCCGAGGACGTCCTTGATTTTCCTTTTGTACCGCTCGGCGAGCGTCGGATAACCTCCCGTATCCACGATGATCAGCCCCTTTTTCGTCGTGATCACCGTGACACAGGCATCTTCCATGTAATTCCGGGCCTGAAACACCGTGACCCTGTCCGAAACCTTGTTGACACGGAACGGAAATTCCTCCTGCCCAGCTGCGGTCGTCCCAAAGAAGGCGCTCAAAATCGAAACCGCGAGGGCTGCAAACATGTTCGTCTTTCTCATTTTTTCCTTTTCTGTTTCAACCATTCTCCAGCAAAATTCATGCCATTAAAATGGACAATTCCTACCTTATCCGGCACCGCCTCCGCCGAGAACGTAATATTTCATTACATTTTAAATCGGGGACACAATACCAATTTCCGAATTAGCTCGCTCCCCCCTGGGAAAACCGATGGTTTTAACAATTCGGAAACTGGTATAGTGTCCCCAATTCAATGCCCAATTCACTGCCGCTGGACGTAGTCCATAGCGTAGAGGGCCGTTAGGAGCTGGACAGAGGCCAGTTTTTTAATGGGAACAACCGTGTAGCTGAACTCCCGTTCTGCCTCCCCGGAACTTTGTTCGAACTGGGCTAAGCTCTCGTCCAAGACCGTTTGGAGCGCCGCCGGGAAGGCCGCAGCGGTCCGGGCCTTTTCAAACTCCAGGAGCCTGACGAACTGCCCCAGGTTCAGAACGGAATAGAATTTGCGCAGGGTCACGGCATCCCACTTCTGTGCGGCTGTCGCTCGCTTCGCGTATTCTTTTTCCGCCTTAACGGCGTTCTCCTGCGAAACGATCTCATCTTCGCCCGTCCTCAAGAGCTCTTCGATGGCGTCCACAAAAGGCGATCGGACCGTCAGCAGCGGCTTGGCCTTCCGATACTCTTCCCCGAGAAAGACGAGGAACTTCCTTTCATTTTCCAGCCCTTTAAGCACGGCTTCCGCCCGCGTCATATCGCTTGGCGCAGTATCTTCGATTCCGGGGTCGTAGAAATACGGCAATTCGCAGTTCACGGTCAGGCCATGATACTTGTCCCGGATATAATCATCGCTGGACTCGCCGCCGCTCGTTATTTTTTCCGGGGGCGTCGGGGAGTATTTTTCCATCCAGTCATAACCTTCCTTGAAATAAAGCATCTGGAACATCGCCCGGCCGTCGAACTTCTTCCCCCAGGGGACCTCCGGCTCGCCCAGGTGCAGCGGGAGCCCCTGGTCGGCGATGAACGCATAGAGAACGGGATAAAGCTCGGGCACGTCCCGGGACCAATAATAGTAGACCCCGCCGAAACCTGAATTGTGGAGGCCGAAGGAGAAATCGATCCGGTTTCCATCTATGATCCTCATCAGGGCAAAAGCTTCGGGAGTCGGCGTGTCGAACGTGTATTTCTTGTAAGTTACCGGGAAGGTCCACTCGACCTGCTGAAAGGAAGGCGGCCGGTAGTAATTCCTGGCGTACTTGGCGAGGGTCAGAGTCCCTTTGAACCAGCCTTCGTTCAGCCTAGCTTTGTCCGGCTCGGCGCAGACCACGATGTGCCAGGTGAAATCGAAAAAGTCCCTCAGCTTTCCGTTCTTCGCCAACTCTTCGGTGAGGTAGTGAAGCATCATGCTTCCGATGGGCTCGTTCGGATGGGGGAAGCCGAACAACAGAGCATGGCGCTTCCCCTTCCCTACCCGGAATTCAATGATAGGGCTTCCCAGGTCCGTTTTCCCGATGGTGTCCAAAGACACCACGTCCGGGTATCGATCTTTCAAGTCCTGCAAGGAGGCATTGAGCTCATCGACGGTCAGAAATTCCCGGTAGTCCGGCATTCCGGAAACGACGCTCCGAAAGAACGCTCCTTTGTCCGCCTGGCCCTTGCATTGGGCCGACAATGCAAGGGCCAGAAGCAAGAGGATCCAAGAGGCTTGTTTTCTCTTCATCGAGGTTCTCCCTTTTCGGTTCGGGTTTGGAGTTCCATGTTCATCCCCTCTAACATCCCGACCGGAAGTCCGTTCTCGCGCGAAGCTTCCACCGCTTCCGTTGCGGGAGGGAAACGAAGATTGGTGGAGCTGACCAGGATCGAACTGGCGACCTCTTGAATGGAGGTCACGTCCCGGCGGCATGCGCCACGGGTCCTTCAACCGCTTCTTGGCCCGCCGCTTCCTTTTTTGTTCGGCTCTTTGTTCGCTTTTCTGGTCTGCCCCTCCCCGGCTCCTCAATACCGGACGCCGTGGGCCGCGAGGTTCGCCTTCACGAACCTGGTCGTAGCGTTGACCTCCGTCATGTAGTCATTCTCACAAAGCGAAATGGCCGTCCGGATGCCGAACTCGGCCAGCTGCTTCGCTTGGTCAAGCGGAAGGACCACCAGGCCGCCGGTGGCCATCTTGATGAACTCGACACCGATCTGGGCCATCTGCTCGGAAAGCGCCTTGATCGCAGCTTCTTCGCCCTGCGTGAGGGCCGCGCCGTAGAGGATCATGGTCTTGCGGAACTCTTTCTCGGCGGCGAAGACCGCATCCTTCCAGCTGGGACCCATCGCCCTGGCCACGAGCCCGGGGAAATCGTTACTCCGAAGGATGGCACAGGAGACGATTTTCTCTCCGATCTGTCTGTCCGCCCGAGTCAGGATAATGTCGCCCGCGCTCTCGACGAGGTTGTGGCAGAGCTCGAGGAGCACGTCGTCGGTCACATAAGGATTCAGTTCGGGCGGCAGGGCGGCTCTGAGATAGGGCATGAGCGCCCTGGCCTTGGTGATCACATATCCTTCGGCCTGGCCCGTCGTCCTTGCCTGAATATGGGCCGTGAAGTCGCAGCCCCAAAGCTCGTTATGGGCGACGTACCCAAAGCCCAAGCTCTTCTCGTATCCCCACCACTTGGCCAGCTGCCAGACCTTCATGAAGGAATCATCCCCGGTTTGGATGATCCCGTGCGTGTAGGCCTTGATCGTCGGGTCTCCATAAGTCGAGAGGACATAGTTAAAAATATCCGCTGCCATGATGCCGTATCTCTCATTGGCGTTCATCAGGGGAAAGAATTTCCCGATCTTGCCGGCAATGAAGGCGTGTGTCGCCGATCCCCAGGAAAAAGCCGGGACCACCGCCCATACCAGAAGCAGGAAGAAAGAAAGACACAGGACAATAGGTTTTTTCATGCACTTCCTCCTTAACTGAGTGAGATGAACAAAATATACGAGTGTGAAAAGACGTTGTCAAGATGCCGTATCGAGAATTCGCGAAGATGGATTGTGCCGTGCTCTTGAAAGGATAGAAAGAGTTTCCTTTTCTGCGACGCGGCGAATTCCCGCTCCGGACAATAAATCTCCCCTCCTATCCATATCGGAACCATATCTCCGGCCAGTTGGCCCTGTCAATCGCCTGGTGAGTCTGCCTCCTGGTTGGCCTTGTTGATCCAAAAAAACTATAGGTGGCTATCATAGATATGCCGACCATTTCCTGCTCCCCAAGTGAGAATGGCAAGGGGGGCTCGGGTGTCCCGGGTTTTTTCAAAGGCTAAGACTGAGCTCAGTTGGCGAGCTAAATGAAGAGACAGACCTCTCCCCGGGTGCCACCGGTGTGCCACATTCGATTGAAAACCGCTGAAATTACGGGTCTGTAATATAAAAGACAAAATCAAGGAAATGTCTGGAAAATAAGGGATTTGTTTGGTGGAGCTGACCAGGATCGAACTGGCGACCTCTTGAATGCCATTCAAGCGCTCTCCCAGCTGAGCTACAGCCCCACGAGGTGCACCCATATTACCCAAAGCCGGACGTTGCGTCAAGCAGGCGCCGGTATCCCAAGATTGCCACAAGGATTCATTCATCACAAGGGATGACCCCGCCTTCCGGGGATAACCGGAATTCCGACACATGCCCTATCGGTCATTTTGGGCGGTATGGGGAGCGTTTCTTTTCATGTGATAAATGGCCATGGCGCTGGGGCGATGCCCGGTTTTGTTGGCATTAGGGGTCCGGGTCATTCCGAGCTCAGGCTAATCGACGGAGGAGAACGGAGACAACGTTTTGCCCCGGCATTCTGGTTGCTAATCGGCATGGACCCGGGTATAATCGGGTCGGATCGAACGGGAGACTTCCGGGAAGCGAGATCATGGCAACAATCAGGTCGGCCCCAAGGATCGTGATCGTCGGAAGTTCGAACACCGACATGACCATCAAGGCCCCCCGCCTGCCGCGCCCGGGAGAGACCATTCTTGGCGGCGAGTTCCTCATGTCGGCCGGCGGTAAGGGCGCTAACCAGGCCGTCGCGGCCGCCCGGGCTCTCGATCCCCGCTTACGCGGCGAGGTCGTCTTCATCGCACGCATCGGGGACGACATGTTCGGCCGGAAGGCCCTCGAAGGCTTCAAGCGTGAGGGGATCGTTTCCGACCACATCTTTACGGACCCGGTAGCCCCTTCCGGGGTCGCCCTCATCACGGTCGACTCCCGGGGAGAGAACGCCATAACCGTCGCCCCCGGCGCCAATGCCCGCCTCTCCCCCCTCAACATCGACGCGGCGAGCCACCTGATCGCGTCCGCCTCCGTCCTACTGATGCCGCTCGAAGTCCCGATGGAAACCATTCACCGGGCCGCCGAGATCGCTTCGGCGCGCGGCGTCCGCGTTATCATCAACCCGGCCCCGGCTCAACCTATCCAAGGCGGAGGCCTCCTTCGACACGTCTCCATCCTGACGCCCAACGAGACCGAGACCGAGATCCTCACAGGCCTCCGGATCGACCAGGAGAAGGACCTCCCTGCCGCGGCCGATGCCCTTCTGGCCATCGGCCTGGAGGCCGTCCTGATCACCATGGGATCCCGAGGCGTCTATGCCGCCTCGGCCGATCTCCGGGAGCTGATCCCGGCGTTCGAGGTCGAGGCCGTGGACACCACGGCCGCCGGTGACGTCTTCAGCGGCGCTCTGGCGGTAGCCCTCGCTGAAGGCATGTCCCTCACCAAGGCCGCCCTGTTCGCCAACGCCGCTGCCGCCTTGTCAGTTACCAAAATGGGCGCCCAGCCGTCCGCCCCCCACCGCGCCGAGATCGACGATCTTCTCCGGCGAGACCGTTTCTGAATAATAATTCTTGACGGCCGGCGTTCAGAAATCTGTTTACAAATCCACCGTTTTAAAAAATAATTGGAGGAAGGAGGTGTCCGATGTTTTCTTCCCTTCGTACCCTTTCGTTCATGGCAATCGCGTTCTCCAGCTTGCTTTTACCTGCAACCCTGCCGGCAGCGGAAACCCCGGCGCCCCAGGCTCCGGCGGGCCTGCGCTGTGAGTACCTGGCGGACCCGATGGGCGTCGATGTCCTCCGGCCGCGCTTCTTCTGGACGGCAGACCACCCGGAACGCGGGCAATCTCAGTCCGCGTACCAGTTAGTCGTTTCGACGCTGCAGGACGCCGTCGATGGCGACGCTTGGGACAGCGGGAAGACGGCCTCCGCAACGTCCATCCAGGTTGTCTACGGCGGAAAACAGCTTGAAAGCGGCCGGACCTATTACTGGAAGGTCCGCTGGTGGGACCGCGACGGCAAGGAGAGTCCATGGAGCCTGACGGCCGTCTTCGATACGGGGCTCTACGAGCGCGCGGACTGGAAGGGGCAGTGGATCGGGGGGAAGAACCAGCTTCGAAAGGAATTCGTTCTGGCCTCCCGCCCGAAGCGGGCCAGGGCCTATATTTGCGGGCTCGGATACAGCGAGCTCAGGATCAATGGGCGCAAGGCCGGGTCCAACGTTCTCGACCCAGGCTGGACGACCTACGAAAAACGCGTCCTCTATGTCACGCACGATGTGACCCGGATGCTCCGCCAAGGCCCGAACGCCGTGGGCGTCATCCTGGGAAACGGTTGGTTCAAATCGCGCGCCCTTCTCTTTCAGCTCGTGATCGAGTTGGAAGACGGGAGCCGGGTCGAAGTCGCAAGCGACGCCTCCTGGAAGGCCGCCGACGGTCCCCTACTCGAGGATAGCGTCTATAACGGAGAAGCATATGACGCGCGGCGCGAAACGCCCGGCTGGGATAGCCCCGGCTTCGACGATAGGGAATGGCCGCCGGCTGGGGCCGTCAAGGGCCCGGCGGGCGTTCTCTCGTCCCAGATGATGCCGGCCATCCGGGTCGTGGACACGGTCATCCCGCTCCGGATGACCAATCCGGCCCCCGGTGTCTTTGTCTTCGATATGGGCCAGAATTTCAGCGGCTGGGCCCGGCTCCGGGTCGAAGGTCCGGCCGGGACGGACGTCCGACTTCGGTTCGCGGAGCTCCTTTATGACAACGGCATGATCAACCAGGAAAACCTGCGGGCCGCCCGGGCCGAAGACCACTATGTCCTGAGGGGCGGCGGAGAAGAAGCCTGGGAGCCGCGCTTCACCTACCACGGCTTCCGCTACGTCGAGGTCACCGGATTCCCGGGAACGCCGGGGCTCGATACCCTGCGCGGCCGGGTCGTCCACAGCGCCGTAGAGCCCACGGGGAGCTTCGCCTGCTCCAAGCCCGTCCTCAACGATCTCCAGCGGATCCTCGTCTGGGGCCAGAAGACCAACCTCCACAGCGTCCCGACCGACTGCGACCAGCGCGACGAGCGTATGGGCTGGATGGGCGACGCCCAGGTGACGGCGGAAGAGGCCATGATGAACTTCGATATGGCCGCCTTCTATACGAACTTCGTCCGCGACATCCGGGACGAGCAGGATGACCAGGGCCGGATCACGGATACCGTGCCCCACATCTGGGGGGGCCGGCCGGCTGATCCGGCTTGGGGGACCGCCTATCCCCTGCTCTGCTGGTACATGTTCAAGTATTACGGCGACACGCGGGTCCTCGAGGAAAACTATGACGGACTGAAGAGATATGTCGGGTTCCTGCAAAGCAAGGCCGAGAACGGGCTCGTCAAGTTCAGCTCCTACGGCGACTGGGTCGCGGTCGAGAAATGCCCGGGGAGCCTGGTCTCATCCTTTTACCAGTATTACGACGTGAAGGTCCTGGCGGAAATCGCCCGGGTCCTGGGGAAGGTCGAAGACGCGAAGATCTATGACCGGCTCGCGGCCGGGATCAGGGCCGCTTTCCACAAAGAGTATTACGACCCGAAAACGGGAAGTTACGGGATCACCCAAACGGCCAATACCCTGGCCCTATTCCTGGACCTAGCGCCGGAGAACGCGCGCGGCGGCGCCTGGTCCCGACTGTTCGACGACCTCGTCTATTCCCATGACTCGCACCTGACGACGGGCATTTTCGGCACGAAATATGTCATGGAGCTCTTGACACGGATGGGAAGCTCCGATCTTGCTTACGATATCGCGACGCGGACGACCTACCCGAGCTGGGGCTATATGATCGCCGACGGCGCCACGACGCTCTGGGAGCTGTGGCAGAAGCGCGAAGGCCCGTCCATGAACTCCCACAATCATCCCATGTTCGGGAGCGTCGGCGCCTGGTTGTATAAAACCCTGGCTGGTATCGAACAGGCCGAAAGCTCCTCGGGATTCGAGAAACTCCTCCTCCGGCCGAGGATGATCAGGGATCTTCGGTACGCATCAGGGTCCGTAAGGACCGTGCGCGGCGACGTCACCTGCGCCTGGTCGCGAACGGACAGGAGCGTCCGCCTGGATGCGGCGGTTCCGCTCGGCGTCGAGGCGGAGATCGTCATCCCGAAGTTCAATCTGAAGAACATATCGGTCAAAGAGGGCGGAAGGACCATCTGGGCGGACGGCGCGTTCGTCCCGGGTGTCGAGGGCGTGATCGAAGCGAAAGAAGCGTCCGGTTCGATCATCATCAAAATGGGATCGGGAAGATACGCGTTCGAATTGACGGGGGAATGAAAATAGGGACACGATACCAATTACCGAATTAAAAAAAACGCTCGAAAATCAGGCAGGAAAATGGAAATTCGGAAATTGGTATTGTGTCCCCGATTTATCACCCGATTTATCAATTCGGGGGCCGGCGTCAGCTTCGGCTTCCATTTTTAGAGGCAAGACCCCTAACCTGTTTCATGAAGATCTTCCGGACCTCCAGAAAGAAATTCTGATAACCCTCCCCCCGGAAATCCGGATAGGTCCAGTCGAGGGTCTTGACGCCGGTCTTTGTGAACAGCAATTCGAGGTGGGCGTAGATCCCGCCGCTCAGGGGGACACGATGGGCGAAGTTTTTGGTCGTGGCCATGATCAGCGCGGACGATGTCAGGATGCCGGGGTCGAGGTTCACGACCCGGGCGTCGGTTGCCGCGGCGGCCCCGATCTCCCTTTCCAGGGCATTGGTTTGGAGTTTGATGGTGCTGAGGTCATCGGGGGGAACGAGCCGTTCGAAGCTCAAGAAGGCGCGTTTCAAGGCGGGGCCCATTTCTTTCTCATAATAATCCGTGCCGGCGAAGGGAAAAACCGAGCTCCTGAGGTCGACGGGACCGAAGCGTTCAACGAGCCGCTCCTCCCCCGTCCGGAAAGCGTCCTCCCGGCTTGAGATCATCCCGCAGATGAGCTTAGCCGGGGTGAATGGTTTTACCTGGGTCATGGGACAACCTCAAGCCATCTTCGCAATCAGGTATTCCAAGTACCGCGATTTCATCTGCCGACCGGCCATGGTCTTCTTGACCGGGGGGAGTTTCAGAATGACGCCGAGAATCGCCGCCATCGTCCGGTGGTTCCATTGGGCATGATTATCGAAGATGAGGTTCTGGAGTTTGCCCCGCTCGATGGCCATTAGAACGGCCCGGTGGACCGAGTTGAGCGGCGTGATGATTCTTTTCGGATGGGGAACAAGGGTAATGCTCCGGCTCGAGCAGGTCCGTACGCACAAGCCGCAGCCCAGGCAGATCTCCTTGTTCAGGCGCGCCTTGCGCTTCTTGGGCTGGTGAGGGTCGTTGGCCGAAACGAGGCTCATCGCTTCGACCGGGCAGACGTCCACGCACTTGCCGCATCCGGAGCACGTCGATTCGTCGATCCCGGGAAGATAGTTGGTGTGGATCGGGAAGACGGATCCGAAACGCTTGATGCCGAGGAGCGCCTCGCAGCAGCAGCCGCAGCAGTTGCAGATGAAGCTCACGCTCCGGCGGACGTTCTCGCCGAATTGGACGAGGTTTCGTTCATAGGCCTGCTCGAGGAGGTCCAATCCCTCCTTCACGCCGACCGGCCTGGCGATCCCGTGCTTGGTGAGTGAGAACGCCACGGTATTGAAGGTCATGCAGATGTCCTGGGGGGCGTCGCAGGCGCGGCCGACATGCGTCATCTTGTGGCGGCAGTAGCAGACACCGATCGCCCTGTGCCTGGCAGTCTTGATCACCTCGCTCGCCCGTTCGTGATCCAGAACTTCAAGCGAATGATCGGACGGCAGGGCGGGCTCGTGGACGAATACCCGTCCGAGCTGGGTCTCGCCGTTCACGAAGAGGGCCTTGATGAAGTCCTCCTCCACATTAAGATACTGGTAGAAGAGCTCCGCGAGCAGCTTCTGATCGATGTCCTGACGCACCCGCATCATCGAGAATTCAAAGAAGCCGGCCATGGGAGGCGGCAGGGAGTACAGGCTCCGTCCGTGCCTTTCGTTATCCACCAGGAGGCCGCGTTCGGCCAGGGAATCCAGGACCTTCCGCGCCTCGCTTTCGGGCTTTTTCCAGATGAGGGCGGCCTTCTTCGCCGTGAAAGGCTTGATGGGCAGGGAGGAAACGAGGCCGGCTTCATTTTCGGAAAAAAGCATCCGGAGGATCTTGAACAGCAGCTCCGAGGGCGGGGCCCCCTGGGGGGAACGGTTGAGCCGCTTCACGAGTTGCTGATATCCGTCCCGTGCCGTCAGGTGGGCCATGATTCATCCTCCGTCGCTTAAGACGGCTTCTTCCCGGAGCCGGCGAACGCTTTCATGACCGCCGGCCGGATCTCCGGAACAACCTGGTTCGGGATCGTGAAGGCCAGGTTGTAAAGCTGGATCTTCCAGGCCCCGTCGATCTTCTCCAGCGCTCCGGAACCGCGACACGGCCAATAGGACTTGGAAACGAGGTCCTCGTCGAACCAGGCCGTGTTCCCGTCGGCGGACAAAGAAATGCTGCGCCGGATCGCCGAATAAACCCACGCCGACGTCCCCTGGAACCGTGGCGCTGCCCAGGCCTCGAACTCTTCTTTTGTCCATCGCTCGGTCACGTCCGTCCCGAGGAAGATCGCGCCCGGCGCCATCGAACCGAAATAGGTTTTGGCGTCGGCCGTGGCCGCCGCCTTGTGCCAGGTGGTAAGGAGGACGTCGATCTCGGCCTTGACGGAGGCATTCTTGTCCTGCGCGGCGGGAAGGGCCGCGGCGATCGCGAATACAGCCAGGGCAATCAAGGTTTTTTTCATGATCGGCTCCTTCAAGGGATTGGCGATAAGGATAATCCATGTCGGACGCAGAGGCAAGCGCGGAATTCAAATCCAAAATTGCCGATAGGACGCGAGTCGGAATTCCGGGTATCACCAGAAGTCAATGTTATCTCTTGAGAAGAAAGAATCCTATCGGCAATTTCGGGTTCAAACGGCAACGCTTAGGGCCGCTCTCGGACGGACATCAAGGACACGAAATAAGGAAATTGGGTCCGCGGGCAAAGAAACCGGTTGAGATGCGGCCTCGTTCGGATATATAAACGGATAGATGACGAGAGGAGAAAGACGTCCCATGAGAAAAAGCGGATCCCCGGCGTTCAAGCGGACCTCGGCCATACCGGCCGTCGTTCTCGTGCTTCTTTCATTCCGGCCCGGCGTCGCGAGCGGCGCCGAGATCAAGCCGGAGCTCTTCGGCGGGCTCAAGTACAGGCATATCGGGCCCGTGGGCAACCGGTTGACGGCCGTGGCCGGCGTTCCCGGCGAGCCCAATATCTCCTTTGTGGGGGCCGCCTCCGGAGGGATCTTCAAGACCGTGGACGGCGGCGTCAACTGGAAACCGGTCTTCGACGGCCAGGACGTCTCGTCCATCGGGTCCCTGGCCATCGCCCCCTCGGATCCCAATATCGTCTGGGCGGGAACGGGCGAGGCCTTCATCCGAAGCAACGTCTCCCAGGGAAACGGGATCTACAAATCCACCGATGGCGGCAAGACATGGAAACGCCTGGGGCTGGACAATACGGGCCGCATCGCCAGGATCGTGATCGCCCCCCGGAACGCCGAGATCGTCTTCGCCGCGGCCATGGGCCACTGCTACGGTCCCCAGCAGGAGCGGGGCGTCTACCGCACCCTCGACGGCGGCAAATCCTGGGATCGGGTCCTCTTCGTCGACGAGAACACCGGCTGCTCCGATATCGCCATGGACCCCAATAACCCGCGGGTCCTGTTCGCGGGAATGTGGCCGATGCTGATCAAGACTTGGGGCAAATGGAGCGGCGGTCCCGGCGGCGGCTTGTTCAAGTCCGTCGACGGCGGCACGACCTGGACTAAGCTCAAGGGGCAGGGTCTCCCCGAGGGCGATATCGGAAAGGTGGGGGTGGCCGTGGCCGCCAAAGACTCCAACCGCGTTTACGCCCTGATCGAAACCAAGGACGAAGGGCTCTGGCGGTCGGACGACGGCGGCGAAACCTGGAAGCT
>Ga0315291_10004991_pt1 | contig 16739 bp, 19 predicted proteins | sample YL17G12_20_MG_FD_203070 | JGI IMG/M metagenome (GOLD analysis project Ga0315291, IMG submission 203070) | Sediment microbial communities from Yellowstone Lake, YNP, Wyoming, USA - YL17G12_20 | ecosystem: Environmental > Aquatic > Freshwater > Lake > Sediment | place: USA: Wyoming | collected...
TCAGTTCTGGGCTTCGCCTTAAAATTTAACTGTTTAAAGGGGAGGGGGTAGGTCTCCACGAGCACCAGAAACCAAGGGTAATACTACGAGTATTTGCTCTGCGTTTGTAATAGTGCAGCCGCTTTATGCACTTGCCACGCCTGCTCAGCCATCTAAACTGTTGTTTTTATTGCGTAACTGAGTGGTACCAGCTTATAATGTACTCAGGCAGCTTCAATCCTCTCTGAGCCAACCTCTCAGCCAACATAACAGGCAAAGGACTCAGAACATACGCCGCCCTCGTGTAAAACCGCCTCGGCGCACCAGGCCTAACCTCTTCCTCAAGGATTATTTGAAGGTCCGATTTCTTGGCTAGAGTTGAGTTCTTGCGTCCTGTAATAGCCAGCACGGTTCCGTTGAACTGCTTGAGCACGTCGCACCAGATGATGACAGGTTTAGTTTCGCCTGTATAGGATAGTAGGATTTCTAGGTCGCCTGCTCTCGGGTGGGGCGTGTTAACTCCTCTTGTCATGAAGACGTTGTCGCCGAGGAAGGTTTTGATGTGGAAGAGTCTCACACCAGTCATTTTAGCGATTTCGTTTGCTGTACCTTTGCCGCCCAGGAACACGTTGGTTCTTTTCTCCATCAGGTCAACGAGTTGATTGTAGGTTTCGGATTTCACGTTAGCGTCCATTAGGACGCCTATTTTCTCGAATTCTTCATCGCAAAGGCGGAAAACGTCTTCTACTTCCAAGTTCCTGAAAATGGCTTCAATCATCATGCATAAAAGTTGAAGTGTTCCCAACTCGAATATGTCGCCCATCATGCCTGTTTCGCTGTAATCAAGCGAGGGCTTCGATTTTCCGCGACCCTTAATCTGGACGACGGTTCCATGCTTTCGCGTTATATCAGCCAGCGGCGACTCCAAACTGGAAGTCAAGAGCCCCATGGAGAACTTGCTCGTTTTCTTCTCCTCAATATACGTTGACAGGTCCTGAGCCATAACCAGAGGATCATCCGAGTAGCCGCTGCCAGAATTCATCAACAACAGCGTTTTCTTGTACCGCCTCTCAAGATCAGCCGCGGCATCATACATGTTCTTGCCTGGAAAACCTGGATCGTCAGGAGTTAAAACTACCTTGTTTCTCCAGCCCACTTGGCTTAGGGCTATTTGGCTCATGGCAGCGTTAAGTGAGTGCAGTGATCGGCCTGACCCGCCGCAGACTACGCAGTCGGCTGCTTTCAGGTCTTCGTACAGGGGTTGAAGACTGTTTTTTTTTATGCTGAGAACATTGTCTCTGATTTTGTTAGCGAAGCCTATGGTGCTGATTTTGCTTTTGATGTCAACGGCACCTCAATTCACAATGTTGATTCTGACTGTGTATATTATTCTTGTGCTTAAAAATGTGAAAGATGCTCTAACTTGTGCGTTAAATAGCCTTCGTTTTGGCGTTGCTTACTCAGATTAGTTCGGCGCTTTCAGCAGAGAATTACGAAAAACGGCTCATTTCAGCAAACAGTATTTGCTACGCCTTAACGCCTGTTCTCACGGCAGTGTGTATCCGCCGTCTGAAACGATGCACTGGCCCGTGATGAAGTTAGACTCGTCGCTGACCAAGAAGACCACGAGATTCGCGATGTCTATTGGGCGTCCCATTCGACCGGCTGGAATGACTTTGATGATTTGCTTATACATCTCCGTGTTCGTCGTCATGTCCCCAACGTCAATCGGACCTGGCGCCACTGCGTTTACGTTGATTCCGTACTGCGCTACTTCAAGCGCCAGAGACTTGGTGAAGCCCGCTATGGCTGCTTTGCTGGCGGAGTAATGCGTTAGGTTTTGGAAACCAACCACGGCGCCAGCTATCGAGGCGATGTTCACTATTTTTCCATATCTCTGCTTCACCATTTTTGGAATAACCGCCTTAGTACAATGGAAAACGCCGTTCAAGTTTACGCGCAGTACCTTGTTCCAATCGTCGGCTGTCATGTCTAAAAACGCTTTTTGCGGGTAAATGCCCGCATTGTTGACGAGAATATCTATTCTCTCATATTTCCCAATTACTTTCTCTTCGACGTCTTGCGCTTGCTCAAGCTCTGTGACATCGCATTTGATGGGTAACGCTTTAGAGCCGAGAGCTTCGATTTGTTTTCCAACTTCGAAAATTGCGTCAGTGACATCGGTGACGACGACTTCTGCGCCGTTTCTTGCAAGGGATAACGCGATTTCTCTGCCTATACCATGACCAGCGCCTGTGACAATTGCAACCTTACCTTTCAAATTAGCCAACAGAACTCAACTCCTGAAAAATACAATTAAGATTAAAGTTTTTCCTGTATTTGAACCTTGCCGAGTTGCCATAGCCTGGCGCTATTGCTTGTAAGGTTTACAGGCGTGGCAGTTTTGACTGGTGCGCGTTTTGAGCTGGGTGTCACTTGTAAGTTTGAAAGCTACAGTTAAAAGAGAGACGGGGAAATATCACATGTTGTTGAACATCAGATGTCCATGTCGGGGATTTTGGTTTGAGCAAATAAGCTGAAAATCTCTAGCGATAGGGTTCATTTCTGGTTCTTGTCGGCTGTGCGGAGAGTCCTTCGCTTTGCTCCTGATAGACTAAAAACTTATCTTCTAACCCCACCAAAGTAGTATAGTGAGAGTCGATTCGGAAATGGATGTGTTCGAAGCTATCCAAAAGCGCAAATCCACCCGCAGGTATCAGCCAACGCCTGTTTCTAAGGAGATGCTGGAGAAGCTCTTGGAAGCTGCAAGGCTTTCCCCTTCAGCGAAGAACATTCAACCATGGCACTTCATAGTTGTCACAGACAGCGAGAAAAGAAAAGCGCTTTCCAAAGGTTTCTTCGCTAAGTTCCTAAGCGAGGTGCCAGTAATCATTGCGGCGTGCGGGGATGAGAAAGCGTCGCCTGACTGGTACGTTGTGGACGTGGCGTTGGCGGGTGAGAATATGGTGCTTGCCGCTACGGCGGAGGGCTTAGGCACATGCTGGGTGGGTAGCTTCGACGAGAAAAACGTGAAGGAACTGCTAAAGATTCCGGAGAACTTTAGAGTTGTGGCTCTTTTAGCTGTTGGTTATGCTTGTGAAACAGTGAGTGTTACCCGCAAAATCATAAACTTGGTGCGAAGGCGGAAAACGCTCGTTGAAATTGCCAGCTGGGAAGAGTACGGGCGAAGCCTCGAAAGCAAATGAGGGGGGTAACCAATGCGGCTTCTTCTTGACGAGATGTATGCGGGCTTGAAAGAGTATTTTGAAACGTTAGGCTATGAAGTGCAGACAGCACAAGAGGCAGGGTTGAAATCGGCTAAGGACAGGGATGTGGTGGAGTACGCTGGAAAGCATGGTTATGTGCTGGTGACTCAAGACCAGAAGCCTGCTGAGTTGGCAGAGTTGACGGGTGTCAGGTGTGTTTTGATTTCTAACGCGATGATTGCTAAGGTTGCGGATGCGAAAATCAGGGAAAAGTATGCTCAAGTTTAATTGGGCGGTAGTTGTTTTTGCTTGTTGATTTTCTACGTTATTTTTTGCATAAATTATAATATGGGGACGTCAGAATGTTGGGAGAGGGATTAACTCTTGCAGGACGAAGCCGAGCTGAACAACAACACGACTTTCCAGATTTACCTGTACCTAGTTAAAGTTGATGAGCCTACTGGACCAAGGGACATTATGCGCGGCATTAATCAGAGCAGCCCCAGCGTGGTGCACAGGCACTTGCAGAAACTTGCCGATTCAGGATTAGTTGACAAAGACGCTTACGGACGTTACACCGTAAAGAAGAAGATTCGCTTCAAGGGATACATGTGGTTTAGGAAGAGGTTGGTTCCACGGTCTATTCTGTTTTCGCTGGGTTTTGCAGGTCTTTTTGTCTTCCTGCTTCTGGTATGGGCTCTTCATTTGTCAGCTGGGTCACCTATAGAAGAGTCATTTGTTGTCCTGAGTGTAGTTACAGCAGTTGCAGCAGTGTTCTTGCTGGTTGAAGGGTTGAGACCGAGGAAGAAAATGCCCCAGTAGTTGTGTTGTTTCCTAAATCAGGGTTTTCTGTTTTTCCCCTTTAACAAACGAAGATACTCTGACGCCTATGAGGCGCACTTTTCTGCCTGAACGTAAGTAGGGTTGGAGGAGTTCTTTTGCGGTTTTTTTGAGGTCTTGCGGTCGGTTGGTCATAAAGGGCAGGGTTTTGCTGGCGGTGTGGGTTTCAAAGTTTTCGTAGCGGACTTTGATGGTGACTGTTTTGAAGAAGAGGCTCTGGCTGGCGGTTTCTTTGGCAACTTCCACGGATAACGCCTCTAGCGTTTCTCGCACAGCTTCCGCGTCTGCAGTGTCTTCTTCGAAGGTAGTTTCGTGGCTTATGGATTTAACTTCTGTCCGTGGTTCCACTTCGCTTCTGTCGACACCATGCGCCATGAGGTACATTTGTGTGCCCATCACGCCGAACGCTTCCGTTAACACGGTGGGGTCGTAGCGTGCGAGGTCGCCGATGGTGTTGATGCCCATGGCTTTCAGTTTTTCTTCGGTTTTGCGTCCTACCCACAGGAGCTTGCGCACAGGCAGCGGCTCGAGGAATCTCTCAACTTCGCCGTCTTTGATGATGGTTAAGCCGTCGGGTTTCTGGAAGTCGCTTGCTATTTTCGCGGATAGCTTGTTTGGTCCTACGCCGATTGAGCAGGTTAAGTGTTCTTTTTCGAGAATTTCTTGTTTTATCGTTTTGGCGAGTGCTTCGGCTTCAGAGTAGTCCTTGGCTTTTGAAGAGACGTCGAGGAAGGCTTCGTCTATGCCCCACTGTTCAAACTTATCCGCGTACTTCCGAGCAATCTCCATTATTTCGTTGGACACTTGGATGTAGAGCGGGAAATTCGGCGGCAAATAAACGGCGTCAGGACACAACTTCCAAGCGCGACTAATGGGCATTCCTGACCGAACGCCCGCTTTTCTGGCGTCATAATTGCTTGTGCTGACGACTCCTCTGCCTTTTCCCTGCTTCGGGTCTGCGCCGACGACGACAGGTTTACCTTGGTATTCTGGATGCTCGCGGGTTTCCACTGCCGTGTAGAAGTGGTCCATGTCCAAGTGAAAAATTACTCGTTTTTTCTCGCTCATGCAACGGTCGCTAATGCTTTGGATGGTTTGGTGATTTGAATTTATCGAAAACCCTTGTGGAACTGAAATCGCTATTTTCACTTCATAACCCTTTAAGGCTACAAGTTCCCAAAAAGACAACTTAAACGCGTGAGTTGATTTCGACATGCCACAGGTTTCAAAGGAAACAGCCAGCCAAATTGCAGTTGTGTATCTGAGAAGACAGAAGAACTCTGATAAAATCGATGTTGCTGCGGTTGAAGCAGACAGCGGCGGCTGGATTGTGAGGGGAACATGCCCGATTGATTTGCAGGGGCACCAGTGGGCAGAAAAATTCGAAGTGACCGTAGACCAGAAAGGAAAAATCAAATCAGCAGACTACGCACTACTATAAACTATTGAACCCATTCTCTTTTAAAAATCAAGCTAAAGTCCACTTTGAAATCCACTCCATAAATGGGAAGGCTGAGGTGAACGTCTGCGTCACTTGCGGGTTCTATTGTGGCTTCAGGCTATTTATAAGGGAGAGGGTAGGTCTCTGCAGAGCAGTAGAGAGCCAGCCAGCATATTTGGAGCCTAATAGTAATAGTATGCAGAAACCTATAGGGGGTAGGTCCGTATTGCGTATTTTTGCAGCCAAAAGCATGCAGAAAAAGAGACTGCTCAGAAAAACAAAACCCAACGGCTCACCAGTTTACTCATAAAAAACGTAACACAACAGCAATCACCCATATCACTAGACATCATTCAAGCATTCCTGAGCAACAAAAACTATTAGAGACAAAGCCACCTGTGGTTGAATCTATATATAATGGGGTATAGTCTTTTCCGAGAACAACAGTTCAGCATCATGCAGGAGAAAAACCAGAACATGCACCTTGAAGAGATGAAGAAAGAAATCGAAAACCTTGTCCTCGCCAAAGGTTTCTATAATAAGCCTGAGGATATTCCGAAGAAGCTTCTTTTCGCGTTTATTGAGCTTGGCGAAGCCAGTGACTCTTGGAAGAAAGGCGAAAGCCAAGAGAAGATTGCTGAAGAACTCATTGACGCTATATTTTATGTTCTGGATGCAAGCCGACTTGCTTGTCCCAGCGTGAACATGGATGAGATGTTCCGGTGGAAACTGGCTAAGAACCTTGGTAGACCTTACCAGTATGGCGAAGGGCACAGAAGCAAATAGCGCGTTTCTTGAGCATTCTTTTTTCGCGAGGTTCCGCTGAGGGTTTTTATCCCGCGCACGCACAGCTATTTTTGTTGGGACCTGAACAGTGAACTTCAACTACCCCGCAGACATAGGCTTCGCATGCAACAACTGCGGAATCTGCTGCGGCGACACACCCACGAAAACACGCCACGTGCTTCTACTCAGCTCAGACGCTGAACGCATATCAGCGTACACGAAGAAAGCCGTCAGCGAGTTCACACAGAAAACAGAGGGAAAAGCATCATACATCTACGAGATGCAGAAAAACCCTGAAAACGGCAAATGCCTCTTCCACCAAAACAACCAATGCACCATATACATGCAAAGACCCTTAATCTGCAAATTCTACCCCTTCGAACTAAGCGCAGATAAAAACGGAAAATACGCGTTTAAAGTTACTAGTGAGTGCCTAGGCGTTTTAAGCCTAGACACCCTGAAGGGAGGGGAAATTTTGGGTGAACTTTTCTTTAGGCGTTTGCTTCACTTGGCACGTGCCACTTTAGGTTCTGCAGCCGAGTTTTCTAACAGTTCCCATTGAGGGTTTGGCTGCGGACTTGCCGATGGCGCTTGTGCATGTCTTGGGCATTCGGCTGATGAGCGGTCGCTTCTGCGAGTACTTGTAGCCGCATTGGCATTGGAAGCCTGTGATTTCGCCGTGCTTCTGCGTCAAGGGCTGCCACTTGTGGCTGGTGCAACGGGCATTTTTCTTATGAAGCTGCCAGATTATTCTCGCGTCTTTGAGGGTTATGGGTGCGTTGCGCTTGGCTGTTGCCGCGTATACGATTGTACACACTGCAACGCAGGCCGCGGTGATTGGGGGAATCAGGGTGGTTATCATGTTTTTTCACGTCTCGTGTAGCTGTGTGGTACACACCTACAATATGTCTTTTCTGAGACACATCATTGTCAACAGTATATTACATCGCACGATATAACCATTATGCACACCTGTACAACACCAAACCTGCACGAAACGGAGAACTGCTGTGCGATTTTTTGACTATACCCCCTTATATATAGATTCAATCGCAGATTGAACTTCTTGTTCAGCTAAGAAGGTTTGCTGGGGCTTTGGCGGACGGAAACTTTAGGAGAGAGGTAGGAGAGAGAAATGTCTGAAAACCCTTTCGCTACCACTTTAGTAGTTTTAACCGCCAGAGCCCACTCAGCCCCGATTTACTCTCAAATTCTAAACTGTTTTTCTTTCACAAAAAAAGAAAGAAGGAAAATTGGTTTTACTTGCGTTTGCGAAGGACTAATGCGGCTACTGCTACTACTACGATGATGACGACTGCTGCTGCGGCAATGATGTACATGTCAGTGCTTGGACCTGTTTCGGGGGTTGGAGCTGGCGAAGGCGAAGCAGTTGCGGTTGGAGTCAGTGTTGGTGTGGCTGTCGGTGTGGGTGTTGCTGTTGGTTCTGGTGTTGCTGGTGCTGGACTTACCTGAACTACTTCCTGTGCGCTAGACCAGTGGTATGCGTCGGTTCCTTCAAAGCGTGCTACTACTTTGTATGCGCCTTCGCTTGGAGGATTCCAGGTGTACATGTATGTTCCGTCGGAGGCAGTGTTTACTGTGGCGAAGTCGGTCCAAGCGCCGTCTTTAACGTAGCTTAAGACAACTGGCACCCCACTTACTAGGGGAGATTGTAGTTCCGGATGCTTCTGGCTGAAAGGAGACATATCCTCCACCGAGCCATCGATAACCGTGCTTTGCCCGAGGGTTATCGACTGTGAGGTAACAGCAGCCGTCGTAGTTGTAGGTCCTGCGCCCCAACACCAAAGATAATCAAATGCTCCATTCGAGTACAGATTTCCGTCAGCAATAGCTACATCAGTACAAGCCGTTGGCGTTAGATACTTCCATATTAAATCGCCAGTCGTTACATTCACAGCGTATGTGTATCCCCCGTAAGTGCCTGTTGCTGGAAAACCTGTGAATATCTTGTCAGCAGTGACGAAGTAGACTGCACCGTCAGCAATTGCAGGGTTGTAGTAGTCTATTGGTCCAGCAGCTTGAAATGTCCATAACCTCTCGCCAGTCGTCGCGTTTAGGCAGTATAATTTGGATTCACTGCCACCAACGAAGTAAACTCTGCCATAGGCAACTGATGCCGTATTCACATAGTCCACATTAGTAGCGAATTCCCATAAGAATTTGCCAGTATATGCGTCCAAACAGACAAGTTTGGTGGTCACCACAGTGCTACTATACGTTGCTAAGTAGACTTTGCCATCTGCGATTGTAGCAGCATCATAAAATGTGTCCTTAAGGTCGGTTGATGTGTAATTCCATATTAAGTTGCCATTCTTTGCATCTACACAGGAAACCCAAAGCGAATAAGAATTGACCCCTGTAATCATTCCATCGTAATAACTCAGTCTGCCACTTACATTTCCAGATGTCCACATTTTCGTCATGCTAAATCCCCCTGGATATTTCAATTGGTAGCAAATGACCTGACGAGGATTGCTCTGAGTAAGGTATACCGCATCTCCTCCCGAAAATACCGTTCCCATAGGGGCAAGTACTCCCATACTGGCATTTTCAGGAGAGGTCCACGCTAAAGCTCCTGACTTCGTACCGATAGCAATTGTTTTTGGAGAGGAGCCTGCGAAAAGGAGAGTATTCGAAAGAGCAAACCACCTATCGCTCACGGGCGTCGCAGTGTACTTCCAAAGCACTTCTCCTGTATAAGCATCAAAAGCGAATAGAGCTTTTTGGTCGCTACTACAGGCATAAGCTACACCGTCCTGAATTACAACATAAGTCCATAGGTGGAATGGTATATCAGCACGCCATAATGTGTGGTTTGTTGCTATCCTAGGACCAGCAGAGAAGCCTGTGTGGGCGACGTCGTTAGCAGGCGCTCCGAGCCAAGGATAGTTTGTTACACCTGTTATAGGACGCCAGGCTCCGTCAGGCGTTTGAGTTATCAGGTTTATCCAGTTTTCTGGTGTGGGCGTCGTCGCTTGAGCTTTAGCGGATGGTGTGATTGCCATGAATGCAGAAAAAGCTAACATCAGAATCAAAGCAATAGAAGCTAACATTTTGTTTCCTCGAATTTTAGCTTTGTTTTCAACGAAATTTTGCATTTTTTCTTTTTTCTCCTGTATTTTTATGGAAGCAACATTGCAACTGTAACTACTTAACATCTTGTCGGTCTTGTAGCGACCGACGAAAAGCAGTTGGAAGCGTGATTCCTGACATCAGATGCCCAGATAAACCCGCTCTAAGACAGAGAAAGCATAGAATGGATAGTTAAGTGAGTGCAGGGTAATGGAAATGCCGATGAGGACCTATTATTGAACGCGATAAAGAATCTTTGTTGTCTACGCGGGGTCTTCCAGTTGCATCCACAGGCAGTCAAAGTACGCTCGGCTCAAAGCTACCAAGTTACGGCAGTTTGACCACAGATGAGGACCGCCAGTAAAATCCGCTGTAACGTTAACGGCAATGGACACTTCTGTGTTATCGAAAATTGTCACTATAGCCGGCGGCGTATTGGAGATGGCTTTTATTTTGAAGATTGATTTTTTAGTTAACGCTGGGATCACCCATTTTGGGAATGTTTCACTTTCAGGTTTTTCCGTTATCACCCTAAGCGTTATCCCTTTCTGCAGAGCTTTCTTTAGTGAATCATCGAAAAGGGTAAATCCTTGCCTGAATGTTTTCCAGATGGTGACGATGTCCATGGTTTCGTGAACGTTTTCAAGCGCATGTCTGAACTTTCTGCCGCGGTCGCTTTCAGAAATAATACTGAAATATGACTCTTCCACTGGTGGGGTGGCTTGCAAGTCGATTCGACAAAATTTTTCAGCTAATATTTTTGTTTTACCACGAATTTCACTCAATTCCTTAGTTTTGCGTTGAACTAGAATTATGAGAGCTTCCTCTATTGGAATAGCACTGAACAGTGTTGGTGTATTTACTTTTATTTCCACTAAACCCATTTCTTGAAGACCGGCAATTATTCGGTAGATCTCTTGTCTATGAATAATTGACGCTTTGGAAATCGCTTCAGCCTTAGACAAGCCTAGTCGGAGAAGAACGAGGTAAACCCTTGCCTGCCTTCCGGTGAGCCCCAAACAGTTCAAAGTTTTCAGATCTTCATCCTCAATTAGCAACATGTCTGACCTTCTTTGATTATAGGGCTTGAGAGGACTTTAGTCTTATTAAATTTAGTCGGTCGTTATGCGACCGACAAGTGCTTAAAAGCTCTTCAATCCGTTTCTGCGGCTCGCAGTTTGAGGTACGCCAGGATTGTATTTCTTTAGCCCTAATTCCTGAAGTTGCCTAGCGGCTTGTATCCTCGGTATTCCAGTTTTACTGTCTATTAGACTATGCACGGTCAGTTTTTTCGCATAGTTTCCTCCTTATCTGCATCCTTATTTGTGTCCTATATTTAAATTTACCATTATGCTATTTTACCACTTAGTATTATCTACCAATAACACAGTATTCTACGACGGGTTTCATCATTGGAAAAGGTCATAGGAAGCAGTAAGGTCCAACCTAACAATCGGATAACAATTATTCGCCAAGTCCAGAAAAAGCTAAACGTGAAAATGGGCGACGTGATAATTTATATCGAAGACGAGAAGGGAAACATAATCATCAAAAAAGGACAACTAAAACCAGTTTAATGAAGCATTAAAACTGCCTGAGCACGTCAGCCTTCTCCAAAATGTAACCGCAATAATGACACTTCAACAACAGAGGCTCTTCGTTTTCCACGTAAAACTTCGGCGCCACAGGCTCATGCGCATTGCTTACACACATGGGATTAACACACTTAATGATGTCTTCGATAATCTCTGGCAGCTTAACCTCCAACTTCTCCACCACCACGTAATCCCGAATAATATTAATCGTAGCTCTAGGCGCAAACAACGCGATACGATTAACTTCCTGGCGATTCAATGCTCGACCCTCAATCTTCACAAGGTCCTTAACCCGCATGCGCTTGCTCGGCACGTTAACGGCGATGGTCATCACCTGCTTCTCATGACCCGTAATCCCCAAAATCTTCACAACATCCAAAGCGTAACCACCACTAATGTGGTCAATAACTGTACCATCCTTAATTTTTGAAACCCGCACTTCCCTATCATCACTCACGCTATAACTCCCCTTCACAAGAGACTTTTCCGCATTGGTCATAAATAATTCTTGCTATAACCTCGAGTGCTTGCCGTTTGTCGGGTTCGGAGATTTCTGGTTTGTTGTGCTCTCTGCAGCTTAACTTTTCCCTTTTTATGTAGGTTCAACTTTTGAGCAGAACCGCTTTACAAAACCCTCATCATGGGAGATTACTCTTGTTTTTTGCGGTGTTTCCTGAGTTTGGTCTCTGCAATGAGGCTTTCTTTAAGTTCAAATATGCTGCCGCGCAGGTTCTGGTCTCTGATGTGCCTCTGAAAAAACTGCTTTTTGTGATTCTGTGCCAGATTTTCAGGGTCATTCTCCATCCTTGTTTTCCTTGTTTCCGCTTTTGCGGGAAACGGGGTAAGACAGGAAAAATGCAGTGGGCACAAAAACGGTCTCGCCGTCTTTTGTTTCTAAAACAACTTTTCGCACCCCAATCTTCACAACTTTCCCTTCAAAAAAGGCGACCTTAATCTCGTCTCCAACGCTGAACGTTTTATCGAGCACTACCACTATGCCAGTCACAACGCTAGACAAAACAGCCCCCAAGCCTATTCCGATGGCTATGCCGAAAATGCCCAGTCCCACAAGTGTGCCTATAATGTCGAAAGCCAAGTAGAAGATGATTAAGACGGCTCCCAACAGGTAGATGATGTATCTCACGAGTCTGCTGAACCTTCGCTTAATCTCATCAGGATAACGTGCCTTTTCAAGAATCTTTGCTGTAACCCATGAGACAACGTATGCAGCCAGCACTGTTCCTGCTACTGCAAAGGCTACTTCTATCCATCGGACAAAATCAGCGCCTATAACCTGAGACATTAAACTTCCCTTTCACAAACACGTACAATAGAATTGCTCATCAGAACTTATTAACTGGTTTGGTTTGGAATCCAACCCAAGGGTTAAACCGTGTTAGGTTCAATGATAATTTTAAGCGATTCACCTGCAGTCGCCACCAGCCTGAAACCCTCCGCAGCCTGCTGAATGCTCAACCGATGAGTAATCATATCTTTCACATTCAGTTTCTTCTGAAACAGAACTGCTAAAGACTCTTCCAAATCCCTTGGTGCAGCGCCGTAACTTGTTTTCAATGTTACCTCGTTTTTCCAGAAGTCAGTTATAGGCACGGGAATTCGCACTGTAGGATCAGGCACAGCGAAGAACAGGATGGTTCCGCCTTTGTCCACGCACTCTAACGCGGCTGTAGCTGCTGGCGTTGCCCCCGTGCATACTATTACTTGGTCGGCTAAGCGTCCACCGTTTACATCTTTCAGTTTTTGCGGGAGATTGTTTTTCGCGTCTATAGTGTGATGTGCCCCGAATTTCTCAGCCAGCTTTAACCTGTACGGGTTCACGTCAGCAACTATTATGTTTTGGATGCCCTTCGCCCTTGCCAGTTGCGCATGTAATATCCCAGCTAATCCGCCACCGATAATCAGCACGGTATCCTCTTTCTGGACTGCTGCAAGTCTTTGCCCTCGGACCACGCAGGCTAAGGGCTCGATGAAAGTGCCCTCTTCAAAGGACATCGTGTCTGGGAGCTTGTAGACGCCTTGTTCAACGTTGATTTTGGGCACGCGAATGTACTGAGCGAAACCGCCAGGAAAATAATTCGTGGTATGCAACGTCGCGCATGCCGTGTGATGACCTTTTAGGCAGTAGCGGCACTTGTTGCAGGGAACGTGATGCGAGACGAATACGCGGTCGCCGACCTTGTATTTTGTTACTTTTTTTCCTGTTTTCGCTATGACGCCTGTTGCTTCGTGTCCTAAAACTTTTGGTGCTTTGGGAACGCGGTACCATTCGGTTACGTCGCTTCCGCATATGCCTGATGCCATGACTTTCAACAGGAACTCGTCCTCGCCGATTTCCGGCGTAGGCATCTCTTGGATTCTAACGTCCTTGTTGTTGTAGTACATGGCGACGAGCATTGGAAGTTCACCAAGAAAAATTGGGCGTTTAGACCTTTCCAGCTATTACTTGCTCGTAAAGGTCTTGAGCTTCTTTCGGCGTGTGATTGTCGTGGATGATGGCTCTGATTGCGCGGATGGCGGCAACGGGGTGTTCTGTTTGCCAAATGTTTCGCCCAAGGTTTACGCCTATAGCGCCTTTCTGCATACCGTCGTAGACGAAGTCGAACACTTCACGTTGGGTTTCTACTTTGGGTCCGCCAGCGATTACCACTGGCACTGGGCAGCCTTCCACGACTTTCTCGAACTTCTCTTTGCAGTAGTAAGTCTTCACCACGCGTGCGCCTATTTCAGCGGCGACTCTGCAGCACAACGCTAAGTATCGTGCTTCGCGTTTCTCAAGTTCTTTGCCTACGGCTGTAACTGCCATGACGGGTACGCCATAATCTTCACATTCATCAACGAGTTTCGCGAGGTTGGACAAGCTCTGGCGCTCGTACTTGGTTCCCACGAACACCGACATTGAAACTGCCATCGCGTTTAATCTCAAGATTTCGCGGATTGAGGTGACTAGGTTTTCGTTAGCTAAGTCTTCACCCACTACAGTTGCTGCTCCCGAGACTCGCAGTATGATGGGTTTCGGGATAGCTGGGTCTACACAGTTCCTCAGCACACCACGCGTTAACATTATCGCGTCTGCATATTGGAATAGTGGTTTTATGGTTTCTCCGGGTTTCTCCAACATGTGAGTTGGCCCTTGGAAGTACCCGTGATCTACGGGCAAGAAAAGTGCTTTACCGTCTTTCTGGATTAGCTGGGATAACCTGTTTTTCATTCCCCATTCCATGTATTATCGCTCCTTGGAACTTGTTGGTTTAACAATTAAATAACCTGTACTCTTATTGATAAAAGTTATAGCATTACTCATTATGTCACCGCTTCAGAAATACACCGTCACTGATAAAAACGTGATGCCGTGGGCTGAGGAACATAGCACCGTCCTAAACTACCTATCCAAAATCAACTCTTACAGGGAACGGGCAGCAACCGACCTTTTCCTTTAAGGGTCGAACGATTAGACTTAGAAGACTTGGACTAATTTAAGAACCTAAATGAGCGGAGTAAGCATAAGAGTATTTTGGCTCGAAACGGGAAATCATAGCAGATATTTTGAGTTGCCGTTTCTCATCTGGCGCGCGTCACGGCGTCCTCCTCTTTGGCGTCGTCCCCTGTGTCTCTAACGGTTATTCTTTCGTCCATACTTGCTCATTCTTTTTTGAGACGTGATTGCGTAGAAAGTCTTATCTTCAAAGCAGTGACATCACAATGCATGGCGTATCCAAGAGAAAGAGTGGCTGGAGTGCTCTTTTTTGTCGCAGTCACCCAGTTCATCATAGGTCTTGCTATTGCAGAGGCGTGGTATCCTGGCTACAGCGTGTCCGACAACTATGTAAGCGATCTTGGAATCGGGCCGTCCTCTATAATTTTCAATTCATCTGTCTTCATTCTAGGGCTGTTATTAGTCATCGGAACATATTTTCTAAGGCACATCTCTGACCTTAAGACCGTAAACATGCTGCTCTTTCTAATGGCTATAGGAGCCATGGGAGTCGGTGTCTTCACGAAATATTTTACCGTCGCTCACGGTGCGTTGGCTTCGATGGCTTTCTTGTTCAGTGGGCTGTCAGCCATAGCATCTGCTAAAGTGCTGAAAAAACCCTTATCACTGATAAGCATAGTATTAGGAGCGATGACTATTGGAGCATTAGTCCTCTATTCAAGCGGTCTCATCACAAGCGGTTCACTTACTAGCAACATTGCATACGACAGCAATTTCTACTTGGGTTTAGGTCCTGGCGGAATGGAACATATGATCGTCTACCCAGCACTCATGTGGCTTGCTGGGTTTAGCGGACACCTGGCTACGCAGCGAGAAAAATAAACATCCAGTATGTTCGAATTAAAATTATGTTAACTGGGGAGTGTAGTTTTTTGTTTAAGGGTTTTCAGAATACGTACGCTATGCAGACTGGCGCATAAGCGCGCGAGAAACGTTCGAAGGCAATTGGAAGATAACTTGATAAGTTCACTTCAAGTTTTTGTTGAAGAACGATATCAAATCTTTTGCGACTTCATCATTGTTTGGAATTCCTGAAATCAGAGTTAGGTGAGTTCTTCCAGGATAGATTTTTAGTTCGGCTGGAACGCCCTTAGCAACAAGTGCCTCGTAGAAAAGAATGGATTGTGCTGGCGGCGAGGTTACATCCTGATCCCCACGCAGCAGTAGGAAAGATGCGTTATCGCTGCTGTCAATCTGGTCTATTGGAATCCCAAGGCTTTGCGGGTTTGCAGTCTTCAACCACGCACCTATTGTATTCTCATGGTTAGGTGAGGTGATGTCAATGCCTTCAAGAGTAAAGGCGCCAGCCATAGGCGCAATTGTGTAAACTCTTGGAAGCGTGCTTCCACCAACTATATAGTTTTTATCTTGAGTTAACGCATAAAGTGAAATGAGGTGCCCGCCAGCGGAGTGTCCACTCATGCCGATACGTGTGACATCAATTTTGCATTGTTGAGAGTTTTGGTTTACCCATTGTAGGACCATTTGAATGTCCTCCATCGGTGCAGGATAGGAGAAAGTAGGGAGCAATCGGTAGTTCATGTTGATTACAACAAAACCTTGCTGGGCAATGAAAACTGCAATTGGCGAAACGTCGTCTTTGTCTCCTGCTATCCATGCGCCACCATGGACGAAAATGATCAATGGCATCTTTGTGGCCGCGTTTTTTGGAACGTAAATGTCAAATTTCTGTGCGGGGTCAGTTCCATAAGTCAAATCACTGTAGGCTATAAGTGCCAGTGGGGTGGGAGACTGGGTGGGTTGAGATGTAGGATTGGATGAGATTTGTGGAGTTTGTGTTTGGATGGGTGAGTTTGTGGGGGCAGATGAAGGTGAGGGTTGAGGAGTTTGGGTGGGCGTTGATGTTGTTTGCGGTAAGGTAGTTGAAGGAGTTGTTGTAGTTGTGACGGTTTGGGTTGGAGTTGGTGTTTGGATTGGTAATGGTCCTGTTACTTCTTCTCTACTCAGGCGAAATGCTCCGAAACTACCTAAAGCTACGATAACTGATACTAGCAAAAGAATAACAACTGCAACGGTAACATGAATTCTCTTCAACATTTTTCTCGTGACTCCCCAGTATTTTCTGCCACGATATCGCGCCCAGAATACTTGATGTGTGCCAATCTAAGTTAATCATGCATATTGGAAAAGCATTATGAATCTAAAATCCTGTTTCAACAACAAGATATTTCGCGTGCTTATGCGCCAGTCTGCATAGCGTACGTATTCTGAAAACCCTTAAACAAAAAACTACACTCCCCAGTTAACATAATTTTAATCCAATC
>Ga0315291_10004992_pt1 | contig 16739 bp, 27 predicted proteins | sample YL17G12_20_MG_FD_203070 | JGI IMG/M metagenome (GOLD analysis project Ga0315291, IMG submission 203070) | Sediment microbial communities from Yellowstone Lake, YNP, Wyoming, USA - YL17G12_20 | ecosystem: Environmental > Aquatic > Freshwater > Lake > Sediment | place: USA: Wyoming | collected...
ACATGTCGGAGTGTGAATGGAGGTGATTGAATGGTAGCAACATGGAAAAAACTCGCCTTTACCGACGAAGTAGCAATAGTGAGTAGTGAAGTAGCCCATGACGTTGGAACAACAGCAGCCGCGGGAGTAGCCACGGACGCGAGCAGGCATGACCACGTTCACAGATTGGGAAACGGAGCAGTAGATGTTGCAGCGGTACTTGCATCAGACGTAGTTGAAACGTTAAAAATCAAGGATTTGAACGTGAGCACAGGCAAGCTTGCCGCAGACGCCGTTACCGCCGACAAACTCGGAGACGATGCGGTTGGCAGCGAACACATTGAGCCGCTTTCCGCAAAGTTAGAAGTCAACGACCAGCAATTAGAAAATGCAGTGTTAGAAAATAACGCTGCAGACCCTACTACGCCAGTGTTGGGCAAAGTTTACTTCAAGACGGGCGACTTGCATCCGTACGTGTGCACGGCAATCGCATAATCTTCCCTTTTTTTTTAACAAGTGGGAGGTAAAAACATGCCGTTAGACGAAAAAGAACTGTTTAATATGGTCTTTCAGAGATGGGAGCAAGAGTGGAAAGACAAGAAGAACGAGCAAGTAGCCACACTGTACAATCAGATAGTCGAGATAATCGCTAAGGAGAAGGCGCATATCGATGAGATGATAGTAGCTTTGGAACTTGCCCTGCAGGAAGCTTTGGACGCGAAAGTCAGAATGACCCGTGAACAGCGGGGATCACCGCCCCAACTTTCAGAGGCTCCGCCAACTGAAGTGAAAGGTTAATGCCCGCAACATGGAAAAAGCTGATACTGGCAGCGGACACATGCACCGTCAAGACCACTCTTGTGTTTGCGGTAGTGGGAACTCTAACAACGGGTACGGATAAGGTACCCACTATTTGCGCTCCTTGCACGCTTACTATAATCAAAGTGAAGATTTGCGTTAAGACCGCTCCGACTGGAGCAGCCATAATCGTGGATGTAAACAAGGCAGGAACCACTATCTTCACGACTCAAGCCAACCGTCCAACCATAGCAATTGGAGCCACAAGTGGAGATTCGGGAACGCCAGATGTGACGGCTCTCGCGGAAGGCGATAAACTCACGATTGACATTGACCAAGTTGGCTCGACGATAGCGGGAGCGGATTTGACTGTGGAAGTAGTGTGTAATCAATCAATGACATTTAGTTAAGAGGGAAGGTTAATGCCAAGTGTAGTTAGTACGGCTTGTGGGCAGTACGGTACAGCTTTAGGAAATAGTCGAAAGCTTTTCAGAGACGCTTACGGAAAATATTTGGCATTGTACAAGAATGCTAACGTTCGGCTTGGCTATTGTAATAATGATCCGCCCACTTCAGGCTGGAGCGATAATGATTTAGGCTCAAGTTTTGCTGTTAATGCGGGCGAAGCCTTCGGTGTGGCAGGAGCTTATGACAGCACAAATGACAGACTTATGGTTAGTTGGGTTGGAAGTTTAAATCTTAAACTTGCTCAGATAACATTTACGCGAGATGGAAGTCACAACATTACTGGATACACTGCTGGAAGCGTTTTGTCTATTGCGCCCGCCTACGTGAACACACATAATCCTTCGCTGTGGTTGCTTCATAACGGCGAGGTAGCTTGCGTCTGGGGAGACGATAAGACAAGTGGAGCAAAACACAGTGTAACCAAGTTTTGTCGTGTTGTTTTCGGTAGTCCGCCAACGTATAAGAATGCTGCCGGAACTGCAAGTTCAGTGGATACGATAAGCAGCGATTACACAAGTAACTTCATTATTTGTGAAGCAACAATAGTTGAAAGAATTAATTCTGGAACAGGACAGTATGATATATTTGCATTTTGGTCGGGATTTAGTGGCACAGTTTGTTATGTGGATAGTAAAAAGAACAAAGCAACTTGGAGTTCTCCAAATTGGAGTTGGGGTTCTGAAACGACTGCTACGGCATCAGTTTACAGGAGTCCAACAAGTAATTATGATACTTCAAACGGACTAATAGTATATGCTTCACTTCCTCCAATTGGCGTTTCCATAATTGCCGTTGGAACAATCAATTCTTCAGATAGTGACTCCAATATTGGTGTTTCTGGCTTAGCTTCAGCTTTAAGAAGTGGTGCTTCATTAACGATTAATGCAAGCGATTACTATATTTTTTATACAAAGTCATCGAACATCTACTACATTAAGCGTTCAGGCGGTTCATGGGGCAGCGAAACCCAGTTCACAACTACGACAAACGAGAATTATCCAAGCTGCAAAGTTGACGGTGCAGGAAACCGCATTGAACTAATCTGGACGCATTACACAGGTTCAGCCTACAATGTTTATTATGATTACATAAGTTTGGGAGCGCCACCGCCTGCAGGCGGGGTTTTGGCTCAGGTGATGTAGGCGCCGCTTTTGGCTTTTACTACGTACATGGGCTTAGGAGGTACGTGGTGATTGCCCTGTTCATTAATGTGTTTTGAATAATGTATTTTGAATAATATGTTTTCTCTAGTATGTTTTCATTAATGTGTTTTGATCGATGGAATTGCTTATTTCGCTTCCTTCACATCGTAATATACGCTATATGTCCTTGTTGGGATGTGCGTGGTAGATTACTGTGAAGCCGATGACGTGAAGCCGGAGCTGCAAATTGCCGTAGACGATTTAACTTATGATGATGAGCTGGAAGACTGCGTGACGAGTGGCAGCGCTATCGTTGACTGTCTTTTGAAAGTGGAAGGCTTAACTGTGCCTGCTGTTGTGCCTCAGAACGTGAAGGACGCAACGATATTTTTTGCTGCTTGGCGTTTTCGTAGGCGGCGTGATCCTGTGGGTGCTGAAGCGTTCTGGATTGAAGCAAACAGGTTTTTGGATGCGTACATCGCGGCTGAAAAGGAACCGTATGTGGGGTCTGCCTAGTGAGGCGCATCACCTTTGTCGTTCTGGTTTTTTTGGCTGCTGCCGCAGTTTTTAACACCGTGTATGCAGGGTTGTACGTTGCGTTCAGTGTGGTTCTTGTTGCGGGCGTTTTTATGCGTAGGCGTTTTGTCGATGGGTCTCCGGATTTGAAGCTGCGTTTGCGTTATGAACCGCGTGTTTTCATGGTTAGTCGGATTAGGCGTGCGCGTAGGCTTGTGAAGCAGGCGAGTGCGGAGGGTGAAAAGGTTTTGCCGAATAGGAAGGTGCTGATGGGTTTTGTTGCGTTAGCCGTTGTTGCTTTGCTGTTTGGCGTGGTGATAGGCGCTAGTCTTGTGCGGTACAGTATTAGCGGTTCAGGTCGTATTCAGTTGCCTCCAGCGTTGGCGGTGTATGCTGACGTTGCGTGCACGTTGCCTGTGTCGGAGCTTGATTGGGGAACGTTTGCTCCTGGCGAAACGGTTAACCGAACAATTTACTTGCGGAATGAAGGCGGCGTGAGCGGTAATTATTCGTTGTCGACTGCGAATTGGAATCCTCAGGTTGCTGAGCAGTTTCTGGGGTTAAACTGGGATTACGCTGGGCAAATAGTTCTGCCTGGCAGTGTGGTTAAGGTTACGTTGCGGTTGCATGCGTCTAGTTCGATTACAAGTGGCAGCGGCGTATCAAGTTTCAGGTTTGACGCTGTGATTAGCCTGGAGGGTTAAGGCGTGCCGATTACGGTTGAAATTAGCACTCATGGCTTAGAGTTTGATGAGGTTGCGAGCAAGCTCAGCGGGCCTTTAAAGCGGAAGTTGGTTGAGCGTTTGGCGGATATCGCTTATGCAGCAGCGTTTTACGGTGCGCCCTGGAAGACTGGTAAGCTTGCGCAAAGCATCGTTAAGGATGTTGGTCAAGGCGAAGCGTCTATTCAAGCGTTGGCGCCTTATGCTGTGTACGTAGTGAAGGGTACTGCGCCGCATGAGATTAGGCCTGTGAACGCTTCGTGTTTGGCGTTTAGGGCTTCAGGCGGCGGCATGGTGTTTACGCGTTTGGTGCGGCATCCTGGTACGAAGCCGAATCCGTTTATGCAGCGGGCTGTTGACGAAACGTTGGCGAAGGTGGATGAGGTTTTTGCTGATTTGTGGCTGGAGCTGATCAGCTAAGATGGGCTTTTATACAGAGTACAAGGCGGTTTTCGATGCGGTTAAAGCTGCGCTTGTGTACGTGCCTGCTGTGCCTGCTGAGGGTGAGGTTCCTGAGGTTCCTGCACATGGGGTCGCGTCGATTAAAACAGTGGTTTTGGGTGAGCAGTTTTCGCTTGGCGCTTTGCCGAAGGCGATTATTAATGCTGAGCCTGCTTCGATTGGGCCTGCGGAAATGGGCGATATGCTTTCAGTGAAGGTGAATTTCAGCGTTGTCTTGGTGATTTTGGAGTATGAGCCTAAGGACTGGTTCGCGGATGTTATCAGCGTTATGGGTGATGTGGTTGACGCTGTTCTTGCGGATCGTACTCTTGGCGGTAAAGCGCAAAATTGTATTCCCACCGGGTTTGCTCCTGGCGAAATCAAGTTTCAGGATAAGTTGTTTTACGGTGGCGTTGTGCGTTTTCAGGCGGAGGTTTGGTATGCACCCTGATCTTAAACTTCGGTTTCTGAAGTTGCTGGTTAACGTGCCAATGCGGGTTCTCGATCGCGTAGCGCCTGAAGTTTCAGTTGCGCACTATCCGCAAACGCAGATGTTACTACGTGCATACGCGAAGATGGCTAAGGCGTATCGGCTTGATTGTGTTAATGGCGCGTTTGGTAGGGCGCCTGATGGGAATTTTGAGCGGTTGCTGCGTGTGTCTGCGAAGATTCTTGCAGGAATCTCCGAGGATGACCGCTATTACAGGGCGTGGCTAGGCCTTGCCTTTATCCTTGCTCAAGAGGAAATGAGCGAATTCAACGAGGAAGTTGCTGAGATAAAGCGGTTGATTAAGGTGCAGTGGCTGGATGACATTGATTTTCTCCGTGATGCAGTGATTATTCGTGATCGCAGGGCGTTTTTGGAGATTGCCTTGTGTGATTATCTTGGTAATTTAGCTCGAATGGAGTTCGCTGAATGCGAGCTCCCGAGAATCGGATAAAATAAAACAAAAGGAGGAAAAAAACAAGAAATGAGTGCTACCCCAAAATATGGGAGAAACGCGAGATTGGTACTGGCTAGCGTGCTTGTTGGCTACGCGCGGAACATAAAGACTAGTGCTAAGGCAGCAGGAATAGACGTGCACAGCATGGATTCTATGAAGCCGGCGCTTTCGGAGCCTGGCAACATCAGCTTTGACTGGAGCTGTGATAAGCTTGCTGTGGATAATACTTTGTTGACTAAGCTGCTTGCTGGAACGAAGTTTACGATCATATTTACGCATTCTGGTTCGCCGCCTACGGCTCCGTATGAAACGTGGACGGGCTGCTACATCACGGGCTGGGATAAGAGTGCTGGCATGGAAGACGGCATTCTTGAGAGCGTGTCGGGTAAAGCGTTGGATGTTACTCCAACAGCGAGTTAAACCTGAGAGGTTCGAGTGAGAGAATGTCTAGCGAAGATGACGATGCTAAGGTTGCGGCGTTTGAGAAGAAACTAGCTGGAGCTGACTTGAAAAGTGAAGTTGCCGGGAAAGTGTTTGATCCGAAGATGCTGTTTGAACGTGCAAATACGTTGAAGACGGTGGATGATCCTGTACTCGGTAAACTGCAGTATGGCGAGTTGACGTTTGAAGATTCATTCACGTTTGGGCCAATAGCGGATCCGAATGAGAGAACGTTAACCATCGCGCATTTGATGTTGAAGAAGGCTTATCCTGACGTGACGTTGGATATGGTTCGGAAGATGCCGCTTGCTGAGGCTAACGCGTTTATGGCGATTGTTTCGGCGCAACCGTGTTTTTTACCGCAGACGTCGCAGGGTGGATCCGCAACAACAGTAAAGCGCAGAAAATAGGGCTGATACTAAAACATTTCCCGCAGTTTGACTTTGAAAAGTTAAGCCGTTTGTCGCTGTTCCAAGTGGAGTACCTGTTCGAGTGGCTTGTTTGGTACGGAATCGTAAGGAAGGTTGAGGTTTGAGTCAGAAAATCGAGATAAACATTAAGGCGATTGATGACGCCAGCTCAAAAATAGATAGTATGGCGAAAAACATAGATCGCTCTCTCGATGACGTTAACCGCAGCAGCGACGAGGTTGTGCGTAAACAGAAGGATTTGGAGCGGGCTGTCACAAGTACGGCGGATAATTCAAGCAGACAGGTGGATAAAGCGTCGCGGGAGATAGACAGTGATTTTGACGGCATCAATCGTAGTAGTGATGATGTTGTTGCTAACCAGCGTGATTTGGAGCGGGCTATTACGGATACGGCTGATAATTCGAGTAGGGAAGTGGATAGTGCTTCTCGGGAAATTAACCGTAACTATGACGACGTGAACAGGTCTGCTGATGATGTCGTGAGTAAACAGGGGGATTTGGAGCGGGCTGTTGATGATGTTTCGCGTAATGCCGCGGGCGACGTGGATACGGCAGCGAAGGAAATAACTAAGGATTACGCGGATGTTGGCAGAGCCGCGGACGAAGTGAAAGCAAAACACACGAGCATGGGGGAAGGCACGAAGGATGTTATAACGGGATTTAGCGGTGTCGCCACAGCAGGGTTTTCGCTTTATAACGCTTATGACCGCGTTTCTGACATGACGTTGCAGGTTGACCGCGCTAACTTGAAAGTTACAACAACCGCGAATGGCGTGGAGGATGCGCAGAGACGCCAAACTAACACTGCAGACGCGCTTGAAAAGGCTCAAAATACGCTTACTCAAGTAATTGAGAAGTATGGTGTGGATAGTGATGAAGCTGCGGCGGCAACGGATAACGTTAACAAAAAACTTGGCGAGTACCAAGCAGCTTCGGATGATGCTAAAATTTCGACGGAAAAATACGATTTAGCAGTTCAAAACGCGAAGCAGACAGAGGATAACTTTAATGAGGCGATTATTCAAAGCGCCCTGCAAATTGTACCAACAACTATTACCCTGGTGGACAGTTTCGCTAAAATTAAAGCTGCGGCAGCGGCTACTGCTGGCGCTCAAGGAATAGGCGGGGTAAGTACCGCCCTCACAACGTTGAAGGGAGTCGGCGCTTTAATTATACCCGTCACAGTCGTGATAGCCGCTGTTTGGGCTATACAACAAGCGTTTAACTGGCTGAAAGAATCTGTTATTTACCCTTCTGCTCCAGGTCTACAGCAGTATGAGCAACTAGTGCCTCCCGCACTTGGGGGGGTGCAGTTGCCAGGCAAGCAGGGTGGCGGATGGGTTGGTTTGTCAGGTCCTGAAATTGTGCGCGTTGGTGAAGCAGGCTCCGAGTATGTGGTTCCTCATCATGAACTTGGCGGTATAGTTCCGTGGAAGCAGTATGGCGGCATTTTCGATAAACCTACGATTATCGGTGTTGGTGAGGCTGGTCCTGAAGCTGTTGTGCCGCTTGATCGTATGGCAACGGGCTCATCGATTGTTAATTATTATGACATTAAAATCTTCGTTGATGCAGAAAACAGCCGTATGGTAGAGGCTAAGATAGCGAACGCGCTGAAAAGCGTTATTATTAAAACAACCAGTGTAGCAGCGCCAACTGAACAAAAAAGCATAGCGGTTGGGAACACCTTTTCTGCGCCAACGGTTCATGATCAGAGGGCATACGCGAAATTTGGACGGTGATGAATATGGTTATGCTGTTGGAGAACGTGAGAAATTTAAGCCGTGAATCAAATTTGATAGATAACGGCACAGACTACACATTGACGAGCAGTGGATGGGCGACGTTGCACGATTACGGAAACATCGCGCTATATAACGAGTTGAACCTTGTCGTTTTTTCCGTTAAATTCAGCGTCGGAGGCTCGCAACGGTACGCACGCTTAAAAATAGGCAGTTACTACGTTTGGGGCAAAAACGATGTGGCTATCGCAACATACACGGGAATAGCTTGTTTGCCAAGCGGACTTTATGACGTGCTGCTTGAGGGACGCGATGATAGCGGCGGCAGCGTAACCGTGGACAGGCTACAAGTAGGAAAGGCTTTTCTATCCGATGCTACTGGCTACGGGTTAACGTCGTATGCGTCTGCTATTACACTGCGAACCCCGGCGAGAAACAATTTGCCCTGTGGCCCGTTGAAAAACGCAATGTTTATGGTTCGCGTTTGGGCGTCAACAGGTGGCGCTCAAACCAATTTTGAGAATCCGGGTGACTCGTTAACGAATGGGGTTTCTCTTGCTGTTGACGGAGTACAAGTAAGCTGGTCCGTAAGGGATCAAGACGCAGGAAGCATAGGGAACGCTTGCGCGACGTACTACGGAAGCCTGAGTGTAGTCGCTTCTCACACGTTCACCATTTCAAAAGACAACGGTGGAACAACTGTGCACATCACTGTTTACGTTAATCCGTGGTTGCTGGGGAACGCGACGCATGAACCTGTAACCTTATGTTTCGCTGAAAGAAGCACTTTATACGTTACCATGGAACCGTTAGACGCGGACCCGACGAAGACGGGGAAGCTTGGAAAGACAAGGGCAGTAACCTTTGGCGCCGCAACGGATTTCTACGATACACAATCAGGAACAGGAATCAAAGTTTTCTCTCACACGTTTACCGATTTGAAGCCATCTGAAACAATGTTTTTAGTTGACGGGTTAGGTGGCTGCATAAGCAACATTGGAGTTGACGCTGTTTAATGGGTATTGAAAACGTAATCAAATATGGCACTTTAGTCGCGACGCTGCCTCTGCCAGCGACTGGCTCGTTAACAAGCGGGCAAACAGCCGCGTACTACGACGGCAGCTACCTGCACGTGTGGTTCGGCTGCGCCGTGGCTGGGGGCGGGCAAGCAGACGAAGACATTTACTATACTAAAGCTGCTTCGCCATTCACAAGCTGGAGCACGCCAGTGCTTGTCATTGCAGGCGGAAGCAACGGATTCCGTGACCCTGTGCTGGTTGTTGAGAGTACTTTGCTTTATCTTTATGTCCAGCAGTACACAGCAGCAACTCTGAAGTACGACACCATTAAACTCTACAAGATCACTAAGGGCGCAGCTTACCAGACCGCGGGCAATTACACTTCCGTGGGAACCGTGCTGACAGTAGGCGCCGCTGGAACCTTCGATGACGTGTGGTGCGCGTCTCCATGTGTTCGAAAAATCGGCGCAACTTACTGTTTGCTATACGAGGCGAAAAGTAGCCTTAACGAGTTCGGCGTCGGCTTAGCCACAAGCAGCGCCATCGAAACCATCCCCTACACTAAGGTGAAGCAGATAAGCGACGTGGACGGCGTGCCAATCCGCAACCCGTATGGAGCAGGCTACTACATAGTGCCAAACAATTTCTTCGACGATGACGCCGTGGTATTCCACGTTGAACACCCAGCGTACCCTCCCGAAACAAGCCTCGTTTACATGCGCGGCACCTGGACGACTGGAACCATTCAAATGTTCGAGGAGGACACTGACCTCAGCGTTGTTGACTCGTACGACAGCCACAATGACGTCGGCTTGCCTCTTGACGGTTCGGGTGTGCTCATGAAAATAAGCACTACACTCTATTTCCTTGAGCAAACATGGAACTATGGCACAGCACCATACATTCGCTTGTTCAGCGTCACAGATATGCAGAACGCAACAGTAATCGACGGCTCAATAGTTAAGGTTCAAGCGTGGAGCGAGAGTCAACAAGCCATCAGCAGCTCAAGTGATGAGTGGACTGACCGAAAATGCAGGCGGAACACGCGCAACTACGGCGGCATTTCAACCTTCACGATAACCTGCATCGAAGGCGACGTCGCGTGGGCAAACAGCATAGTTGAACGCTTACGCTGGAGAAGCAGAAAGAACGCAATAATTCTCTTAAGCAGCGACAAACCCTTGCGCTACGTCGCCATGAAAGTTAAAGTGCTCGCCGTCGAGTTTGAAGCCTCAACGGAAACTGTGAGCAATAAAAACATTCGGTGTTTTACCGTTACACTTGAGGAAGCCTACTAAAATGAGGGAAACATAAATGCAGACCATACAACCAAGCGAACCAGACAAAGCACTACGATTAAGACTCATAGGCACTGGTGAAGGTGAAACTGGTCAACACCTCATGGTGTGGCTTGAAATTAATCTGACAAGCGAACCGTGGAAAGAAACGTTGATAATCAGCGCGTGGAACGATGATAAAATAGTTGGTCCGCACTATGAAATTGCGAGTTGCAGCAACAAGGGCGCTGGCGGGAAAACGCGTCCTATCAGTTTTTGGATGAATGAGGAAAACCCGCAGAAGCATGTTGAGGTCATGCGGATTGCTCCTGAAGGCGTGTACATTAAAGTCTTCAAGTTTATGAATAATTGGGCGTTAACTGAAACTGCTGACGGAAAGGGCATTCAACTGGTTAAGCCTGATGGCAGTGTTGCTAAACAGTGGAAGTGACAGGGAGGTGAAAGGTTTGGAGTCTGAATTAATCGTAACCATCATAACTCTTGCCTTGACGTTGATCTCCTGTTTTGCTGGAGCGAAATGGGCGCTTGCGAAGTCCAAGGCTAAGCAGTTGACTACGTTGCTGTCGAAAATTACTGTTGCTGCTGAGGATGACGCTGTTTCCGAAGATGAATTCCAGGGCATAGTTGCGGCTGCAAAAGCGTTGATTGATTCGTCTTAGTGGGCGTTAACGTTAGGTCTTTACCCTTTTTTCTTTTGGTTAAGGTAATCGAGTTGGAAAAGGATGGAGCTGATGGTGAAAAGTGAGTAAGCAAATGTTGAAGGCGTTGGAGAGCGTGAAGCCTGGCGACTTGATTGTGGTTGACTGGTTGGATGCTAGTCGCGGGCGCATAGAGACTATGCGTGAGCTCCGCGAGGGTGGTGCTGCAGGCGCGGTGATTGACAGTCCAGTTAAGAGTTATGGTGTGTTTCTAGGCTTGTTTGGGAAGCGGAGTAAGCATATTGTGTTGATGGCTTCGCTGTGGGTTTTCACTGCGACTGCTGATTACGGGCAGGTTGACACAACTATTATTCCTCTTGGGATTGTGGAGAATATTCATGTTATCCAGTCTGGAGCGTTGGATGTTGAGCGTGTGCGTTTGTGTCAGACTGCGTTTATGAACGGCAGGTGCTACCGGTACCGTCAGCGTTTCGAGGTGAACGAGCGTGTTTGAACGGGTTAGAAGTTTCGTTCGTGATTGGTTTACGCGGTTCATGTTGGCGAGTGAGCAGGCTGAAGGTGCTGGTGGCAATGGCGTGAGGGCTGCTCGGATTGGTAAGCGAAAGTATCGTCGTGTTGCTGTGGCGCCTTCGGAACGGTTTGTTTGGGGCATGGTGACGCTAATTATAGCGCTTGTGGGCGTGATCGCGCTCGAGATCGTGTGCATTCTGGTTACTGGCGCCTTTAACAGCGAATTGCTCGCGGTGATCAGCGGCCTGATCGGCAGCCTCGTGACAGCGTTTGTAATGGGGAAAAAGTCATGACGAAATGCGCGTGTGGAAACGATGCTAACGTCTTCGAGAAAGGCAGAGCTGAATGCGTGAATTGCTATTTGAAGAGGATGGGGCGAAATGAAGGATTTTGAGCTCAGGGCAGCATTCAACAAAGTGCTCGAATATCTTCACATTATCGACGCTAAAGTAAGCGCTATGCCTCAGGTGCAAGTGCAGGTCTCTAGCCGTTTTCTGCCTACGCTTAACGCTCTCACCAAGCTTGGCAGATCCGCAACAGCAACGGAGGTTGCAGCGGTTACCGGGTGCACTCGTGCGCATGAAAGCATGATTCTGAATGAGCTTGTTGGTCGTGGCCTTTTGGTGAAGGAAAAGCAGGGTCGTAAAAAAGTTTTCAGTTGGAGGGAGAAGTAATGCGGGGCAAACAGTGGACTGTGGAAGAGGAAAAGAGGCTTCGGCAGATGCTTGAAGCTGGAAAATCAGTCAGGGCAATCGCCAAAACATTGGGGAAGACGCGCGACTGCATACGCATGAAGATTGCTCGTCTCGGATTAGAAGTTGTTGTTCACGCCAAATCTACAGACTCGCGAACAACAACAACTACTTCCAGTTTGATTTTGCCTGCGGAATTAATCAGCGCGGAGGACGCGTTGAAGTTGCTTGTGGGGGCTCTGAAAATGGCTTGTACGCCTGGTCTCGATAAGGTTGAGGTTCAACGTTTGCAGACGGTTGCGACTTTGGCAAGGACTTATAGCGAAAAGTTAACGGAGTATCTGGATTTGCGTGGTTTGGAGCAGCGGTTGTTTGAGTTGGAGGGGAAATATGCGGGACTCGCGAAAAAAACTCGCGTGGAAAAAACCAAGGGCAACCGTTCTTCCAGGTAAATTCATGCAGGCGCGGGGTTCGCTGGAGCAGCATGTTGTTATTGTTGATGCTGAACAGCAGCGTAAGGTTGAACGGTTGAAGTCTAAGCCTGCGGAGTTTTTCAAGCAAATCTTGGGGTTCGAACCCTTTAGTTATCAGCTTGAGCTTATCAAGCTCTTCGCGGAGAACCAGTTTTTAGCTGCTAGGTGGTGTCGCCAGAGCGGCAAAAGCTGGAGTATCAGCGCTTTGCTGTTGAATTACGCACTTAACCACGATGACAGTTACATTGCGGTTGTGGGGCCTAGTTGGCGCCAAACGAAACTGAATATTAGGCGGATAAGCTATTTCCTGCGGAAACTAAACGATCCACGCGTGAAGGCTCAGAAGACGCGGATAACCTTCCCGAACGGTAGTGTAATTGAGGCGTTTCCGAATAATCCTGACACTATCAGGGGCCCTACATTAAACGTGGTGTGGTGGGATGAAACCAATTTCACGTCTAACGACGCTGACCTTTACGATGCGATTTTGTTTACGCTTGGCACTACGAACGGAAAACTGGTTTGCACTAGTACGCCTTGGAACACGGATAGTCTTTTCTGGAAAATGTGTAATCACCGGGATTACGAGGATTTTGCTAGGCATCATGTTACTTGGGAACAGGCCCAAGAGCCTAATGGCCCTCTTAAAAAAACCATTCTTGACAAGATCAGGAAGCAGTTTGGCGAAGACCCCTCCAGGTGGCGAAGAGAAATGGAGGCGGAGTGGGCCGAGGACCAGAATACATGGTTACCGCAATCGCTCATCGTTAGTTGTATTGGCACGGTGAAGAATTGTGGTGAGGACTTGCAACCTTGGGATCCAGAGCAGAGCTATCACGGCGATTTGTTCGCTGGTTTGGATTTGGCGCAGACGCGGGATTACTGTGTTCTCAGCGTGGTTGAACGGTTGAACGATAAGCTGTTTCTTCGGCATTTGAAGATTTTCCAGCAACCAACGTTATACGCCACTGTTTTGGGTTACTTGAAGATGCTGCAGGACCGTTGGGGTGGCTTTGCGAAGATTCGGGTTGACTTCACGCGTGAAGGCCCCAGCATAATCGCGGATATGACAACTGCTGGAATTGACAACGCTGAAGGCGTGAACTTCAGCGTGCCCAGGAAGAGCGAAATGGCAAGTTTGCTTAAGCAGCGCATGTCTAATCAAAAATTCTTTTATCCGTTGCTGAATTGGGAGAGGCCTTACCGAGGCGACATCTGCACTGAGTTGAATGTGGAGCGTTATGATTTGCGGAAGGATAGCACCATAGGCTTCTCGCATCCCAACGGAACACACGACGACGTCTATTGGAGTATAGCGCTTGCGATATACGCAACAGTGGCTATGGAACTTGAGCCGTTCTTAGCCATTGTGCCGAGGTGACGGAGTTGGGTAAGCTTCGTGATGTACGTAGGAAGTTGGCGAAGCGAAAAGCGATGGGTGATGGCCGCTGAAGGGAGAGAGGTGAGTTAAAGTGAGAAGGCGTATGGAGCATTTCAAAATCTGTAAGGTCCGCAGGATTTACGATCGGACAGCGGACAAGTTCACTTTTAACATAAGCTATGAGACGCATGCGAAGTTGACGCCGCGGAGTATCGTTGTGGCTGAGGCCTTCGGTTTGGGCATTGATGAAGCGCAGAAGTTTACGGTTCTTGATACGGAGCTGAAGATAGGGCCTCGAGATATCGTCCTGGTAACCGGTGACAGCGGCAGTGGTAAAAGCGTTTTGCTGCGGGCAATCAGGAAAGACCTTGGCGAAGAAGCTATCGATTTGAATGAGGTGTCCATGGACACTTTAAAGCCCCTGATTGAAACAGTAGGCGCTACTGTTGAAGAAGGCCTCGAGTTGCTTAGTAAGGTTGGGTTGAATGACGCGTTTCTTTTCCTGCGCACTTACAATCAGCTGAGTGATGGGCAAAAGTATCGTTATCGGATTGCGAAGTTGATGGAGAGCGGTAGGCAGTGGTGGCTTATGGACGAGTTCGCGGCAACTTTAGACCGTGATACAGCGAAAATTATCGCTTTTAATGTGCAGAAGATAGCTCGTCAGCAGGGCAAGGCCGTTATTGCGGCGACTACGCATTCGGATCTTCTTGAGGACCTTGGTTCTAGTGTGCATGTGCATAAGCGGTTTGGGAGCGAGATCAAGGTTGAATACCGGGAGAATATTCCTGTTCGAGAGTGTAGCTTGGTTCGGGAGATGCGTGTTGAAGAGGGCTCTTTGGCTGATTGGCGTCAGCTTGCCTGTTTCCATTATCGTAATCATCGGGTTGCTGCGGTCCGCAAAATCTTCTGTCTTAGGCGTGGGGATGAGCTCTGCGGCGTGATAGTTTATGCGTATCCGGCGATTAGTTGTGCGGGGCGTCGGCTTGTTTTGCCTAGGATGACTATTGAAGAGTTGAATCGAACATTGTGCGGGGTTAATCGGGTTGTGGTTCATCCGAAGTACCGGACTATCGGTCTTGGAGCTAAGCTGATTCGTGATACTCTTGGCGGGGCGGGGACGCCGTGTGTTGAGATGGTTGCTGTTATGGCGAAGTATTCGCCTTTTGCCGAAAAAGCTGGTATGCGTAGGGTTTTGCTGCTGGAGCCCGTCCGCGACGTCCGGGAGATCGCCAAGGTCCTCGCGGAGTTAGGGTTTGACTTGCAGTTTCTTGGAAGCGAACGGTACGTTATGCAAAAGCTGGAAATGCTTGGTCCTGAAGGCCTTCGCAGGATCAAGCAGGCGCTTATCAAGCGTAAGCATCCGCGGTTTATGAAGGAGTTTGCGGTTAGCAGGCACATGCCTTACGGGAAAACAAGCGAGTACATCCGGTGTATTGATGGTGCGGACGAGAAAAAAACGGTGAAGCTGATCAAGGTTGTTGGGATGCTGCTTCAGACGAAGGTTTACCTCTTCTGGGGTAAATCAGACGAAGGTTTACCTCTTCTGGGGTAAAGTTTGAATTCGTAGGCGGTTACGACCTGCTCAGGATTCCACGATCCGTTTATTTCCTGCCATATTTGCTTGAACTCTTCGAGGTTACTGTAGCCTTCTTTTTTGACGTCTGCTTGGCTTATGTCGCCTAGTCGCTGCTTGAATTTCCGCGTGATTATGATTTGTCCTTTGGGTTTGTCGAACCATCTGTCGCGGATGCCGTAGCAGCGGCCTACGCGCCATTCGTGAAGGTGGGTTCTGCGGGTCTGCGTTTTTCGGCCTGATAGGATCAGCGGGATGTGCTTGCGTTTAAAAAGTGCCATTTGTTGCTTCCTCCTCTTCTACGCTTGGTAGGCCTTTCTTTTCCAGCCAAAGGTTCCGTAAAACGATGAGCTTAGCTTCATGGAAGTATCCGCCTTCCCGGAGTTCGCAGCGTTCAGGCTTGATATCGCAATCCATTGTTTGCATTTGCTCCTGCATGAAAAGCTGTTCAGCCTTTTCCCAGATTAAGGCGCGGACGTGTGGCCAGAATTTTCCTTTCTGCATTCCCTTTTACCCTTCTATACCGCTATACTGCTATACTGCTATGCGGCGATGATGGCGAGGGTTTTGGTTTCTCTGCAGTAGTTTCCGTCGAAGGTTTCGGTTGCGCCTTGGAGTACGCGGTTAAGCTTCTCCCTGAGCGGATCGTAAGGCGGAATGCGTACCACGTTCTTGTCGTTTATGCTGTAGTATTTTTTGCCGTTGAAGCTGAATTGCCAAAGCCAGTTTTTTTCTGGATGCCGCTTAAGAAAAATCTGCATTTTACTCCTCCTCCATCATCATTAATTGTCTAAGTTGTTTTCTTAGTAATTCGTTGGCGAGTTTTTCCTCGTTTTCCTTTTGAAAATTCGCCTTAGTTGGCGAGTTTGCTATTTCTATTTTACTTTGCATTTGCCTGAACCTCTAAAAAAACGAGTAGGCACTGTCCAATATAAAGGTTAGGCGCAATGGAGAAGAGGCCGTGGACTGCTGGCTTTTCCAAGAGGTTCAGGCCTGAAAAAGGTGATCCAGCAGCCCACAGCCCATTTTATTCTTATTTTTGTTGCTTTAATCCTTTCTGTTTCACTAGGATGGCTACGCTTGTAGTTGCTATTAACGCGATGATTATGGCGAATGTTGAATATTCAGGGATTGGGGCAGCAGAATCATATTCTATTGTTAAGGTGTAGCTTTGGAGGTTTGCGGCGAGTATTTTCAGGTAGTAATCCTTGTTTCCTTGGTGGACGTATAGTGTTCCGCTTGTTTGGCTGCTGTCTGCGCTGATAGAATCTACGTAACCAGCATCTTCGCCTTTGGGATAGATGAATGCGTAGAAACTTCCGTAGCTAGAAGTGGGATCCTTAAGTGTTATGGTCCATACTATTCGCCATTCTACTGTTGGAATATTGAAGTAATCAGTTGTCTGACCTGCTGGGCCTGTGAATGTGGTTACTTGTTGCCAGTTTGCCGCGTAGCATACGCCTATAAACGCCAAAATCATAACTGCCATCGGTAACAGGTACGTTTTT
>Ga0315291_10004993_pt1 | contig 16736 bp, 14 predicted proteins | sample YL17G12_20_MG_FD_203070 | JGI IMG/M metagenome (GOLD analysis project Ga0315291, IMG submission 203070) | Sediment microbial communities from Yellowstone Lake, YNP, Wyoming, USA - YL17G12_20 | ecosystem: Environmental > Aquatic > Freshwater > Lake > Sediment | place: USA: Wyoming | collected...
GGGCGCCCTCTACGTGGCCTTCTGGATCGGGCGCGCGCTGGTCACGACGCCGGTGGAGCCGCCGGCCGAGGACTGAGGCTCCGGCCTGCCTGCGGCGGGCAGGCCCAGGACCTCCTCGTAGAGGGCCGCCGTCTTCAGGGCTGTCTGCCGCCAGGTGAAGTGCTCCTCGATGCGGGCCCGGCCCGCTTCCCCCATGCGCCGCCGGAGGGCGGCGTCTTTCATTAGCCGGGCTATGGCCTCCGCCAGGGCTGCTGAGTCGGCCGGGGGGACCAGCAGGCCCGTGACGCCGTCCTCGATCACCTCTGGGAAGGCGCCGGCCGTCGTCGCCACCACGGGGGCTCCGCAGGCCATGGCCTCGGCTGCCGGCAGGCCGAACCCCTCGTACAGCGACGGCGAGACCACCAACTGCGAGCAGTTGTAGAGCCGCACCAGCTCCTCCCGGGAGACGCGCCCCGAGAAGGTCACCCGGTCCTCCAACCCGAACTCCTCGGCCAGCCGCGGCGCCAGCTCCAGGGCCTGCCGGGGCCGGTCGACCAGGGTGAGGTGGAAGTCCGTCCTCCCTTTCAAGAGATGCAGCGCCTCCAGCAGGTAGCGGGCCCCCTTGTTGCGGTCCTCAGAGTTGCCCACGTAGAGGAGACTGCCCGGCTCTTTCTCTACGCCTTCCAGGGGGCGATGGGTCTCGGCGTCCACGCCGTCGTGGATGGCGGCTATCTTCTCCGGCGGCAGGCGGAAGGCCTTGCCTACCGAGGCCGCCGAGTTCAGGGAGCCGGTGATGATGCGGTCCAGCCGCCGCGCCACCAGCTCCTGCATCCAGAACGGATAGAAGGCGATGCGACGCACCTTCTCCCGCACCGTGCGCGCCTGGAGGACCGAGTTGCGCCGGTCGATGGCCAGGGGGTGGTGGATGTTGGCCACCACCGGCAGGCTTGGCCCCTCTGGGTTCAGCGCGCGGATAAGCAGCGTGCCGTAGCCTAGCACCTGCACGTCGTGCACGAGGTCGAAGCGGAGGCGGGCCGCAAGCTCGCGCAGGGTCTGGTAGGCCCGGAAGCTGAAGGCGAACATGACCGAGAACATGCCCATGCGGCTGGTGGCCAGCTCGTAGAAGTTGAGGGGCTGGAAGAACTCCAGGGGGTCGCGGCCGTAGAACCAGGGGCGGCCCGTCTCCAGGAGACGGTAGACGCTGAAGGTCTTCACCCGGTGGACGATTACGTCGGGCGCCGTATCCGGCCACGGGGGCCCGACGATGACGTGCACCTCGTGGCCGAGGGCGGCCAGCTCGCGGGTGACGTTGGACAGGTAGACGCCCTGGCCGCCCGAGTACATGTTGCCCTGGTGAAGAAGGAAGCAGACTCGCATTAGGACCTACCGCGAGGACCCTTCGGCCTTCGGGAATTCACCTGGCCCGCTCCTCACTTCTGGCCCGCACCTCCTCGTAGAGGGCCACTGTCTGGCGGGCCGTCTCCTGCCAGGTGAAGCGCCTCGCCACGCGACGGCGGCCGGCCTCTCCCATGCGCCGAGAGAGCTCGGGGTCCTCCAGTAGGGTGCGAATGGCCTCGGCCAGGGCGTCGGGATCGGCGGGCGGCACCAGGACCCCCGTCAGGCCGTCGGCCACCACCTCCGGGAAAGCGCCGGCGCTGGTCGCCACCACCGCCGTCCCGCAGGCCATGGCCTCGGCCGCCGGCAGCCCAAAGCCCTCGTACAGCGACGGCGACACCAGCACCAGCGAGCGGCTGTACAGGCGCATCAGCTCCTCGGTGGAGACGCGCCCGGTGTAGGTCACGTCATTGCCCAGGCCGTAGCGACGCACCAGGGGCGGCACCACCTTCAGGTCTTCCGGCTTGCGGTCCACCAGCGTCAGGTGGAAGGGCACCTGCCCCCGCAGACGGCCCAGGGCGGCGATGAGGTGGGGCGCCCCCTTGTTCAGGTCCTCGGAGTTGCCCACGAAGAGGAGGCTGCCCGGCTCCTTGTCCACACCCTCCACAGGGCGGAAGGTCTCCACGTCCACACCGTCCAGGATGGGCCGAACGTGTTCGCTGGGCAGGCCCAGGAGCTCCACGATGGAGCGGGCCGAGTTCTGGGAGCCGGTGATGATGCGGTCGACGCGGGCCGCCACCAGGCGCTGCATGTACCACGGGTACCAGAGCCAGGCGCCGACACGGTGACGCAGGGCCGGCGCCCGCGCCAGGGCGTTGCGCCGGTCGATGGCCAGAGGGTGGTGAATATTGGCCACCACCGGCAGGCGGCGTCCGTCCGGGCCCAGCTCCCTCATGAGCAGGATGCCGTAGGCCAGCGTCTGGTTGTCGTGTACCAGGTCGAAGGGTGCCTGGCGGGATAGCTCGCGCAGCTTGACATAAGCCCGCAGGCTGAACATGAGGAAGAGAGAGGCCAGCGTGAACCGCGTGGTCACGAACTCGTAGAAGTTGACGGGGTGGAAGAAAGCCAGAGGGCTGGTGCGGAAGCGGAACTCGTCGATGCCGTCCAGGAAGCTCCAGAAGCTGAAGGTCTTCAGCCGGTGCAGGTGCACGCCTTCGACGACCTCCGGGTAGGGCCGGCCGGCGATGACGTGCACGTCGTGCCCCAGGCGCACCAGCTCGCGGGTCAGGTGGTGCAGGTAGACGCCCTGCCCGCCCGAGTACATGTTGCCCTGGTACATGATGAAGCAGACGCGCATTTGGGCCCTCTACACCGGCTTCCGTCCGTAGAAGACTATGCTCTTGGGGAAGACATAGTTGGCCGCCTCCTCCAGGCGGTAGAAGAACTTCGAATCCCGGGCGCGCTTCGAGCCCAGGAACTCGCGGAACGAGTTCGCCCAGGAGTGGGACTGCCAGCAGCGGCTATGGGGGCCCATGCGTCCCAACCAGTACAACGTCTCGAAGGCGTGCCGGAATCGGATGGCGTAGAGACGCAGGCCAGCGTCCTTCAGCTTGCCGGCGATCTCCCGGCGGCCATAGATGCGCACGTGGCCCCCGGGCATGGTCCGGTACCACCGCGACAGACGCCAGAAGATGGACTCCGAGAGCTGGTCGGGCACGCTCACAGCGACGGTGCCACCCGGCCTCAGGACGCGCATGATCTCCCGGATGGTAGCGGAGTCATCGGGGATGTGCTCGAGCACCTCCGTGCAGAGGATACGGTCGAAGGTGCAGTCGGGGAAGGGGAGCCGGTCGCCCCAGCCCAGCATGAGGGTAGCACTGGCCTTGACCACGCCCAAGGAATGGATAAGGTTCACGTACCTGCCGGCCAGGGCCAGGCTCTCCAGGTCCGAGTCCAAGCCAATTACCCGGCAGGAGCGCAGGCAGGCGGCCAGCACGTGTCGACCGGTTCCGCTCCCCATGTCCAGCACAAGATCGCCGTCCCCCAGGCGCAGGAGGTCCAGGTCCACAGCCTCCAGGCGCTCGGTCATGTTGCCTCTCGGCTCCGGCGACGGGTCGCCGGCCCCTCTGCCGGTCGCAGCCGGCGGTGGCCATCGTTGGAAAGGGGCTTTGTGCCGTAGAAGATGGTGTCCTTGCCCATGACCACGTCCAGCACCGCCTCGACATATTCCAGGGGGCGCAGCCGCCGCCGGTTGTGATACCAGTTGATGAAGCGGGTCAGGAAGCTCGTCAGCGGAAAGTAGTCGTTGTCCTTGCCGAAGGCGCAGCGCACGAACCAGTAGAGCGACTGGAAGGAGTGACGCCGTCGCTGGAGGCGCAGCCGCAGGCCGTGCTCCTCCAGGGTGCGCCACATCTCCCCCGGGCGGTAGATGCGTATGTGGCCGCCGGGCGAGTGCCAGTACTCCCAGGAGATGGTCCAGAAGAGCACCTCCGGCCAGTAGCTGGGCACGCTGACGGCAATGTCGCCGCCCGGCCGCAGCACTCGCACCAGCTCCCGCACGCCAGCGCGGTCGTCGCCGATGTGCTCGAGCACCTCGGTGCATATCACCTTCTCGAAAGCGCCCTCGCGGAAGGGGAGGTGCTCGGCGTCGGCGATGACGAAGTCGGCGTGGCCGGGCGCGATCTTGCGGCGCTGGAGGTCGGCCAGCATGTAGCGGGCGACCCGCAGGTCCTGGCGGCTCAGGTCTACCCCCACGACACGGCAGGGCCAGCGGCAGGCCTCCACCGTGTGGCGCCCGCTGCCGCAGCCCAGGTCCAGCACCCGCTCCCCCGGCTGGATAAGGAAGTGCCGGCGGAAATCTATGTTGACGATGTTGTCCGGCGTGGTTCCCTCACTGTTGCCTTGCAGGCTCTGCTGAAGAGGTCGCCGCTCGCCCTTCGACAGGCTCAGGGTGAGCGGTTGGGAGATTCCGCTCATGGTGAGCCTGTCGAACCACGAGCGGCCCGCTTGGGTTTATCGGCACTCTGCTACGCCCCGGCCGGCTCTCCTCCATCGGAGACGGCGGTCGCCGGTAGGGGCGTTGCTGGCCGCCGCCCGGAGCAGACCTCCTCGTACACGGCCAGGGTCTGCTGGGCGGCGCGCCGCCAGTCGAAGCGCTCCCGGATGGCCCGACAGCCGTTCTCGCCCAGCTTGCGACGCAGGCCGGGGCTCCCGTGCAGCATGCGGATGGCTTTGGCCAGGGCGGCGGCGTCGGCCGGGGGCACCAGCCAGCCCGTCTCGCCGTGGTCGATCACCTCTGGGAAGGCCGGCGCCGTGGTGGCGATGACGGCCCTCCTGCAGGACATGGCCTCGGCTGCCGGCAGCCCGAAGCCCTCATACAGCGAGGGCGAGACCACCATCTCCGCCCGGTTGTAGAGACGGACAAGCTCCTCCGTCGGGACGCGCCCGGCGAATGTGACCCGCGCCTGCAACCCGTACTCTCTTACGAGGCGCGGCACGAGCTTGAGGTTGCTCTTCTTCTGGTCCACCAGGGTGAGGTGGAAGTCCATCTCGTCCCGCAGCAGGCGGAGCGCCTCCATCAGGTAGCGCCCGCCCTTGTTGCGGTCCTCTGAGTTGCCGACGTAAAGGATGGACCCCGGCTCTTCCTTCACGTCAGGAAGGGGGCGGAAGATCTCGTGGTCGATGCCGTTGTGGACGACGCGCAGCTTCTCGCGCGGCACGCGGAAGGCGCGCTCCACGGCCGCCGCCGAGGTGTGGGAGACGGTGATCACACGGTCCAGGCGGCGGGCGGCCACCTCCTGCATGATCCAGGGGTACCAGAGCAGGCGCCGCGCCTTCTCGTAGAGGCTGGCGGACTGGGCCAGGCTGTTGCGCAGGTCCACAGAGAGCGGATGGTGCACGGTGCCGACCACCGGGTACCCCGAGGCCTGCATGAGGAGGGTGCCGTAGCTCAGGGTCTGGTTGTCGTGAATGATGTCGAAGCGGTGATGGCGGGCGAGCTCGTTCAGCTTCACGTAGGCCCGCACGCTGAAGCTCAGCAGCAGCGAGGACAGGGCGATGCGGGTGGAAATCAACTCGTAGAGGTTCACCGGGTGGAAGTGAGTGAGCGGGTGGCGCTCGAAGAGGAAGTTGCGCTTGTAGTGGTGGTAGCTCCAGAAGCTGTGCGTCTCCACGTTGTGGCCGATGACTCCCTCATCCAGCGTGGGGTAGGGTGGCCCGGCCATGACGTGCACCTCGTGCCCCAGGCGTGCCAACTCACGGGTCAGGTAGTAGAGGTATATCCCCTGACCCCCGGAGAACATGTTCCCCTGGTACATGAGGAAGCAGATCTTCATCGGGCGTACGGCGCCATCCTACCATAGCCGGGCACGTACGCTGAACCGACCGTCCGCGTGGGATCCGGAAGCGCTATCGGCAACTGTGGGCCAGTGTCGCTAGTAGAGGCGGTTCACTATCTCGCGGCCCAGCTTCTTCCACCATGGGACGGGACGCCACGGCCAAAGGTCAGGCGCTCTTTGGTCGAGCCAGAAATCGCCGCCGCTGACTATATGGAGGGAGAAATCCACGTCCTTCCAATAACGGTCGAGGTGCAACCACAGCTTGCAGTGCAGTCTGGTCGGCTCTCCTTCGACAGCAGTGCCGATCGGCACCCCTATTTGAAACTTGGTGGAGTCGTATGCAGGGATCGTTTCAGTGAACGGCTCGCTCGCGGGGCTCCCTCCTATTGTCGCCTTGCTGCCTTCGGCCCTTACCATGATTCTGGACTCCACCAGTCTGCGAGTTCGCCCGCCACCGAGTGCTAGAACAGTGACCTGTCCACCTCCCAGCGAGTGAACGCCATTGTGATCGTCCATAAGGAAGTACGCGGACAAGATGTGAAAACTGGGCTCGCGCAGCCACCGGATCAGCCAGAAGCCGACTTGCACTATCGTTACCACAAAGGCCGTTGTTGCGAGAATGGGGAACAGTACGCTCATTGGATGAACCGCCTGGTCGCTGGTGTCTCTGCCAGAAGAATCGTCCAGTAGTACGTCTGCACGCGGCTCATTCTATCACGGAGTGCATGGGGTGACGTTGGGAGCTGGACTGGGACGTATCAACCTCTCGGCGCAACGCCTCAAGTCCCGTAGGCCAGGCACCTGATGTTGAGCCCGATGGTGGCGCCGAAGACGCGCAGCCGGTAGCCGCCATCCCCGTCTAGCCACACCCGCACCTGCCGACCGCGGTACTCGCCTCCCTGGGTGAACAGGCGGTCCACCAGACCGTCTCCGCCCTGGCTGTCGCCGTTGTGGAGGTCGACGCCGCCCCGGCCGGCGTCGCCGTAGTCGGCGGGCGAGAGCTCCCTCGTCTCCACGTAGAGCAACAGCGAGCGGGCCTCGACGGGCACCTCGTAATCGGCGCGGGCGTTGGCGTGATACTCGCCCGGGGTGAAGGGGGCGTCGACGGCCCAGCCGACACGGCTTCGGCGTTCCCAGCGGATCATCTCCTCCTCCTCATCTGATACCGGCGGCAGGGGCACGGCGGCGATGGCCTCCCATAACGCCGGCTGCTCGTTCTCGATGTGCTCGAAGCTCCACCAGGAGAGCATGCGCGCTCCCCGGCGCATCGCCTCTGCCGCCCAGCGCCGCAGCTCGTCCGGCGTGACGCTGCCGTAGGCACCCCCGGCCGGTGCGATGGGAAGCGAGAGGAGCCCTTCGCGGGCGAAGGCGTCGTAGGAGAGGGCCAGGGCGCGCTCGGGGGAGACGCCCATGGCGTTGTGGTAGGCCTGGGGCAGGACGGCCTGGCAGTGGCGCTGGAAGACGGCGTAGGGCAGGCCACGGTGGTAGTCGGGCTGGGGCAGCGGCGCATAGGCGAGAGGGAAGTCACGCCCGACGGCCAACCGCACTGCCTGGAGGTAGCGCTCGGCGGTGGCGAAGGGGTCGGACGGCTGGCGCTCGTACTCCGCCTCCACGTCCGCCACGTACACGTCCGGCCCCCGGTACGACGGCGACGGCCTCTCGCCGATGAAGCGGGCCGCCATGGCCGCCTCCTCGGCCCAGGTGTACTTGAGGTCACCGTAGATCACAGTGGGCCGCTCGCAGCCGTAGACGTAGCCCCAGCAGCCGGCCCGCAGCCCCTCCTGCTGGAGGGCGTGGATGATCTCCCACAGCGGTTGCCCCTGGTCGAAGGGGTGGCCGCCGTCGTCGCTCTTGACGAGGGCGCCGGCGCAGCCCGCCTGGTGGAGCCGCCGCGCGACCCGCGCCGGGTCGCCGCCCAGGCAGCGTCGCCAGTTCCACACCCACACCCACTTACCGGAGAAGACCGCCACCACGAACGAAGGCTACTCGATGGGAAACCCAGCCCGAAGCGGCGGGTGACACCGTCAACCGGAAGGTCAGTGCGGGCGGCGGCTGCCGGGCCCGTTGCAGAACACTGTAGCCGAGGCTTTCGAGCCTCGGCGTCCCCCGTCAGGCCAGGCTCGAAAGCCTGGCCTACGGAGTTGCACAACAGGCTCGGGTGCCCAGCCCGGGAGTTGGGCATCGAGGCAGCCGCGAAAGGTGGGTGCCTTCAACGATGCAGCAGGGGTTCCTAGAAGGCGCAGATGGGGGGAAGAGCAGGGCCTCGCTTACGTTCCCCAGTGGGCCAGCAGGCCCGGCGCGTCCTCGGTGACGAGGGCGTCCACGCCGGACGAGCGGGCGTGGTCCCAGGCGGCGGGCTCGTCGGGGGCCAGCGTGTAGACCTCCAGGCCCAGGTCGTGGCAGGTTGCCACCACCTCGGGCGTGATGTCCTGCCAAGCCAGGGACACGGCGCGGGAGCCGACGGCGACCGCCTCGGGCAGGAAGCGGTCCGCCGGCCAGGTGGCGAAGCCGCTGCTGATGTAGGCGCCGGGGATCTTAGGCGCCAGGTCGTGGAACTCCCGCACCACCGAGTTGACGAACGACCAGACCCATACCCACTCCTCGGCCCGGCAGGCGCGCATGATCTCCAGGACGGCCCTCTCGATGCCGGCCGGCTTCACCTCGACGCAGAGGAGGCATCTCCCGCGGGTGGCCGCCAGCACCTCCTCCAGGGTGGGGACCTGCTCGTCCGAGAAGCCCCCGCCAGAGGCGGGTCCGCCTCCGGCGGAGGTGCCGTCGCTGGCGCGCGCCCGCAGCGACCTCACCTGGGCCAGCGTGAGGTCACACACCCGGCCGCGGCCGTCGGTGGTGCGGTCGACCTCGCGGTCGTGCATGACGACGGGGACGCCGTCGGCGGTGCAGTGGACGTCGATCTCCACGCCCTCGAGTGGGTGCTCGAGGGCAGCGAGTACCGCCGCCAGGGTGTTTTCGGGGGCGTCTCCCCAGTGCCCGCGGTGGGCAATGATGAGTGGACGGTGCGCCGGGCGGCGCATGGGGGAGGGCAAAGTCACGTATGGGGGCTTGCTCACGGCACTTTGGGCCAGGATAGCAGGCGCAACCCCAAGGAGCAACGAGTTGCGGCCATAGGCGCTCTGGACTACTATAGCTGGCGCTGTGGACAAACCGATAGAGCCACAGATGCACACAGACAGGCACAGATTGCCGCAAACAGCCACGCGAACCTGGATATCTGTGTTCCATCTGTGTCAATCTGTGGCGGGCAAGGTGGTCGGTAGTCCGTGAACTCGATACTGGTCACCGGCGGCGCCGGCTTCATCGGCAGCAACTTCGTCCATCACCTGCTGTCCACCTACGACTACCACGTCGTCAACCTGGATGCCCTGACTTACGCCGGCAACCTGGACAACCTGCGCGACATCGAGGGCGACGCGCGCTATCGCTTCGTCCACGGCAACATCTGCGACGCCGAGCTGGTGGACAGCCTCATGCCGGAGGTGGACGCCGTCGTCAACTTCGCCGCCGAGAGCCACGTCGATCGGTCGCTGATGGAGGCCGGTTCCTTCATCAAGACCGACATCCTGGGCGCCTACGTGCTCCTGGAGGCGGCGCGCCGCCACGGCGTGGAGCGCTTCCTCCACATCTCCACCGACGAGGTGTACGGCGAGATTGCCCCCGGCCTCTCCTCGCTGGAGGAGGACCCGCTGCGGCCGCGCAGCCCCTACGCCGCCAGCAAGGCGGGCGCCGAGATGCAGTGCCGGGCCTTCCACGAGACCTACGCCCTGCCCGTGGTCATCAGCCGCGGCTCGAACAACATCGGGCCCTACCAGCACGCGGAGAAGGCGGTCCCCCTCTTCATCACCAACGCCCTCACCGACCAGCCCATCCCCCTCTACGGCGACGGCCTCCAGGTGCGCGACTGGCAGTACGTGGCCGACCACTGCCGCGCCCTGGACCTCGTCCTGCACCGGGGCGCCGCCGGCGAGGTCTACAACGTCGGCGCCGGCAACGAGCGCCCCAACATCGAGGTGCTGACCGCCATCCTCGACCTTCTGGACAAGCCCCGCAGCCTCATCCGCCACATAGAGGACCGGCCCGGCCACGACCGCCGCTACAGCCTGGACTCGTCGAGGGTCCACGCCCTGGGCTGGACGCCCCAGCACGCCTTCGAGGCCGCCCTCGAGAAGACCGTGCGCTGGTACGTCGACAACCGCTGGTGGTGGGAGAAGGTGCGCTCCGGCGACTTCCGCGAGTATTACGACCGCCTGTATGGCGACCGCCTCGCCCGGGGCCGGCCCGCGTCCTGAAGTCGATGCGAGTGCTCATCACCGGGGGCCAGGGGCAACTGGGCCGCGAGCTCCAGCGGGCCCTGTCCTTTCAGAGACCCGTAGGCGAGGGTCTTCAGACCCTCGCGGATCTGTCGGGGCCTGAAGCCCCCGACCTACGAGATCGACCTCCGTCGAACCATCTTGTTGGCGATGATGAGGCTGGCATTCTCGCTCTGGAAGGCGCCCAGGTCCTGTCGACCGACCTCCCCGATCTTGACGTGACCGACGCCGACGCCGTCGAGCGGGCGGCCCGACAGGCGAAGCCCGACCTGGTGATCCACGCCGCTGCCCTCACCGATACGTCCCTCTGCGAAGAGGACCCGGACCTGGCGATGCGCGTCAACGCCCAGGGCTCGCTGCACGTCGCGCAGGCCTGCCGCCGCGCCGACGCGGCCCTGGTCTACGTCAGCACCAACGAGGTCTTCGACGGCGCCCGCGGCGAGCCCTACGGCGAGTCCGATGAGCCCAACCCCATCAACGCCTACGGCCGCTCGAAGCTGGAGGGCGAGCGCCTGGTACAGGGGACGCTGCCCCGCTGCTACGTTGTGCGGACGGCCTGGCTCTACGCCGAGGGGGGCAACAACTTCCCGGCCAAGATCCTGCGCGCCGCCGAGGGCCGCCGGGAGCTCTCGGTGGTGACGGACGAGGTGGCGACCCCCACCTGGGCGCGCGACCTGGCGCCGGCCATCATCCGCCTGGCGGCACAGCCTGCCTATGGCATCTACCACCTGACCAACGACGGCTACTGCTCGCGCTTCCAGTGGGCGGCCGAGGTGCTGCGACTGGCCGGTCGGGCGGACGTGACGCTCCGCCCCATCACGTCGGCCGAGTACGGCGCTGGCCCGCCCAAGCCGCCCTTCTCCGCCCTCCGCAACGAGGCCGCCGCCTGCCTGGGCATCACCCTCCGCCCCTGGCAGCAGGCGCTGGGGGAGTACTTCCGCGACAGGGGGTAGGGTGAGCTATGGCCCCAGGTAGGCGCAGCTCTTCATCACAGCACCGTGACCGTTCCTCGCGATCACTTAGAGACAGAACGCCGCTGGAGCCTAGGTACCGGCGCTGTCTGGCGCCTCAGAAGGGCCTAGTGGCTCAGCCCATCCCTTCGCACAATGACGCGACAACGCGGCTAGTATAGAGACAGCCCTCTGCAGATGCGCATCCCACCGCCCGCCCCTCAAGTATCGGCCTGCGTCGGCCGATTCTAGCTAAGGCAACGCTATCGAGCCTGGCGGTTCTGTGCTAACATGGAAGAGGTGGCGGGGCAGATCAACGAAGGGGCGTATCGCTCTTGCCCTATTCCGCAGTTGTTCTGCCGGATGGGTGTCTGCCACCGGGCAACAGGGGCCGATTCCAGTTTCATCGGGTTCTCGCACAACGACGCCTCGGGGCATTGACAGGCTGGCGGTTCGGTGCGATAATCGCCGCCGTTGGCCGTGTCAGCGTGCTCGCAAGGCGCGGACTGGCTACTAATCCCCCGCCACTTGGACGAGGTCCCAACGGCTCCCTGCAAAGCGCAGGGGTCGGGAGCCCAGAGGGACTGCGGGTTGGTGACCGCACCTATCGCCTGGGAGGCGCCGTGGTCGCCTTGAAGGGGTTGACTTGTGGTGGTTCGTTACCTGAGAGTATGCGCCTGTGCCGGCTTACGAACTCAGGCCAGCGTCGTCGCATAAGCCGGAGAACGAGCCGTTCTACGTCGACTACGCCAAAGTGGTCGATGTCGCCCTTGCTCTTGTACGCCCCGCCTTTGCCGAGAAGAGGGCAGTTTTTTTCTTTCTGTTTGGCTACCCAGGGACGGGCAAGAGCTGTGCTGAGCAACCCGTCTGGTGGCGGCTCAATGCGGAGGGGATGCCCTACTCGTTGCTTCGCATTAACTCCCTGTCAATTGCTACTCGCCAGCCAGCTTCTGCGCGGAGGTACCTCGACGAGATCGCCGACGAAGTCAACAGACCCTCAAACTATCCCCTGTTCATCTTCCTTGACGAGGCGGATGCCTTGGCCCCGGATAGACAGCTTCATCCGTCAGAGATCACGGTGTGTCACTGGACCATGAACCTTGTGAAGGAGCTAAGGCAAACAAAGATGCCGTCGGTTGTGGTCGCATGCACGAACTACCCTGACGATTGCGATGAGGTTGTGCTTAGCGAGATTGGCCCGTCCATATACATCCCAGAGACCCCCAAATCGGCGCTGGAGACGGCATGCTGCCAGCGCGGAGTCCCCGACTATCAGGCAGTGGTGGCAGAGTATTGGAACTTGTGTCTGGAGCAGGAGAGAGTTCCCTTTATGCGACCTCTACTGGATGCGCACCAGAATGTGGCCGGTAGATGGACTGACTCTACGACTGCCAAGGACCGGGCTCAGTCGCTATTTGACTACAATGCGGCACCTCCTCGCGCAAAGGTTGAAGAATACGAGCACGGCAATAAGCACCGCAGTGAACGAATCGAACGGGCCAAGAGATTGAAGGACTTCCTTGTGGGGCGAGTGGGCAAGACCCAGCAAGGCGGCCGGAAGTCAAGACGGAGGTCTTAAGCCGATGCAAGCCGTAGCAGAGGTCCTGCGCCCTGTTCGGGTATTCTCGCCACCTGGCCCGAAGCCATTTTCCGGCTTTAGCTATGTGAATTTTGTGGACGAGGAGAGTGCTGCCCTCGCCATGGCGGATGAATGTGTCTCGAACCAACAGCTTTCCAGCGCGTTGGCCTTCTCGTTCCCGGGTAACGGGAGACGAGCTTTCGCCCAGCGAGTGGCAGCTGCGCTGTATGGCCGCGGGTTTGATGTCATCTGGGTCGATGTCCAGGCATTGATTGCCCGTAAGGGCGAGGCGGTTAGGCGTGACTTGCGACAGGTACGAGAAAGACTAGGCTCCAGGCCGAGGCCGGTGCTACTTGTCGTTAATGGCGTGGATCTCATAGACGTTGGCCTCAAGAACAATGGGGCCCTGACTGATGTGCACGGCCTACTCGACGGCTGCTTTGGTGGTCGTTACCCGCCGCCCCTACTGGTTCTAGCTACCGCAAAGTCGCCGGGCGCGGCGATGAAGTCACTGCCAAGGAATACGGGCCTCCTATACTTCCCCTGGCCGCGAGAGAAAAAGGCTGCAGAACTACTTCAGTTGGCTGGGATCCCAGAGAGCAGCAGGGTGGCCAAGGAGTTGTTTTCGCTCGCTGATTCGAACGGCGCACGATATACGACAGGCTCGCTCATAAACGCCGCGAAAGAGGCGATGCGGATTGCTGCAGATCGGTTGGGGGGCATGACACCCCAGGAACGCGCCCAGATTACAGTCGACCTATGCACACCGACTCCCAAGGAGGAGGCCGAGAAATACGAAAGGGCGAATAAGAGGTATATTGAAAAGGCTCAGCTATCAGTAGAGCCAGTTGGAACTGCGCTGAGGCCTACCACCAGAGCCATAGTGGCAAGCACCATGCCTGCAATCGCGACCGATTGAAGTATAGGGCATCGAGACCAAGGTTCCTAACCCCCTTGCGCCCCCGTCAGAGGGTCCCTCAAGGCGTCCGATACGCCCCACGGGCGCTTCGGACCCCAAGCTACGCATGCCAGACATATAGGTCGGCTGCGGGTGTCCCCTGGCGCGCCGTTCGGCAATAGAATCTGAAAACCCCTGGGGCTGCGCGCTGGGAGATCCAAAGCGTGGGCCGTTTGGTGCCGTCGGTCACGCTCGCGGGAATCTGCCTCTCGAACCAACCGGCCCGCCTGCGCCAACCTCGGCCTACCCCTCCCCCTTGAACCACACCCCCCTCAAAGCCCAAGATCGTACCGCCATGTGCAGCGTAGCTGCAGGGCTTCAGCCCTGCTCGACCCCACGGATTCGGCAGACCTGAAGGTCTGCAGCTACGGCTAGACAAACCACTCCTGCGGATTGAAATCCGCAGCTTCCTAGAAGCTGAGGGTTTCAACCCTCAGAGATGAATCAAGACAGTTGATCGCCTTCAGGCGGGGGTGCAGGATTCCCCACGAATGAAGCAGCCATCCATGACCCAAGCACCGGCCCGCGCCCCCTCCGTCGGCATAGTCGCCGTCAACTACAACGGCGCCGCCTTCGTCGGTGAGTTCGCCGAGAGCCTGCGCCGGGTACGCTATCCTAACTTCCGCCTCATCGTCGTCGACAGCGCCTCCACTGACGGCTCCGCCGACGAGCTGGCGCGCCTCGTGCCCGACGCCGTCCTGCTGCGCTCGGACGAGAACCTGGGCACCGCCGCCGGCAACAACCGCGGCATCGCCTACTGCCTGGAGCACGCCTTCGACTACGTCCTCCTCCTCAACAACGACACCGTCCTCACCGAGGACTTCCTGGACCGGCTCGTGGCCGCCGCCGGCGAGCGCACGCTGGCCGTGCCCAAGATCCTCTACTACTACGACCGGCGCCTCATCAGCACCCACGCCGGCGGCTTCGACTGGCGGCGCGGCGTCTTCCGCCACACCTTCCACGGCCGGCCCGACTCAGCGGCCGCCAGCTCGCCCCGTGAGCTGGAGACGGCCAGCTTCTGCTGCGCCCTGGTGCCCGCCGCTGCCTTCCGCGAAGTGGGCCTCCTGGACGAGCGCTTCTTCATGTACTATGAGGAGACCGACTGGCTGCGCCAGGCCCGGGACCGGGGCTACCGGCTGCTCTACCGGCCAGAGGCCGTCATCTACCACCGGGAGAGCGCCTCCAGCGGCCCGCCTGGGGCGGGCTGGATGACGCCCTTCAAGCACTACTACGCCACCCGCAACCGCCTCTACCTGGTGAGGAAGCACTCGTCCTCGCGGGGCGCCTACGCCCTCTTCGCCGCCTACTTCCTGGCCGGGCGGCTGGCCTACCTGGCGCTGTACCTCGTGCGGCGGCGACCCCGGCTGGCGCGGGCCCTGGTGCGCGGTGTCCTGGACTACTATCGTGGGCGCATGGGCTGTACCGTGGAGGTGGGTGACCTGTGAGCCGGGAACCGACTAGCCACAGATTGGCACAGATGAACACAGATTCCAGGGTCGGCGAAACCTGTTTGGGGGACAATCTGTGCCTGTCTGTGTGCATCTGTGGCTTCCCAGGCAGATGATGCGCATCGCCTTCGACGCCACCGCCATGCCGCGCCTGATGGCCGGCGCCGCCGTCTACACGTACGAACTGGCCCGCGCCCTGGCCGCTATCGACAGCGAGGACGAGTACGTCATCTTCGCCCGCGACAGCCGCTTCGACGACCTCCCTGCCATGCGCCCGGGCCCGCCTGCCGGACCTGCCTACCGGACAGGCAGGCGGGCAGGCGTGCGGGTGCTGAAGGTGCGGGCGCCGTCGCGGCTCCTGCGTCTCCTCTGGGAGCAGACCGTCCTCCCCTGGTCCGCCAGGGGCGGGCGCCGGCTGCGCATCGACGTGCTCCACTCGCCACACCACACGACGCCCCTGGCTTCGTGCGGCTACCGGCGCGTCGTCACCATCCACGACCTGACCTTCTTCCTGCTGCCTGAGCGCTACCCGACGATCCGTCGTCTCTACTTCCAGGTCATGACCCGCCTGTCGGCGCGGGTGGCGGACGCCGTCATCGTGCCGTCGGAGGCCGTCAAGGGGGACGTGATGCGCATCCTCGGTCTGCCGCCCGAGCGCCTGTTCGTCATCCCCGAGGCGGCGGGCCCCGCCTTTCATCCGCAGGACGCCGTCGCCGTCGAGGCCGTGCGGCGTCGATACGGTCTGGAGGGGCCCTTCTTGCTGAGTGTGGGCAGCCTGGAGCCGGGCAAGAACCGGGAGCGCCTGCTCCAGGCCTTCGCCCGTCTGCGGGCCGGGGGCCTGAAGCACACGCTTGTCGTGGCGGGGCAGCGGGCGTGGCGCTACGAAGGCGAGGCGCCCCTGGCCCAGCGCCTCGGCCTGGCGGACTCGGTGCGCTTCCTGGGCCACGTGCCCCAGGCCGACCTGCCGGCCCTCTACAGCGCGGCCGAGGTCTTCGTCTTCCCGTCGCTCTACGAAGGTTTCGGGCTGCCCGCCCTCGAGGCCATGGCCTGCGGCACGCCCGTGGTCGCCTCCAACGTCTCGGCCGTGCCCGAGGTGGTGGGCGACGCCGCCCTCCAGGTGTCTCCCCTGGACGTGGAGGCGCTGGCCGGTGCGATGGAGCGCCTCCTGCGCGACGACCGCCTGCGCGGCGACCTGCGAGAGCGCGGCCTGGAGCGAGCGGCCCAGTTCAGTTGGGAGAAGGCTGCCCGCCAGACGGTGGAGGTGTACCATCGGGTCGTTGAGGCGCGGAAGGAGGCGAGCTAGCGGCCGTGGAGCTCTCCATCGTCACCGTCAGCTACAACGGGCGGGACTACCTGCGGCGCTGCCTGCGCTCCTTGCTCGAGCACACGCGGGGGCTGGAGTACGAGGTGGTCGTGGTGGACAACGCCTCCCAGGACGGCAGCGCCGACATGGTGGCCGCGGAGTTCCCTTCCGTCCGCCTGCTGCGTCGACCCAGCAACGCCGGCCTCTCGACAGCCCTCAACCAGGGCATTCGCCTCAGCGGCGGCGAGATGACCGTCCTCCTGAACCCGGACGTCGAGCTCCGGGACAACCCTTTCCCGGCCATGGCCCGATACCTGCGCGACCACCCGGGGGTGGGCATCCTGGGCCCCCGGATCCTGGACGACGACGGGTCTCTCCAGTTGTCCTGCCGCCGCTTCCCCACCTTCAGCGTCGTCTTCTTCAACCGCTACTCGCTGCTCACGCGACTCTTGCCTCGCAACCCGATTTCCACCCGCTACCTGATGACCGACTTCGACCACAGCGGCACCGCCGAGGTCGACT
>Ga0315291_10004995_pt1 | contig 16735 bp, 10 predicted proteins | sample YL17G12_20_MG_FD_203070 | JGI IMG/M metagenome (GOLD analysis project Ga0315291, IMG submission 203070) | Sediment microbial communities from Yellowstone Lake, YNP, Wyoming, USA - YL17G12_20 | ecosystem: Environmental > Aquatic > Freshwater > Lake > Sediment | place: USA: Wyoming | collected...
AGATACAGCGTGCGCAGCTCTGCCAGGGCATGAAATACCATCGCGGGCAGCAGGCTGCCGCCCAGGTAAAAAACGATGGCAAAGCTGAATCCGGTCAGAGCGGTCTGCAGGACCCCCCTCATCCCCTGGTAAGCGCGGCTGAGCCCGTAGATGATCCCGGATAGGATTGAAACGGTCAGCCAATCCAGGGTAGGGAAAGTTGAGGGTAAATAATGCATCAAGAAGCCTCGGTAAAGCAGTTCCTCGCAGATACCCGCGGTGATGGCTGTGGCGGCAAACCATTTGCGTTCTCTGGGAGTGGATGGCAACAAGATTGATGTGGCTTCCAGGCTGCGCTGCATGGCGGCCATCGCCCCCGGGTTGCGCCTGAGCAATACGCTGGATAAGCCAATCCCCAATAGCAGAGCTGCCAGGATGATCCAGCCAATCTGGTTGGGTAGCGTGAGACCCATCCATTTGAGTGGTTCAGGGATGGGAATCGCGATCACCACCAGCACCACCACCCAGCTCCACTCCCACAATACCTGGGTGCGGTAGAACAGGATGCGGGCGGTTGCATCGATATTCAATTGCTTTTTGAGCATGCGGTAGAAGTTGGTGCGCAAAAAAGGTTCTACCAGAACAGTGTACGCAGCCATCAGCTGCATGAGGAGGAAGGATAAGAAGCCCATTGTTTACTCACCATGTTGAAGGTTTTGGTCTTAATTTAATACATTAATTTTACACCCGCCCACCAATTCTCCACCAATTCTGGTACAAGAATTGCACTTTAAGGTACAATTACATTCCTGGAGTTTATTGAGGTAAACATGGAACGAAAAAGTCAATCCACCACCCCAAGAATCGCCATTTTGATAGCACTGATTGACGTAATTCTGATTTTCTACACCGTACGCACCGAGCTCCCCACCCTGCAAGCTGAATTTCAAACCCCCTTCCCACAAATCCTGAACCAGGCTGGGATGTGGTTCAACCTGGCTGAGATTATGTTCCATTCCGCCGGGTTGATCATGGTCTATGGCTTGATATCCCTGCTATTTCCCAGGCTGCGTTTCGTCTTGCAGCTTGGCGCGGGGTTGGCTAACCTGGCCGGGGTGCCATACTTGTTCTCCTTGGTGATGTCCGCCAGGTACCACCAACAGGGCATGAACATCCAGCTGGCAATGATCATGTTCCTTCTATGCATGATCCTGCCTTTCCTGGTGACCAAGATGCTCGGGTGGATTAGTAAGACTTAACCCAGCCTGCACTTTATCCTCCTACCATCCATCTCATTCACTCTCTGTGTTTGACATAGAATAAAATGTCACGCCTGGCAGGCGATAGGCACCTGCCAGGAAAGCCTAATTCTATACCCGCAACCCAAACATTATCAAAAAGATTACCCGGCTGGTTGTATTTACCGTTAGCACCCAAGCTTCCTAACGCGCTTGTCCGAAACCTATTAAAAAACAATCAACATCCTTCTTCAGGGCGCTCGTAAGGACCGAAATCACTTCGTATTCACCCTTCTATGGCACAAATGTGCCATTTTTCACCAAGAAAAATGGGCGTTCCGCAGGGGATAAACTATACAATTCAACGATGCGCAATTAAGGGTTTATTAATATAATGAACATAACGAAGTAATACGCGTTTGGCGTAACTTTAATCAATGTAGTTTACTTCTACAGGGGCACTTTTTCAACCTATCCGACTTCATCCTGCCACGTATTTTGGCTTGACTGCGCCCCACGCAATCATCCATCTCTTTAATAAAGAAAGGAGGTGTGACTAGCTTATACGTTAACCAGTTCACTAAAAAAGATATCAATGACCTGAATAGGCCGCCAGATGCGAATAACGGATCAAGCACATCTTTGCAAATCAGGGCGATCAGGCAAGGGTAGATTTTCATAAAATTAGTCAACATTTGCAAAAATATTTATGCTCTATATAAATCATATTTTCACAGGAGATAAAAAATGAGTGAACGGAAAAATCGTAAGTTAATATATATCCTGGTCTTCACCATCATCCTGACGCTAATTGGGACTACAATAGCAATCGCTGATGATATCGGAGTTGATGGTGACATTGTTGCCCCTGGCAACCAATCGACAGTCAATCTAGGTACTGTAGCACCAGGGGTGACCCTTAATCCTAAAGTAAGCTTTCAATTGATATGTGACAGTGCGAAGCATGTAGATAGTGGTCAAACTATTACATTGACTTACAATGCCAGCGCTTCAACGATACCTTCGGGTGGTTCGTTGAGCGCATCAACTACAACCATTGGGAGTATCCCTCCAGCTTGGCCAGATGATACGACTGGATCACCTAATTGTGGATTAATACCACCATCTCCTATCGGAGATAATGGAGATAGTACAGCGACTATCGTTGCACCTATGGCACCAGGTAGTTATACGTATAATGTGAAATATGATGTTGGATTAAGCCCAGCTGGTACAAATGATAGCGCTTCAATTAAGGCCAATTTTGCTCAGGTGACCTTTACACTAACTGTTTCCGCACCAGCTTGCAACTCACCTTCTGTAACTACAAATCCCTCCGGTCAGAGCGTGGTCTATGGGGCCGATGCTACTTTTTCAGCCGCTGCAAGCGGAAATCCCACACCAACGGTACAGTGGCAAGTAAGTACAGACACCGGTCTGAACTGGGCCGATGTTGGTGGAGCCACCAACACCACTCTAACGATTTCGTCCCCCACAGTCGCCATGAACGGTAACCAGTATCGGGCTGTGTTCACAAACAGTTGCGCCCCAGGCTCAGCAACTTCTACTGCAGCAACGCTGACTGTTAATAAGGCTAGTGTGAATGCGACTGCGGGAAGCTACAGCGGAACATATGACGGTAGCGCATACTCACCCGGCTCTTGCGTGGTAACAGCCATTGACCCGAACACCTACACTGGCGACCTGAGCTGCACGAATGATCCTGCCTCTGTCGGACCAGGTATTGGCTCAGGTATTGTCGTCCCGGTGGTGATTGGCACGGGTCTGGCGAACTTCGACATCACTTCCGTAAACGGCTCATGGTCAATCAGCAAACGCGATGCCACGTGGACGACCAACCCCAATAGCAAGACCTATGGGGATGCTGACCCGAGCCCGTTAACGACTGGTAATGGATCCAACTTCGTAGCTGCTGATGGCGTGACTGCCACCTACAGCCGCGTGGCAGGTGAGACGGTGGCTGGTAGCCCTTACCACATCACGGCTGCATTGAGCGCGACAGTTGCCGGTGCCCTGGATAACTACAACATCACGACCCCTGGCGCAGACTTCACCATCAACAAACGCGATGCCACGTGGACGACCAACCCCAATAGCAAGATCTATGGGGATGCTGACCCGAGCCCGTTAACGACTGGTAACGGAACCAACTTCGTAGCTGCTGATGGCGTGACTGCCATCTACAGCCGCGTGGCAGGTGAGACAGTGGCTGGTAGCCCTTACCATATCACGGCTGCATTGAGCGCGACAGTTGCCGGTGCCCTGGATAACTACAACATCACGAACCCTGGCGCAGACTTCACCATCCTGCGGAAAGCTGCTTCGGTCACCCCTGATGCCAAGAGCAAGTTCTACGGCGAAGCTGATCCAACCCTGACCGGCACGCTTGACGGCTTCCTGGCTGGTGATAATGTAACAGCGACCTACAGCCGTACCGCCGGTGAGACCGTCGCGGGCAGCCCGTATACAATCAGTGCAGTCCTAAGCCCTACTGGTGTGCTGAGTAACTACGACATCACCTACAACACTGCAAAATTTACCATCCTCGCCTGGACACTGAAAGGATTCTACCAACCGGTGGATATGGGTGGTGTATACAACATACTTAAGGGTGGTTCGACTGTACCTTTCAAGTTCGAGATCTTCGCTGCGACTGAATTGACCGATGTGGGTTATGTAGGTCCATTTATGTATGCTCAAACGAGCTGTGATGCAACTGCAATCACCGATCCGATTGAAACCACGGCTACCGGTGGTACCAGCCTGCGTTACGATCCAATTGCTGGTCAATTCGTTTACAACTGGAAAACACCAAAGAATCCTGGAATGTGCTACCGCGTGACTGTGACCACATTAGATGGTTCTTCACTGACAGCATACTTCCAGCTCAAATAAATTCTAATTGGTACAAAAAGAGCGCTGGATATCACCAGCGCTCTTTTCTATTATAATTATTCTATAAGATTGGACTCTTAATAAATATCGCAAGAACGATCCTTCTAATAATCTTCGAGATCATATTCAACCGTGAATATTTTCATCGTTGCTGTGGCAGTATCTGGTCGGGGGAAAATCAGGGTGAAGGTCTTGCTTTCGGCAGGCTGTATATTTTGGGGCAATTTTGGATCAGCCCGGGAGATGGTCAATGGCGCTTCATCTGAAGGAGTGAGCGAGATATCGTTTTCCGTTAGAGTGATTGGCTCGGATCCGTAATTCAAGATCGAGATCACCACCTGGATGGTCTGATTATCCTGAGAGGTGGAGGTCTCTAGCAGCGAAATTTCAGCGTTAACCTCGGAGGTCGAGGGCTCAAAGGTCGGAGGAGCGTTGATGATCTCACCGGCCAACACACCCTGCACCGTAACGCCTGATACCGATGAGCTGCCAGGGACATAAACGATCATTCCAACTGAAGCCTGGTCTGTCAGTATTTCCGTACTAGGCACGCCTGGCTGGGGATCAGATAGAATATAAGTGGCTAAGTTGCAATTACCCCAGGTGATGATGGCTTGTTCTCCGCCCTGCAATGCGTTTAGCAACACCGAATTTTCTGGAGTGTGGCTCAACGCGAATACGTAGTTATTTTCCAGATCTTCAATCCAATAAGCCACACCTGGAGTACCCGGTGGCACATTGACGGAGCCGTCCGCGAGGCGCTGGATCGATTCGAGGCGCCAGCTCGTTGTGCCAAGTTGGAGGGAAGCTCCTGAGCAAGCCGGGGCTTGCGTAGGGATGATTATCTGTGTGGGTAGCAAAGACTGGGATATTGATGTAGGGTTAAAGATGGATGTCGGCTTTTGTAACATAGACGTTATTTCCGGCTCATATATATAGTATGCCAGCAGCAGGGTCGTCAATCCCAATAATATAAAGAATGCTATCAGCCCAGCCAGCAGCACCTTGCGTTGTTGATTACCCAGCGAAGATAAAAGCGAGTTTATTCGCAGGGGTGCGGCTGGCTTGGGAGGGGTTCGTGACTTCATCTTCTTGCTTTTCAATCCTCTGATTGGAATCAAAGCATCGTATGGTCAAGTATCTCCATAAATCATATCATTAATCGTATCCGAAGTAGCTTTCATAAATGCAGGGCAGCCGACCACGTCCGGGAAAAACTATAAACGCAGAGGTGCGCAAAGATGGGCGCAAAGGGGAGCGCCTCCAACGCCCTACATTGCGTAGAACGCAGAGGATTCTAATGAAATCCACGGTGTGTTTTGTAGTTAATACTCTTTTAATCGATTTTTACGGAGCACCCCTTCATTCCGGTGGTATAATCGCCCAACTATCAAGGGGTCAGCCGAATCGATTTTCGTGGTTATTGTATTTCACCAGTTAAATCGTCGTTTTTCAACCAATGCACCCCACAGAATGGCTTTTTTTAGGAGGTTATTTATGGAGCCACAATTGTTATTCCCACAAGACTATGAACCCCTATTGGGCTTACGCCAGACTGAGCTGGCGATCCGCCAGATCAAGGAGTTCTTTCAAACCAACCTGGCTTTCGAGCTGAATTTGATGCGCGTGACGGCACCCCTGTTCGTGCTCTCGGGTACGGGCATCAACGATGACCTGAACGGCATCGAGCGACCGGTGGTTTTCCCGGTCAAATCCATCCAGGACAGCCGCGCGGAGATCGTCCAATCCCTGGCGAAGTGGAAGCGCCTTCAGCTGGCTGATTTTGGCATGCAACCTAGCGAAGGTCTGTACACCGATATGAACGCCATCCGCCCGGATGAGCTGCTGGACAACCTGCATTCAATCTACGTGGACCAGTGGGATTGGGAGCGGGTGATGCGCAAGGAAGAACGGAATGTTGACTTCCTGAAGCAGGTGGTGATAAAAATTTACGATGTGATCCGCCGGACGGAGCGCTACATCAGCCACTTATATCCCGATATTGAGCCAACCCTGCCGGATGAAATCACCTTCATCCATAGTGAAGATCTCGAGAGACGCTTCCCTAGTCTGTCACCCAAGGAGCGTGAGAAACGCATCTGCCTGGAGCATGGGGCAGTCTTCGTGATCGGGATTGGCGCTGACCTGCCGGGTGGCATGCCACACGATGGTCGCGCTCCCGACTATGACGATTGGTCCACACCCACCCATGATGGATATAAAGGTTTGAACGGCGATATTATTGTTTACTATCCCCTCCTGGATTGCGCCTATGAGCTCTCGTCGATGGGCATCCGGGTGGACCCGCCTGCCCTGCTCCACCAGCTGGAGCTGCGTGACGTCCAGGAGCGTAAGGGTCTCCTGTTCCACCGGCGCTTGCTGAATGGTGAGCTGCCTCTTTCGATCGGCGGCGGGATAGGCCAATCGCGCTTATGCATGTTATACCTGCATAAGGCGCACATTGGCGAGATCCAGTCCAGCCTGTGGCCGGCGGAGATGGTGGAAGATTGCAAGGCGCATAATATTATATTGCTGTAGCATACCAGCTAACAATATCATCTGGCGGATATTTTTAAGGATATATAGAATTGATCAAGTCCCAACGCTAAAGTTGGGTTGATTAATTATTGGCAAAAACGCTTTTATTACTTGATTGAACCATCCAATCAAATAACTGGATATGTGTTGATATCCAATCTATCTGGATGTTGGTCCAAACCATCCTTACGGTTCTGTCATTTACTTTTTTATAGAAATTGCTATAATGATTTCACATGGGATTAGTGAAACAAATCATTTATTATTTTCCGGATTATTGGTGATCGAAAGACAAATAAGTACTTAGAGGAGGTGATTCTCAATCTCTGGTTCTTTCTATATTCATGTTGTACAGGAATAAGAAAGGAGGCAGCTCTAAGTTAATTAATCGATCTTGATAATAATATTGAACAGTGGATTGTAAGGTAAGAAATCAATGACCTACTCAGGTCAGTAAACTGGATGATCAATCCAGACAAATTATTAAATAGATAGAGATGAAACCGGCATTTTTGCCGGTTTCTTTTTTTTAGATACCCATCGTAAAACGCAGGTTATCCAATAACGTAGATAAATCGATTTTCTCGATATCGCCTGATCACTTAATTGTTTCGAGTGTTTTTCTCGATATCATCTGTTCCCTAGGATGTTTCGAGCGGTTTTCTCGATATCTACTTGTAACCATTCCCTGATTGACCAATCCCCCAACTTATGGCATAATTCGCGCCAATCGATCATTGAAAAGCGATGATGGAAACGAGTAAGCCTGGCTCCCTGTCAGCGACCCCGGGAGTGGTGTGAGCCGGGGCAAAGCGACGGGCTGAAAATCCTTCCGGAGCTGCAATCTGAAAGCGGTTTCCCCCGCGAATAGGAACGCCGGAATTGCTAAACGTTAACCAAGGCACGTGGGTCGTGATCTGTTCATCAGATGACCGCCCACGCAACGGAGGTGCCCGCCCCACCGGACGGGAACCAGGGTGGTACCGCGGGAGGATTGAAATTCGCTCTCTCGTCCCTGACTAGGGATGAGAGTTTTTTTAAGGAGTAATTATGTCATTTCAAGAAGTCCCCAACAAAGTTGATTTCCAGGCGCAGGAGCTGGAAGTGCTCAAGCTCTGGAAGGAGAACCACTCCTTCGAGAAGATGGTCGCCATTCACAAGGGGCAGCCCAGGTGGTCGTTCATCGATGGCCCCATCACCGCCAACAACCCCATGGGCGTGCATCACGGCTGGGGACGCACCTACAAAGACCTGATGCTGCGCTTCCGCACCATGCAGGGGCACGAGATGCGCTACCAGAACGGCTTCGACTGCCAGGGCTTGTGGGTGGAAGTCAATGTCGAGCGCGACCTGGGTTTTAAGTCCAAGCTGGATATCGAGGATTATGGCCTGGCCAAGTTCGTGCTCAAGTGCAAAGAGCGCGTCCTGCGCTACGCTGCCATCCAGACCGAGCAATCCATCCGCCTGGGATTTTGGATGGATTGGAATGATCCGGTTGTATTGAACGACCTGGCTGACAAGCTGATGCAGGACTCCTCACAGTTCGTCACCGTGCAGGGACCTGACGGTCCCTTTACCGGCACGGTCGAACAGGTTGTAGCACACCTGGGGCTGCCCGAGCTGGGCGGCTCATACTTCACTTTCTCCAACGAGAATAACTTCATTATTTGGGCCTTCCTGAAGAAGTGCTGGGAGAATGGCTGGCTTTATAAGGGTGATGACGTCATGCCGTGGTGCCCGCGTTGTGCCACCGGCATCAGCCAGCATGAAATTGTTACCGAGGGCTACCAGGAGATAACCCACCGCTCGGTGATTTTGCGCTTCCCGCTGCTCGGGCGCGAAAAAGAATCTCTACTGATATGGACGACCACCCCCTGGACGCTCACCAGCAATGTGGCAGCTGCCGTTGGACCAGATCTGACATACGTCAAGGTGAAACAGGGTGATGAAGTGCTTTACCTCTCCAAAGGCACCCTCTCCATGCTCCATGGACCTTACGAAGTCCTCGGAGAGCTCAAAGGCACCGAGATGGAAGGCTGGACCTATTCCGGACCTTTTGATGAACTGGAACCCGCCCAACGCCAAGGTGGCTACACATACCTGTCACAGCTCATCCGTGACGTCAAGCAAAATGCTATTCAGGCACACCGCGTAATCCTGTGGGAGATAGTCGGTGAGCAAGAAGGCACGGGCATCGTGCACATGGCTCCAGGTGCCGGCGCTGAAGACTTCCAGCTGGGAAAAGAGAACCATCTGCCGATCATCGCTCCGTTGAACGAAGAGGGTGAATTCCTGGAAGGTTTCGGCTGGCTGAGTGGAAAGCACGTTTCGGAGGTGGCTGACCCAATCTTCGATGATTTGCGTCGCAAGGGTCTGCTTTACAGTGTGGAACCTTATACCCATCGCTATCCTGTTTGCTGGCGCTGCGGCACCGAGCTGGTCTTCCGCCTGGTGGACGAGTGGTTCATCAGCATGGGTGCCAGTTACGATAAACCACGTGAGGAGCTGACCGCGGAAGAGAAAGCCGTTTCCTTACGCTACCAGATTATGGACGTGGTCGACCAGATCAAATGGGTCCCCGAATTTGGTTACTCGCGCGAGATGGACTGGTTGCGCAACATGCACGATTGGATGATCAGCAAGAAGCGCTACTGGGGGCTGGCACTACCCATCTGGGAGTGTGAGGCGTGCGGTAATTTCGAGGTCATCGGTAGCGATGATGAGATGAAAGAGCGTGCCACCAGCGGTTTGGATGTGCTGGATGACCACACACCACACCGGCCCTACATCGACGCAGTCACGATCCCCTGTTCCAAATGTGGGTCAACGATGAACCGGGTGCGCGATGTGGGCAACCCTTGGCTGGATGCCGGTATTGTGTCCTTCAGCACCCTCAGCTATCGCAAGGACCCTGCCTACTGGCGAAAATGGTACCCTGCCGATTGGATCAGCGAGTCATTCCCGGGGCAGTTCCGCAACTGGTTCTACTCGCTGCTGGCAATGGCGACCGTCATGGATGGCACACCGCCCTTCCTGGAGAACTTCGGTTACGCCACACTGCTGGATGAGAACGGGCGTCCGATGCATAAAAGCTGGGGCAATGCCATCGAGTTCAACGAAGCCGCCAATGAGATGGGTGTGGATGTGATGCGCTGGCTGTTCTGCTCCCACAAGCCTGAGAATGATCTATGGTTTGGCTACAAAGGTGGGGAGCAAGTCCGGAAAGATTTCATCATCCCGTTGTGGAACGTGTATAGCTTCTTTGTCACCTATGCCCGGCTGGATGGCTGGCTGCCGGGTGTCCCTGGCGGGAATGGCGTCTCAGGGAATTTCGACCCAAACTACCCTGAAGGACCCACCCCCCAGAGTGATAACCTTCTGGATAGCTGGATCCTGGCGCGCCTGAACCAGGTGGTCGAACGTGTGGGTGCTTCCATCACCGCTTCTGACCCCTTGAGCGCCAGCATAGTGGCGGAAGCCTTCCTGGACGACCTGACCAACTGGTATGTCCGCCGTTCCCGCAGGCGCTTCTGGAAATCAGAGCACGACGCCGATAAAAACACCGCCTACGCCACCCTGTACCACGTGCTGGTCAAATTTGCCAAAACCCTGGCTCCCTTCATACCCTTCATCACCGAGGTGATGTACCAGAACCTGGTACTTTCGGTAACGGCCGATGCTTATGAGAGCATCCACCACACTGCCTGGCCTCAGTCAGACCCTGCCACCACCGATGAAGAGCTCATCGAGCAGATGTCGCTTGCTCGCCGGGTGGCATCCCTGGGTCTCAGCGCACGCGCGAACGCCAACCTCAAGGTCCGCCAGCCGCTCACCAAAGTGCTGGTGCATGCCGGCAAGGCCTCTCTGAGGGCAGAGCTGGTGGATATCGTTGTGGACGAGCTGAACGTCAAGGCTTTCGAGTTCGTCGAGCAGGAAGGCGCTCTGGTGCAGTATAAGGTGTTGCCCGATAACAAGCTGCTGGGTCCCAAATTCGGGGCACGCTTTCCCCAAGTTAAAGCTGCCCTGGCTCAAGCAGATCCTGTAAAAGTAGCTGCCAGCGTTCATGATGGTTTGCCCATCACCCTTGACTTGGCAGGTGAGAAAGTCGAGCTGGCTCCTGAAACCATCCTGGTCAGCACAGAACCGTTGCCAGGTCTGGCGGTGGCGGCGGATAAATACATCACCGTCGGTGTCGATGCCACGCTCACCCCGGAGCTGAAATCCGAAGGGCTGGCGCGTGAGATCGTCCGCCGGGTGCAGGATATGCGTAAGAAAGCCGGCTTCAACATCGAAGACCGCATAACAACCTGCTACCAGGCGCAGGGCGAGCTAGCCAAGGTGTTTACCACCTGGGGTAAATATATCAAATCCGAGACGCTTACCACCCAGCTATTGGACGCCCCACCCGTTGAGGCTTCCTACGTGGAAGAACACAAGCTCGAAGGAGAGACGCTCGTCCTGGCGGTGAAGCAGAATAAGAAATAAACCCTCCCGCCAGTGAAATCATGATGACACTGCAATCTCTCCCATTTTCAAAGAAAATTGGGGAGGTATTTTTACTCATCCCCGATATTGCCTTTCATCTGGTGGAAGAATAGACAGAATCCTACTCTACTTCAGGTAAAGACCAGACCCACCATATGTATAAAATAATGATACACCCCGGTTTTACTACCCAGGGTGTATCGCAAGTTAACCAGCTCAAAATATACTATTTACCGGTGACTGCAAACCATGACCCACCTGGGCTGGTGACAAACACAATGGGTGCGAGACAGGGTTGGGGTAGGCTCAATGTTGTCTTAATACTTGCGTCTCCGCCCCCATCCACAGCTGGTCCGGTGGTAGCGGGAAAGAGATCGCTGGTTACATTATCCATACCGCCAACACTTGTTAAGCAGCTTACGATCACCCGAAAGTTAGGAATCGGGTTAGATCCCGCATTTGCTCCAGCCGCGAGCACCAATCCCTCTACGTCAAGATTCAGACTACCGTCAGATTTCAGCTTACCACTCGCTGAAGTGAGCATCCAGGGCAATCCGCCACCAGGAATCCCCCTGATTTCGTTCTGAGTCCCAGTGAATGCCTGGGGTAAGCCTACCATGGTATCAAATTGAAGGATCTTATGTTCATCTGCTATCACTGGTGTAGCTTGCCTGCTAAAGAGCGCACCACCAAGGATCATTATTACTGCCAATGTACCTAAAATTGTCTTTCTCATTGTTTTTTCCTCCAAATGTTGTGTTTGGTCAGATTAGATGACGCTACTCGTCATCTGAGAATAAATACGCACTAATCCCTCTTTTGGATTTCCGCAGGCACATTTGGAGTAAATGTCTAATTTTGTATTAATATGAGGAATGCATAAGAAAAGCCTCCGCTTAATCCCAGATTAGGGATATAGGGGAGGCGAGATGGGGCAAAATATTCGTGTTAGTTATTCGTGGACGGTCATACCCTCTATTTACTGTTCCTCTTGTTTCCGCTCCAAGTCCTGTCGTTCTTGCTTTTGAAGGATTCTTTTCTTCTCCTGCTCTTGTTCCAGCTGCTGGCGTTCCTCTTGCTGAGGTTTTTGTTTGTCTTCCTGCTGTTGTTCCAGCTGCTGGCGCTCCTGTTGCTGTAGGATGCGTTTCTTCTCTTGTTCTTGTTCCAGCTGCTGGCGCTCCTCTTGCCGCGGCTTTTCTTGACCTTCCTGTTTTCGTTCCAGCTTCTGCCGCTCCTGTTGGCGTTTTTTCAGCTCTTCTTCCTGTTGCCGTTCCAGCTTCTGCCGCTCCTGCTGGCGTTTCAGCAGTTCTTCTTCCTGCTGTCGCTCCAGCTTCTGCCGCTCCAATTGGCGTTTTTTCCGGTCTTCTTCCTGTTGTTTCTCAATTTCCTTCTGCTTCTTCTGCCACTGCTCGAACTGCTTTTGCTGATCAGTTTTTTGGTCCGGTGTCATCTTGTTTTCCTCTATGATTACAAGTATAGCCTAATTTCACACCAGGGTGTAATGTTCCCCGATAATCAACTATGCCCATCGCTTTGATCGAAGCATAGCTAAGCCGCGCACGTTGAAATAAATCGAAATACAAGATATTGGGATCGAGAATCCTGCTGCAGCACCCTGGACTGCGTCCTTGATCGATTGATCAGGGATTAAGCTAGCAAAAAAAGCTCCAATCAACCTGCCATCCGCTACCGTTGAGACGAATATTCCCATCAGGAAAAAAGCCATTCCAACCTGGATATATTCCTGGGGAGTGTAGGTTTTTCGTTTCAGCACCACGTTTTCCTCCTCGATCATATACCTGTAAATCAATCAAGATTGTGGAGAGCTGCAACCTGCCTAATGGGTCAGGTGGTAGTAGATCATGACCGCTACCTTGGTGACGGCCATGGCTAGCAGGATGACAAGCAGATCGATCCGCAGGGTGTGGTTGACAATATACTCATAGTTAACCCAGACCGCCATCAAGATTACACCCACCAGCACCGCCCAGCGGGTGGAAATGTAGCGGTGCATGACGAAGCGTTCATCGACACCAAACAACTTGGAAAATAGATTATTTAACATGGTGATCCTCCTTATTGAGCTCGAAGAGCTCGTCAATTGAACACTGAAAAAATTTGGCAAAGTGCAGCGCCAGATACAGGCTGGGCGTGTAGCGACCACGTTCGATCGAGATGATACTCTGGCGGGATACTCCGACTGCTTGTGCCAGTTCATCCTGTGTCAGGCCACGTTCCACCCGGTAATCTCTGATACGGTTGAATACTTCTTCGCTCATAGATCCTCTTCAATGTAAAGTGTACTTTACATTATTATACACAAAAAGAGTTAAATGTCAAGTATGCTTTACATTATTATTGAATGACTGATGCAAGAAATATGGATATAAAACAAAACAATTGGCTTGTTTATTTTGAGGATAGAGGATACGGAATTGAAATTATTGGTGATTGTGTCAGCATCAAGATTTATTCAAGGTTTGAGCGGATCTTACCCAACCAGAGAGCACCCACCTATACCTCGCGGTGATGTAATTCCACCAATCCCTGAGCTCTGGAAACCTGCCTATATTTAACTTACCAAACAAATCTTCGGTATAAACACTTCTAAATCTATCAGATTTTTTCACTAGCTTCTACCATTGATGTTCGGTAGAAGCTGTTGAACATTCAAATTCATACTATATATCAATTTGATCCTTCATCTGGTTTTTCTCTACAAGATAAGTATTTATTATTCCCTTATTATCCCCTATCTGTGTTTATCTGTGGCTATATTTCCTAATTTGCGTTTATCCGCGTTCATCTGCGGTTACAATCCTTTTCGGGTACAATAAGCGAAATTCTCCTCATAAAGTAGGTTCCTAATGGACTCTCTCCCCACCCTGGCAATCATTGGCGGTTCTGGGCTGTACAGCATGCCCGGGCTGCAAGACGTCTCCGAGCACGACCTCACCACTCCCTTCGGTAGGCCATCTGCCCCCATTATCACCGGCAGCTTGGGAAACAAGCAGGTCGCCTTCCTCGCCCGGCATGGCATTGGCCATCACATCTCACCCACCGAGGTCAACTACTGCGCCAACATCTACGCCCTCAAGTCACTGGGCGTCGAACGAGTGGTCAGCATCAGCGCTTGCGGCTCGCTGCGCGAGGATTACGTCCCTGGTGACCTGGTTATCCCCGACCAGATCTTCGACCTGACGCGCAACCGCCGCCGCTCCTTCTTTGGTGATGGACTGGTGGCACACATCGGTGTCGCCGATCCATTTTGCCCCGATCTATCCAGCCAGGTCTTTGAAGCTGTTAAAGCCACGCGTGCCTCCGTGCATCGTGGCGGAACCTTCCTCACCCTGGAGGGACCACGCTTCTCCACCAAAGCTGAGTCGAATGTCTACCGTTCATGGGGCATGTCGCTCATCGGCATGACCACCTCACCGGAGGCGTTCCTGGCACGCGAGGCTGAGCTGTGCTACACCGTCATGGCCCACGTTACCGATTATGACGTCTGGCACCTGGAGCAGGCGCCGGTCAGCGTTGAAGCGGTCATCACGGTGTTGAATCACAACACCCAAATTGCCCAACAGTCAATTGCCAATCTGGTGCAACACCTCATACCTGAGCGCCAGTGTGATTGCGGAAGTGCCCTCGCCAATGCCCTTATCACCCAACCTGAGCGCATCCCGCCAGAAACGCGCCGAAAATTGGATTTGTTGGTGCGAAAATATCTTCAATAATAACCTGGCTTGTTTGCCCATCTAATCTCCCCAACCGATCGTATCGAACGCCGCTTGCTCATCCTGGCAGGCGCGTTCTTGGGCATATATTCACTTGCCCTCACCCTTTCCAACGCCGCCCGCCTGCGCACCTGGCAGGTGGATTACCGCTGGGCACATTGGCTGGGCTTCACCATCTGGGTGGGAATCGTATGGCTGATCCACAGGCAACTTACCCACCTGCTCCCTGAGCGGGATCCATTCCTGTTCCCTGTTACGGCATTTCTAACCGGCTGGGGCTTGCTCACCATCTGGCGCTTATCCAATGGGCTCGGCTTGCGCCAATCCGCCTGGCTGCTGCTGATTAGCATGGTTTTCATACTTGCCCTGCGGTATGACTGTGCACGCGTAGGTGGCAGGATACTATCCTACCTGCGGCGCTTCAAATACATCTGGCTGACTTCTGGTTTGGTGCTCACCGCAGCCACTCTCATCTTGGGGACAAACCCCCTGGGGGCGGGTCCACGCTTGTGGCTGGGTTGCTGCGGTATATACTTCCAGCCTTCCGAGCCGCTCAAACTCCTGCTCATCATCTACCTGGCTGCCTACCTGGCTGACCGGCAAATTGCATCCTCCCCAACCACGCCTACCACCAGCCTGCTGCCTCTCCTGATGCCCACCCTGCTCATGACGGGTCTGGCTTTGCTATTATTAATCTTTCAGCGTGACCTGGGTACTGCGGCTATTTTTATGGTGCTCTACGCCGTCATCGTCTACGCCGGCACGGGCAATAAAAACGTGCTGTACATTAGCATGTTGGTGTTGCTCCTGGCTGCGATTGCGGGTTACGCCCTGTTTGATGTGGTCAATCAGCGCGTGGTTGCCTGGATCGACCCCTGGCTCGATCCATCCGGGCGGTCCTATCAGATCGTACAGTCACTCCTGGCGGTAGCAAATGGGGGGTTGATTGGGCGTGGTGTGGGGATGGGTAGTCCGAGCCTCGTACCCATCGCCCAATCCGATTTTATCTTCTCAGCCATCACAGAGGAGATGGGGCTGCTCGGCGCCCTGGGTATCCTGGGGTTGCTGGCTCTGCTGGTCAATCGTGGCATGCGTAGTGCCATGAAATCAGATGACATCTTCCAACGTCTGCTGGCGATTGGTCTGGTGGTACACCTGGTGGGGCAAAGCATCCTGATCATCGCAGGTAACTTGCGTTTGTTGCCTCTCACCGGCGTCACCTTGCCATTTGTATCCAACGGAGGTTCCTCACTCCTGGTATCCTTCTTCGAGCTGATGTGTCTGATGCTGATCAGCGCAAGGCAGGAGGAGGTACCGGTGTTCCAGCCAGAAAAGCTTAAAACCCAGTCAAAAATGAACTTGCTCCTTTCTGGAGGATTGATGTTAGGCCTGGCAGGGGCAGCGCTGACTGTAGGTTGGTGGAGCCTGGTGCGCGGACCCGACCTGCTCACCCGCACAGATAACCCCCGTCGTTCCATTGCTGACCGCTATGTCATGCGTGGATCGATTCTAGACCGTAGCGAGCGCCCGCTGGCTGAATCTACTGGTCAACCTGGCAACATTGTGCGGAATTATCCCTATCCTGCCCTGGGTCCACTCGTAGGATATACCGACCCAATCTATGGTCAGGCGGGACTCGAAGCCAGCCTGGACCCCTACCTGCGCGGCTTGAAGGGTTACCCAACCCTGACCATGGAATGGGAACATCTGCTTTACGGTCAGCCACCACCAGGATTAGACGTGCGCCTGAGCCTGGACCTCGACCTGCAGACCATGGCTGATAATTTAATGGTTGGTCACCAGGGGGCGCTTGTATTCCTCAACGCTCACACCGGTGAGATTCTG
>Ga0315291_10004998_pt1 | contig 16728 bp, 11 predicted proteins | sample YL17G12_20_MG_FD_203070 | JGI IMG/M metagenome (GOLD analysis project Ga0315291, IMG submission 203070) | Sediment microbial communities from Yellowstone Lake, YNP, Wyoming, USA - YL17G12_20 | ecosystem: Environmental > Aquatic > Freshwater > Lake > Sediment | place: USA: Wyoming | collected...
GCGGCTACTGATGATCGGCGACGTTGTGGGGAAGCCCGGGCGGCAGATCATCATCCATGCGCTCCGCGGGCTGCGGATCCAGGAACAGCTTGACCTGGTCGTGGCCAATGCGGAGAACGCCGCGGGTGGATCGGGGCTGACGCCGGCGATCTACCAGGAGCTGATCTCCGCCGGCGTCGACGGCATGACAATGGGCGATCACGTCTACCGGCGGCGAGAGATTATCCCCCTGCTGCAAACCGAGCGGCGGATCGTCCGCCCGGCCAACTATCCCCACGATGCCCCCGGTCGCGACTTCGCCATCCTCCGCGCCCGCAACCAGGTCCACGTGGCCGTCTTTGGCTGCCTGGGTCGCGTCTTCATGGGGCCGGTCGATTGTCCCTTTCGGGCAGCCGACCGCGTGCTGGCCACCCTGCCCTCCGACGTCCAGGTGATCCTGATGGACTTCCACGCCGAGGCGACCAGCGACAAGCAGCTCATGGGGCGGCACCTGGACGGCCGCGTCAGCGCCGTGCTGGGCACCCACACCCACGTGGCCACCGCCGACGAGCAACTGTTGCCCAAGGGGACCGCCTTCCAATGCGACGTGGGCATGACCGGCCCCCACGAGAGCATCCTCGGCCGGCGGATCGACCGCGTGCTGGAGACCACGCTCACCTACCGGCCCACCCACTTCGAGGTGGCCACCCACGACGTCCGCCTCAACGGGACCATCGTCGAGGTCGATCCGCAATCCGGCCGGGCGACCGGCATCCGGCGGATCTGCCTGGACGAGGCAGCCGCCGACCGGCTGGCAGCCGCCGGTGGAGAAACGGGGTGAAGGGCGAAGGGGGAAGAGCGAAGGGCGAAAGGGGAAGATGGAGGACTGGATAGGGTCTAGTGAGCATCCAACCGTAGCGAGAAATGCCGCAGTTGGCACGCGGTCTGAACGCAGTGTGCGGATGCAGAGAAAGCAGATTCTTGTCCGAGATCATGGCCAATCCACCGCGTTTCCAGTTTAGTCTACGCACGCTCTTGGCGGTCGTGACTCTGTGCGCCCTCGGTCTGGCGCTTGTTACCACCCTCGGGCTGGACCTCGTCTTGGGTTTCTCTGGGCTGATCTTTTCTTGCGGCCTGGTCTTGCTGCTAGCCTTTGCATTGGTACCCCTCGATCGTGTGCTGTCGAGAGTGCCCTACTTCGTATCATTCATACTTACTCCGGTCCTGTACTGCGCGCTGGCTTTCGCGTTCTTTCTATTCGGAGAGGCGATCGATCAGCCACACCCCGAGTACGCAGAAGGTGATTGGCTGACGCGTGGACTGGCGCACTCGCTGCAAATCGCCCCGCTGATTGCGGCTGCAATGCTGTTGCTCATCGCCTTGGATGCTGCCGCGCAAATCGGCCGCCCGAAAGATCCTGCATATTATCCACGGCTTGCGAGCTTCTGGCACAGCCTCCATTCGCTAGGTCCTCGCCTACTCCTCATCATCGGGGCATCGCTCGTGGTCGGCTATTATGCCGATAGCGTCATCTCGGTCTGGTCAGCAAACCAACTCGCCGGTGGTTGGGTTTGGCCGCCTAAGCGGGTCTTCGTCACCTGTCATCTTCTCTGGGGTCTGTTCTGGCTCGTCGATTGTGCATCGCGCCCCGGCGGCGGAACCATCGGCGTAGCGATCGGATTTCTCTGCATGGTACTGTTCTTACTCATGCCCTTGTTGGGATTCGAAGTAGTCAGAGAGTAAGAGTCCTGGCAACACAATCAAGGCGCCGCGCGGACCAGTTGGAACAAGCTCGGTACCAAAGCGAAAAGACACCTTGAGCCACAATCGTTCACGAGGTTCGTGTTCGTGAACGAGCCTTTGCCCCGGCATTTCTTGTGCTCCGCACCCAACTTCTCCGAAGTTGGGCCACCCGCGCGGGTGCTGCAACGCAGCACCTTGATCCCCAATCCGGGGGTAGGTACAATAGACGGCACGTGGATTAAGGGCCAGTGGCGAGATCATCAATCATCAATCCGTGAGGGTGAGTGGTGAACATGCCCGGTCCGGAAATGCACGGCGACACGATTGACCAGGCGGTCCGCAAGCGTTTCGAGTCGGCCTGGCTTTCCGGCCGGCCCGAACCGATCGAGACGTTCCTGCCCACTGAGGACGACGCCAACTACCTGACGACGCTCGAAGAGCTGGTCCACGTCGAGTTGCAGTTGGCCTGGCAGTCGTGGTCGCGGGCGGCGCAGGGTGCTACCGGCGTGTCGCCAGTGCCGCGGGGCACACACGGGCAAGATGCCCATGCCACCATCGCCCGTCCGCCCGGCGTAGAGTCCTATCTGGCGCGGTTTCCTCGGCTCAACCAGCCCGAGATCGTGCTGCGGCTGCTCAGGCAAGAGCGCGCGGCGCGGCGGCAATGCGGGGAGGAGGCCCCGATCGAGGAATATCGCCGGCGTTTTCCGCAGGTGCCCATCAGCGAGGACCAGCTCGATTCGGCCCTGCCCATGCTCAGCCAGTCGAGCCAGAAGGTGGACATGGCGGAGACCCTGGTCACCGGCCAGCCCGGCGGGGCTGCCGTCCCGGGCGCCGCGCCGCAGGATTTCGGCAATTACGAATCGCTGGAGGAGATTGGCCGGGGAGGCATGGGGGTGGTCTATCGCGCCCGGCAGCGGACGGCGGACCGGGTGGTGGCCCTGAAGGTGATCCGCCGCGACCGCCTGGAGCAGCTCCCCCGCGACACCCACTCCAACGCCCTGGAACGCTTCCGGCACGAGGCCCAGGCCGCCGCCAAGCTCCAGCACGAGAACATCGTCACCGTCTACGAGGTGGGCGAGATCGACGACCAGCCGTTCTTCTCGATGCGCTACGTCGAGGGCCGCAGCCTGGCCGAGATCCTCCGCGATGGCCCCATGGACAACCGCCGGGCGGCCGCGTACCTCGAGCCGGTGGCACGCGCCGTGCACGAGGCCCACTGCCAGGGCATCCTGCACCGCGACCTGAAGCCGCAAAACATCCTGGTGGACAAGAAGACGGATCGCGCGCTGGTGGCCGATTTCGGGCTGGCCAAGCTCTCCGAGGGAGGCGAGGAGCTGACCCGCGCCGGCGAGATCATGGGCACACCATCCTACATGTCGCCGGAGCAGGCCAAGGACTCGGCCAACGTGACCGCCAAGACGGACGTCTATGCCCTGGGGGCGACGCTCTACCACGTGCTGACGGCCCGGCCCCCGTTTCAGGCGGCCACGCCGCTGGAGACGCTCCGCCAGGTGATCGACGAAGAGCCGGCCCCGCCGCGGCAACTGAACCCCTCGATCGACCGCGACCTGGAGACGATCTGCCTCAGGTGTCTGCAAAAGGAGCCCGCGCGGCGCTACGACTCCGCCGATGCCCTGGCCGACGACCTGCGACGGTACCTCGACGGCGAACCGATCCAGGCCCGGCCGATCGGCGCGCTGGGGCGGATCTGGCGGTGGTGCCGGCGGAAGCCGGCCTTGGCGACGGCCATGGGACTGGCGGCGACGTTCTTCATCCTGGCGTTCGTGGGCACCGGCGTGGGGTATCTCAGGGCGTCGGCGGCTCGAGAGCAGGCGGAAGAGAGCTTCCAGGACGCTCAGGGGGCGGTCGATGACTTCCTCACGCTGGTCGGCGAGGAAACACTGCTGAACGAGCCGGGCATGCAGCCTCTGCAACGGAAGCTGCTGATCAAAGCCCGTGACTACTACCAGCGGTTTCTCGCCCGGCGCGGCGATGATCCCACCGTTCGAGACGCCGTGGCGCTGGCGCACTTCCGCGTGGGCGTGGTCACCGAAAAGATCGACTCGCCGCAGACAGCACTGGATTCTTACCGGCTCGCTTGCGACCTGCAGCAGCAGCTTGTGGAGGAGCGTGCGGGCGACCGGGATTGCCTCCAGAATCTTGGCAATACATGGACCGCCATGGGCTCGGCCTTGAGCCGACAGCGCCAGTTGAACGAGGCGCGGGAGGCACACCTGGAGGCAATCGCGGTCCGCCAGCAGCTCGCCGATGGGGCACGCCCGAACGAAAGCGAGTTTCCCCGAACGCTTGCCAACAGCTATATGAATCTGGGGATCGTGGAGATGAATCTGGGGGACATCGAGCGGGAAAAGGGCCATCTCGATGCAGCGGGCCGCCAGTTTGAAGAAGCGCTCCGCCAGTTCGACAAAGCCCAAGACCTTCGTAAGAAACTCCTCTTACGCATCGGCGACGATCGCAAGACCCGCCGCGACCTGGCCAAGGGCCATTTCAATCTGGCAGGGTTGGCCTTCAAAGTGGCAGACGCAACCTGGGCGGAAAACAGCCTCAACGACGCCATCGAAGTCTTCGCCAGCCTCCTCGAAGAAGACCCCAAAGACCTCGCCAATCAGTTCGACTTGGCCATTTGCTACCAGTCTCTGGGGGATCTGAAAAGCGACCTCAAGGCTTGGGACGCAGCACGGAAGGTGTACCAGGAGGCGCTTACGAGGACGGACGGGCTGGTCCGTGCCAACCCCGCCGTCCCCAGCTACCAGGCAACCTTGGCGGGCATTTACATGAACCTGGCGCGGCTTGAGTGTGACCAGGGCCGCTCGCCGGCGGCTCGGGAGGCGTTTCAGCACGCCCGCGACGTCCTCCAACCATTGGTGGCCGGCTATGCGGAGGTGCCCCGTTACCGCCGCGACCTGGCGGTAACGCTACGGGAGATGGCCGTGCTGAAGTCAAAGGCCGGGGAGCATCAGGCGGCGCGCGACGACTTGGCCCTGGCGCAAGGCCATCTGGAGAAGCTCGTGCGAGACTCTCGCGAGAATGTGGGCTTCCAGGCAGAGCTCAACAAGACGAAGGCTGTTCTCGACTCGCTGCCCCCCCCGCAGCCCCGGGGCAAATAGAGATTGCCGCGGCGGGTGAAGGCCCTGCCGTGTTTGCCCCCGGCAGTTGACAGTGGCGGTCCCATTCCGCGTTTCTCACCACGGTGTGCCGCTGCTCGACGTAAGGCAAGCAGTAATGAGGAGTTGCGCCCCGCACCGCTTCTCTGAGGCAGCGGCACGCTGTGATCCAACGTCGGGTGTTGGTGAGAAATGCCGGCCATTCCCGGCAGTGGTCCCGCCCCGTCATCTCAGTCTCTCCATGCCTCTTAGCCTTCGCAACCGGATCCCCTCAGATTTGGTTGATCCGCGCCACCCACTGAAGCCGATACGATCCAAAAAGCTGCTATTACTGCGCGCTACTCTGGAAGGTGAATCTCGGCATGCGCCCCGCGGCCTGGAGTAAGGCGGGAAGCCCTGGAGCGAACGGGGCAACTGCTGACCATTTCCAGAGGCGCCCACCGCCCATCATGGAGGTACCCATGCTACCCTACGTAACTTGGCGTCCGGTCATGGCCCTGGCTGCGATCGGCATGGTCTGTCTAACGGTGGCTCCTCCTGTCGGCGGGCAAGAGGTTCGTTCGGCGCTGGGATTCGATTCTGCGTCGCTGAGCGACTCTTATGTGGCGGAGCAGCCGGGGGGCAAGACTGAGGAAGGTGGGGCGGAGCCATCGGTTGCCCCGCCGCTGGCAAAGAAGGCGCCGCCTTCCGCAGCAGACACTGCACCAGCGGAGCGCCGCCCCGCCCGGCAGCCGGCCAGGCGGACCGACATGACCTCGATGTTGGCCTCGCGCGGTCCGATCATGCGCCTGGCCAGCATGCCCAACATGTTCGGCGATTCCTATGGATATCAACTTCAGGTGAGCGATTTTGCCGGTACCGGCACGGTTGATATGCCTCTTCAGGGTGGGGCGAGAGGTGTCAAGATCTCGGAGAACGACAAGGCCCTGCCGATGGACCGGGTGTTCTTCATCTACAACCATTTCCAGAATGCCCTGGAGGCCAACGTCGTCGGTCTCGGGGCACGGTCGTTTCCCATCGATCAATACACCCTCGGGCTGGAGAAGACGTTCCGCGACGGGCTCTGGTCCGTGGAGTTGCGGTTGCCGTTCAGCCGCACGCCCCGGGTGGTCGGAACGGATCTGGACGTCGACGTTGGCGACGTCGGCAATCTGGCGATCACCATCAAACGGTTGCTGTATGCCAGTGAGTCCACCGCCATCGGCATAGGGCTGCCCATCCAAGCACCGACCGGCGACGACACCACGGGTGAGGGGGCCGTCAGCAGTTACTCCCTGTCTAACGACGCCGTGCACCTGGCGCCGTTTGTCGGCTTCCTGAACGCACCGAACGACCGTGTTTTCTGTGAGGGATTTCTGCAGGTGGACGTTCCCACCAACGGCAATCGCGCCTCCTTCGGAGGAACCGACCTGGGCGAACTCTCCGAGCAGAGCCTGCTCTTCGTGGATCTCGCCCTGGGATACTGGCTGCACCGAAACCCGTACGGGCGGGCCGTCACCGGGGTGGCAGGCATGGTGGAATACCACTATACCACCACGCTCGAGGACGCCGGGACGGTCAGCGGCACCGACGGTTTTCAGGTTCTTCGCTTCGGCAATTTGGCCAATCGCATGGACATCTCCAACCTGACGATCGGGCTCCATACCGAACTCGGCAAGACGACGGTACGCGTGGGAGGCGTGTTCCCGTTGAGCGGGGGCTCCAACCGGCTGTACGACGCCGAGGTCCAAGTCTCGATCAATCGCCAGTTCTGACCCAGGTGCACGTCCGCCACTCTCGCGCCTGCCCGCCGGTTACGCCCGGATGATCCATAGCGGTGCCACGGCCGTGTGGCCGAGGGCAAATGTGAGAATCTGGAGCACGGCTGATACAGCCGTGGTACCAGATAGCCAACTCGACCACCGTGCGATGAGCAACACGCCGTGTGCGGGTGTATAACACCTTAGGGTTGCTCAGTTGCACAATGTTGGGTGGTTTTGGGCCCTTTTTTCGCCGAAGCGGGCCCGACAACCGGTCTGCAAACCCCACCTCGGGGGCAATTCTTGCGCACTCCTCAAAAACCCGCAATTTACCCTATCCCAAATGCTTGACAAACACGGGTCAGACCTGGTAAAGATAGAGTATTGAACTCTAGGCGTCCGCCCGAGTTGAATACGCGACAGGTCAGAGGCAGCGCTAGCACCCACGCAAAGACAGCCGACCGAGAGGATGGCTATTCTCTCTGGGGTGCCTTTTTCGTTGGCCTACTTCCGACGGTCGACTTTCTGTAGTCTCAGGAAGTGGGAGTTCGCTGCTCACCGGCCTTCTTTTTGGGGAGATACGTCCATGCGAAGATTGACAATAGATGTGGCGAGGATAGGTCTGGTGGCGCCGCTGCTGTTGGTCGCCGGCGCCGGTCATGTCCAGGCGGCGACGATCCTCATCGACTTCGAGCAATACAGGGACAGCTACAACCTGAACGGGATCAACCTGGGCGGCGTGACCTTGACTAATCCCAGCGGCAAGGTGGAAATCCACGACAATCGCTTCGGCGTCGGGTATCACTCGGCGGCCAAGGCCGTGGCGAGCCCCAACGGCCTGCTTTCGGTCAACCCACTCGTCGGAGTCTTTGACGTCCCGGTGAATTACGTGAGCCTCTGGGGCGGCGATGCCGGCACCTACGCCGAGCCCGACTCCTGGGAACTGCTGGCCTACGACGCTCGGAGCGGCGGGAGCTTGGTCGGGCGGGTCGGCTCGGGGTCTTGGAACGGGAGTCCGTATCGGCAGTTGAGTATCAGCGGTGCGAGCATTTTGCGGTTTGAGGCGGTCTGGACCGGCCCGCAGTTCGGCATCGGGTATGACGATCTGAGCTTTGTGACCGTTCCTCCGCCTCCCCCGCCGGAACCCGAACCTCCGCCGATCACTCTACTCCCCTCCAACGCGTCCTTCGACAGCAGCGCGGACGAGGACATCATCACGATCGATTTTGGCTCGTTGTTCGTCGGCGCCAGCTCGTCGCCGAGGTTTTTCGACCTCTGGAATCTGCTTTCGACCGGTCCGACGGCCGACCTGAGTCTGGTCAACTTCGCGGGGGACCCGGGGGTATTCACGACGAACCTGGCTCCGTTTTCTGCACTGACTGCGGGTTCGTCGCGGAGCTTCTCGGCATCCATCGATACCAGCCAGCCGGGAGAATACAGCGCCATTTTGGAGCTGTTTGTCCGGGATGCGACGGGCAACCCGCAGTCGCCGCTAAGGATTGCCCTTACCGGCCAGGTTCTTCAGGCTGTTCCCGAGCCCTCTAGCATCGTCCTGGCCGCCGCCGGCCTGCTGGGCGTGCTCGCCTGGCGTTGGCGGAGACGAAGGAAAGGATAGTCAGACGAAGGCCGTCGGACTGTCCGGGGGGTCTATCTCCGCGCGATTGTTGCGCCCGGCGGAAAGCCGGCGGCTCACCCAGCAGAAACACTCCTGCGGTTGCGCTTTGGGAGCAATTTCACTGGCCGATTGGTGTCACGGTAGGTGGTTGCCGAGTGCCGAGTGAGTGAGGAATCTCGACCGATGACATCTTCTTTCTGGTGCTGGAAGTCGGCCTGCGGGCTTTGGGATACGGTCACCCTACTGGTTTCTTCGTCAAGACCCAGGGGCGCGAGGCCTACACGACGAATCAGCAATTCGGCTGGCGGTTTTTCCCCCCGGCCATCGCCCGAGTGCCCGCGGCGTGGGAGCTGCCAGCCCCCAGGGCAGAGAACACCTACCGCGTCTTCGTACTGGGAAGCTCGGCCGCCATGGGGACGCCCGAGCCGGCGTTTGGTTTCGGGCGAATGCTTGAGGCGATGCTGCAAGAGCAGTACCCCGGCACCAAGTTCGAGGTCGTCAACGCGGCCATGACGGCGGTCAACTCGCACGTCGTCTTGCCCATCGCCCGCGACTGCGCACACCAGGATGGGGATCTCCTGGTTGTCTACCTGGGGAACAACGAGGTGGTGGGGCTCATCTCCGCCGGGCACGGCGGGCGATCTCCTCGCGGAGGCGGGCGATCTCGTCGCGGAGCCGGGCGGCAAGCTCGTACTCTTCGGCCGCCACGGCGTCGGCCAACTGCTCGACCAAGGTCTGCCCCACGTCGAACTCCGCGCGGAGGGTCTCCTTCATCTCGTTGAGTTGCGAGACCAGCTCGTGCCCCTCGAACTCCTCCTCGGCGTCCGCCGCCTGGAATACCTCGCAGATACGCTGTAAACCGCGGTTGATTTCCTCGATCGCCGCCTCGGGGCCGGTCCGCTGCAACTCGGTCATCGCCGCCGCCTGCGTGCGGTGGAAGAGGACGAACGGCCGGTACTGCTCGTGCGAAGCGGTCCACTGCGGATCGGGGGAATGCCGCACCACGAAGTCCATCAAGGTCAAGGTGTGATCGGCGTCTTCCAGCGCCGGGCGAAACTCGCGCAGGGCCAAAAAGCAAATCCGCCGCTGGTAGAACTGCAGAAACTCGCGATCCACCTCGAAGCACTGCTCCCGCGTGAGCACGAACGAGTCGTCTCCGCCGAGACTTTGCAGGATCAGGTAATCCAAATAGGTTTCCGCGCCTTCCGGCCTTTCTCCGTCGGGACGGCCGCCAGTTTCCATCTGCAGCAGGCCCATCTCCAGACGCATCTGGAGCACCTCGCGCCCGTCCTGGGCACGAACCAGCCGTGCGCCGATCACTCCCGGCTGATAGGGCCAATCGCGAAGAACATGGTCGATGTCGTGTGACTCGGGCATAAGACGGTCGGACCTCCTAGTACGGCAGATGCGCCGGTCCATCCAAGCTCATTATAGCGGCTTTCTGCACACGGGGAGGAAGAAGGGGGACAGGTCCAATTTGTGCGAAGCACCCTTCGGGCCGTTCCGGCAAATTGGACCTGTCCCCCTTTTTCCCGGAATCACGCAAGGCCATTTAGCGTCGGGCGGCGCTGCCGCTTCTTCTGCGACTGCTGTCGTTTCAGATCCAGCCGGCGCCGGGCCGACGCCCGGGTGGGCCTGGTGGGCCTGCGAGGCTTCGGTACCACGGCCGCTTCGGCCAACATCAGGCGGAGCTTCTCCAGGCAGTCGGCCACGTTGCGCCCGGCGTCGCGAAAACGCTGGCTGCTGAGCAGCAGATCGCCCTCCGAGGTAATCCGGCGACGATACTTCGACAGCAGCCGCCTGCGGACCGGCTCCGCGAGACTGGGACTCTTCATCACGGCCCAGCGCAGAAGGGCCTTGGTGTTGAGCTTGTTGACGTTTTGTCCCCCCGGTCCCGAACTGCGGGCGAAGGTGAAGCGAAACTCCTTCAAGGGAATCTTCAGTCGGTCGTTGATCACCAACATCAGCGGTCAGTCGATAACCTCAGGTTATCGCAGGCAGTCTCGCAGCCATTGCAGCCCAGGCAAGAACAAGGCGACAAGTATTCCGAAGAGCACAACAGCAACCACGACAGGAATCGTAACCGAGAAGTAGTGCAGTCGGCCTTGCTTGTCCCTCTTACGAAACCAGAACGACATCGTTCTCATGCCCTCTGTGTAAGCACCAAAACATCGGAGTGCTTCCCACGACCGACTTGGGGTCCGGGATCGAGGTGGCAATGAATTGCCACCTCCAGACCCACGTTACTCACCACTCACCACTCACCACTCTCCACTCTCCACTATCCACTCTCCACTATCCACTATCCACTATCCACTGCCCACTAATCTCCCAAACGCCTGCTTGGCGTGCTGCAGCAGCGAGGGGTAGTCGAAGGCCTCGATCTCTTCACCCAGCAATTCCACGTCGTAGTAGCCGTCGTAGCCGGCGGCTTTCAAGGCAGCCACGATTTCCGCCAGGGGAATGACGCCTTCGCCGAGGCGGCAGCGGTTCTGCTCGCCCTCCGGCGGGCGCTTGGCGTCGCCTAGCTGGACGATGGCCACCTGCGGGACGATCTCCGCAATGCGGTCCACGATCTCGGGGTCCTGGCCCAGGTGATAGGTGTCGAAGACCATCTTCACCTGTTGGCTGCCCACCGCGCCCAGCACCGCCAGCACGTCATCCAGCGAAGTCAGGAAGGTGCACTCGGCCGCGCAGCCGGGGTGCATCGGCTCCACCGCCAGCAGCACGCCGAGTTCGGCAGCCGTGGGGATCAATTCGCTGAGGGCACTCTGGATGAGGCGGCGGGCGTGATTGTGGGTATGGCCCGCGCGGGCGCCGCTGTAGACCACCAGGCTGCCGGCCCCCAACTGGGCGGCGGTTCGCAGGGCGTCGGCCGCGTCCTCGACGCTCTCGCGGTAGCTGCGGCCGTCGCTGCCGGTAAACCCGCCCGCCCACAGAAGATGGGAAACCTTCAGCCCGCTCCCACTGAGCAGCTCCACGGCCCGGGACTGCCCGCAGTCGGACAGTTTTTGTCGCCAGACGCCCATGGCCGGGATGCCGGCGGCGGCGTAGCCGGCAACGTCCTCCTCGAACGACCAGCGGAAGGTGGTCGTCTCGTTCATCGACAGTTCAGCCATCCGTGTCGGCTCCTACGTGCATTGCGGGCCAGCCGGGCGGATCCGGGGATCGCCGGCGGTCCGCATCGGTTCCCTGGGGAGGGTAGTATGCAGGATCGATGGATGTCTGTAAAGCCGAACCGTGAACCCTGGGGAGGCGCGGGCCGTAGGACGGGAATGGTCTTGACCCGGTTGCAGGAGGCGGCCAAACTACCAGCCCTATGCGAATCCTCACCCGATATCTGCTGGCCGAGCTGGCCAAGGTGTTTCTGGTCTGGCTGACCGGCCTGACGCTGCTGATGATGATCGTGGGGGTGGTGCGGGAGGCCGTCATGCAAAGCCTGCCGCTGGGGGAGGTGGCACGGCTGATCCCCTACGTCCTGCCCGACGCCCTGCGGATCGCCATTCCGGCCACGCTCCTATTGGCCACCACCAACGTCTACGGGCGGATGTCCGGCTCCAACGAGGTGCTGGCTGCCAAAGCCCTGGGAATCCACCCCTGGAACCTCCTCTGGCCGGCCTTCATCGCGGCCTTCCTGATCAGCCTGGCGACGGTCTGGTTGAACGACCTGGCGGTCTCCTGGGGCCGCAGCGGTGCGCGGCGGGTGGTGATCGAGGCCGTCGAGGAGATCGTCTATAGCATGTTGAAGGTGCAGCGCCGCTACAGCTCGCCGAGTTTCTCCATCAACGTCAAGCGGGTCGAAGGCCGGAGGCTGATCCGCCCAACCCTGACCCTGCCGGCCCAAGGCAACACGCCCGCCGTTACTGTTACCGCCGAAGAGGCCGAGTTGCAGTCGGACCACGCCGAGGGTGTGCTGAAGATCATCCTCCGCAACGCCACACTCGACGTGGATGGCAAGCTGACCTACCGCGACCGGGAGTACGAACAAGAAATCCCCTTGGGCGACGCCAGCCAGGAAGAAAGACCCTCCTCGCATCCCTCGAACCTCGCCCTGGGGGTAATCCCTGAAGAGCTGGTCGAGGAGAAAGAGCGGATCGAACGATACGAGCGGCAAATGGCAGCCCGAGCCGCCTACCAGATGCTCTGCGGCGACTTCGGTGATCTGACCGACGGGCAGTGGGAGGCGCGGGCCCGGGACCGCAGCTACGCCTCGGGGCGGCTGTACCGCCTGATGACCGAGCCCCATCGCCGCTGGTCCGCCGGCTTCAGTTGCCTCTGTTTTGCCTGGATCGGGGCCCCGATGGCGATCCGCCTGCGCAATCGCGAGTTCCTCACCAGCTTTTTCCTCTGCTTCCTGCCGATCCTGATCGTCTACTACCCCCTCTTGGCCGCGGCGGTCGACGGCGCCAAGAGCGGCACTATTCCTCCCTACGGAGTCTGGACCGGCAACGTCCTGTTGATCTGCTGGGGGACATGGCTCTTGCGGCGGGTGATTCGTTACTGAGTTTCCTCCGCGCGTATCCGTTTAGCCGCCGCGGCCACGCGGCGAAAACAAACGATAACATCATCCCCACCGCCGCGTGGCCGCAGCGGCTAAACAGACTCGTGGAGAACCACTTTCTGCAACAAGAGCTACTGAGCCGGCGACTCCATCTTCCAGGCGACCAGCCAGCGGGTGCTGACCGGCGCCAGGTGAAACTCCTCGCGCAGCCGGCGCTGGAAGTCCGTCATGTGGGCGGCCCCGTAGAAGATGGCGATCTTCCGCTTGCCCGCCGCAAGCTGCTCGCCCAGCACCTTCAAGGCCACCTTGTTCCGCTCGCCGACCAGGGTCGAGCCCTCCGGACCGTCGATGGCCGTCATCGATCCCTCCAGGTCCTCAAACTCCTCGGCCATCACTCGCTTCAAGGCCAGCGCCCGGTTCTTGTCCAGCAGCGCCAGCAGCAACTGGCTGTCGGTGGGCTTGCCGGACGACTGCTGCCGCGCCATCGCGTAGCCCATCACCCGCAGGAACATGGCCAACACGCTCTCGCCGCGATCGCGCATGGACTTGGCGAATTCGTCGGGCGACATGTCGGCGTGCACCATGTTCTTGCGGCTGTAGTCGATTTCGTTCAACTGGAAATCCAACTCCAGCAGGTTCTTCACGGCGTTTTGCAGCAGGGAGAGGGGATTGCTCCGCGGCTGGCCCGCGCGGGGAACCCGGTTCCCCTCCGGCGCCACCAGCTCGTAGAGCACCACGTCGTAACCGGCAAACTCGCGGTTGAGCTGCTGGTAGTAGCTCCGCTGGGCCACGTGCACCGCCGCCACCAGGTCGACCGTGGGACCCTTCGCGCCGGAATCCACCGGCGCACAACGAACAATCGCCGTCTCCAACGCCACCGGTGTCTTCTGCTTATCCCGCGCTACGCGCAAGAACTCCCGCTGCTTCTGCTGCTCGACTTTCTCAGGCCGCGGGGCCGGCTCCTGTGCCACGGCGGCGCCCAGTGTCAGCAACAGCACACACACCGTGACCGGCACGATCTTGCGAAGGACCATCGGACCACTACCTCTGACAAAAACAAGGGAGACGGACGGGGTACCGCGGCAGGGTCTTCGGAACGCCAGCAGCCGACAAAACGCCCGCAAACGGCCGAGTAAGTATATGCCCTTTTCCGCCGGCCAGGAAGGTGCGACGGGCCCCCGCTGCGTACCGTGGATCACCACGGGTGGCTGCGTAGGATCCACGGTTGGTGTGCGTGCGGTCCGTGGTTCTCGCGGGGCCACTCCTGGTTTGATGCGAGAGTGGGCATAATCACTCACGGATTAGCCCTGCAATTGTCGAAATTGTAAACGTATGACCGCGAATCTAGCAGGGCGTAAGCTCTGATGGAGTGGCCCCCTCAGGTTCCTGCCCCACCTGTGGGGGCCTTATTCTGCGCCCCGGCCGGCGCGATCTGCGCGCTTTTCGCGCGGTCTCGGCAAATCAAACCGCGAGCGGAAATGCGGCTCGCGGCCAATCGGCCGCCATACCTCGTCCAATACCATTCGATTGGGGGCAAACCTGGCGTCAACGTAGTGGCACCGGCGTCTCGCCGGTGTGACGCAACTCATGCCAACGCATTCACTTGTGTCAGACCGGCGAGACGCCGGTGCCACTTGATCCTCCTTGATACTACACCTAATTGAACGGTGTCGACACTTCGTCCGGTGGGCTTGGCAACTGGAGTTGCCTCGTTTGGCCGGTTTGGCTAGACTCGCCCCCCCGCTACAGGTTGCCGATATGCGTTTCGGTCGATAAGGACCGAGTGTTCGCGGTCGAGGTTCCATCGGCCGACTATCGTCTGCACCGAAAGACCGGGGCATGCCGATGGCTACCGCCGTTCTCATTCCTGCCTACAATCCGGACCCGCAACTGGTCTCTCTCGTCCGCCAATTACAGGCCACCCGCCAGTTCCGCCAGATCATCGTGGTCAACGACGGCAGCCAGGCCGACCGCGAACCCATCTTCCAGCAACTGGCGGTCCTGCCCGAAGTCACCGTGCTGCGACACGCGGTCAACCTGGGCAAAGGGGCGGCGTTGAAGAGCGGGTTCAACTACTTCTGCTGGGCGTTGCCGGACTGCCAAGGGGTCGTCACCGCGGATGCCGACGGTCAGCACCTGGCTGGCGACATCGTCCGGGTCGCCCAGCGCCTAGAAGCCTCGCCCGACGGCCTGATCGTCGGCACCAGACAATTCCGGCAAGAGGTTCCCCTGCGAAGCCGTTTCGGTAATCTCGCTACCCGATACATGTTCCGCGCCCTGGTGGGGGCCAGACTTTCCGATACCCAAAGCGGTCTGCGCGGCATTCCGCGGAGGTTCGCCCGCGAGCTGATCGGGCTGAAGACCGGCCGATATGAATTCGAGCTCGACATGCTGCTGCAATGCAAGCACAGCAACATCCGGATCATCGAGCAGCCGATCGACACGGTGTATCTCGACCACAACCAGTCCTCGCACTTCCACCCGATTCTCGATTCGCTGAAGATCTATTACGTCTTGCTGCGCTTCATGATGGCCTCGCTGCTGACCGCCGCGGTAGACTACCTGGTGTTTCTGCTGGTCTACGGCGCCAGCTCGAACATCCTGCTCGGGCAGGCGTGTGCCCGGTCGGTTGCCACCGGTGTGAACTTCCTGCTGGCCAGCCACGTCGTTTTCCGCTCCAGGGAGCGGGCACTGAGGACCTTGCCGAAATTCCTGATCCTGGTGGCCACTATGGGAGCCATCTCGTATGCGCTGATCCAGGCCATCGTCGGGACGTTGGGCTGGAACGCGGTCAGCGCCAAGATCGCCTCCGAGCTGATCCTCTATCTGGCCAACTTCCTCATCCAGCGGGACTACGTGTTCACCTACCGTTGCGAACCATCGGCCACACCAACCGCTGCGGCGGTGCCCGCGCCCCTGCGAAGAGCGGCCTAAGAGCGCGCACGAGAATAACTTGCCGGATCTCCGGAGCTGTAGGAGGCGACTCCTGTCGCCGATTACCCCGCAATTCAGCCCAAATCGGCGACTGGAGTCGCCTCCTACAAAGGCTCGAATTCGGTAACTTATTGTCGGACAGCGCCTAACTGCGGGGAAACGATCGGAGGCCGGCCGTGAGTCCACTCATCACAGCCACGGATTGGGACCGGTACTACCGGCGGCCGTTCCAAGCGGCACGCTGGACGCGCAAGATCACCGCGGCGAACCTGCTGCGGCAGATCCGCCGCTTTGTTCGCCCTGCGCCCGTGATCGTCGAGCTGGGCGGCGCCGATAGCTGCTTCTTCGACCCGATCCGCAGCAAGATTCGCCCCAGCCAGTATCACGTGCTGGACAACAACCAGTTGGGCCTGGACCGATTCCGGCGCCGCATCGGGGACGTGCCGAACGTGTTTGCCAGCAATCAGGACGTGCTGCGGCTCTCGTACCGGGTCGAGGCCGACCTGGTCCTAAGCGCAGGACTGATCGAGCATTTCAACCCCCAAGGCACGTGCGCGGCCGTAGCTGCCCACTTCGAGTTGCTCAAGCCCGGCGGCATCGCCATCATGACTTTTCCCACGCCCACCCTGCTGTACCGCACTGCGCGTTGGCTGGCGGAGGGGGCCGGGATGTGGATGTTCCCCGACGAGCGCCCCCTGCGACTGGCGGAAGTGGCGGCGGCGGGGCAGCCACACGGCACAATCCTGCAGAAGAAGCTCATCTGGCCGATCGTCCTGACGCAATACCTGCTCGTCTGGCAGAGGCGATAGCAGCGTGCGTCGGCTGGGGAATTGATGATCGATGATCGATGATCGATGATTGACCGTCTGCCTTGTGCCTTCGGGCGGTTGCCCCTCCGCTCCGCCTTCGGCCTACCGCCGACCGCCTTCTGGGGACTGCCTTCTGCCTACCGCGTTCCGCATGCCGCCTAGCCCGCATTTCTCACCACAGTGTGCCACTGCTTGACGTAAGGCAAGCAGTGTTGAGGGGTTCCGCCCCGCACTGCTTCTGCGAAGCAGTGGCACACTGTGATCCAACGTGGGGTGTTGGTGA
>Ga0315291_10005001_pt1 | contig 16727 bp, 9 predicted proteins | sample YL17G12_20_MG_FD_203070 | JGI IMG/M metagenome (GOLD analysis project Ga0315291, IMG submission 203070) | Sediment microbial communities from Yellowstone Lake, YNP, Wyoming, USA - YL17G12_20 | ecosystem: Environmental > Aquatic > Freshwater > Lake > Sediment | place: USA: Wyoming | collected...
ACGCGCCCAATACTTAGCCCAAACCGGCAACGTCCCTGCCTCTCAGTCTTCTCTCTCGGCAGAGGTTGCTGCTGGAAATATTGCCGCTGCCGGGGCTATTCCTTCTATGGCTACTCCTGCGGCTCCGTCCGCTATCACGGCACCACCTATGATGATACCGGAGAATTATTATGATAACCCTGTGTTAAACTCTACGGGGACAGAAGTGCCGGATTTTAGGAATGCAAGGACTCAAGGTCTATCCAAGTCCATTTCCCCTATATCTGATTTAGCTTCTCAAAGCAATAATGTTAATCCTACTGTAAATTATATCATTAATATAAATGAGTCTGTGGATTTGAGAGGAGCCTATGGAATTACATCAGCCGAGGTTGCTCAGAGTGTTTGGGATAAGGTCTGGGCACCCGCAAGACGACGAAGCATTAGCCGGATATTGGAAACCAGAGGGAGTGTACTAAGATGAGTAAGTTATTAAGCAGCTCAGACACTATTAAGAAACTGGCTCGGAGTGGAGTGGAGGAGATTGAATTTGATCTCTTCCTCTACCATAAGCTGGAGAACCGTATAGTGCAGAGTAAGGTAGTGGGTGGAGCGGATTATGGGTTCTATTATGTTGAGGGAAATGTAGAGGAGTTTATCTCTGGCTACACAGAGTTTATTATAGACGGGAGAACCTTTGGGGATGAGAACATTTTCACTATTAATACAACTCATGCTGATTATGGGTATGACCCTACTCGGCTTTGTACCGTTCTCCCCATAGCCTCTAATTCTACCTATTTCCCTAACTCTAAAGACATAGGATTCAGTATCTGCGGAAAGTATCGGGCTACTGAGGATGTGAAGTCTTTGACGAACTTGAAGAACTCGCTGTTTGAGGAAGGATCGCTGGGAAATGCTGTGGCTTCTGAGTTTAACTTTGAGATAAATGACGAGAGCAGGGTGTTCTATAACCGGACAACTCGGAGTGGGTTGTTTTATGTGAAGGATGCCTTGAGCGAGGTGTACGCTATAAATGGTGAGTCTAAGTATGCATTTTTGGATGGGGTGAGTTCTTCCTATCTTAAGCTGAAGCACTTGGACAAGCATTTTGTGATGAATGATTTTGTGAATGGTTATTTAGAGGTGTTGACGGGCAAAGCGGCAGGGGCTAAGTTTGTGATTAATTCGGCTAATGGGTATAATGTGGAGGTGCTGGGATATGTGGGTAAGAACTATGCCCGGAGCAGTTTTGGGGTAGACATCCTTCCCGGAGACAAAGTAAGGATGTTTAAGGCCAATAAGTTCTGGTATCGGTTAGATATGTGGGTAAGGAGTGAAACGGGTGAGAAGGTAGCTGTAGCTTGTGGGAAACTGGATCTATCTACTGCTAAGGTAAATGATAAGGAGCGGTTTATTGCTATTACGGCTTATAATAGTGTGAAGGACTTGATGGATAAGGGGATTGGGGATTTGGATTTTAAGAATGGTAATAGCTTGGAGAGGCTGAGGGAAGTGAAGCCGGTGTTTGTGGCGTGTGCAGGGAAGAATGATATTAAAGCCCTGACCCGCTCTGAAGCTGAGGAAAATCCGCTGTCAGGGGTAACGGTCAAGCAGGTGGGGTATGATGTAGCGGATGGATGGCATTTTTTGGACTTCCATCCTTTCGGGAACCTGTTCCGGTTTGATTATGGGAAGTGGCATGCGGTGGTGGATGAGGGGAGTTTTGAGAAGTCTACTAACCAAGTCTTTATAGCCTCTTGTACGGATAATGGGCAGTTGAGTAAGTATGCCCGGACTCCTGCTCATGATGGACAGTGGAGGTTTACCGTAGTGGCCAAGCAGAACACTCCTCCGGTAGCTCCGGGCGCGGGAGAGAGATATGTGGTGGGAACTTCCCCTACAGGTGCTTGGGCTGACCACGCTAATCAATATGCTAAGTGGGTAACGATAGGGTGGAATTATACGGAGCCCAACTTTGGGGATAGGGTGTTTTCAGTAGGGACAGGTGTGAATTATATATGGGATGGGTCAGCTTGGACAGATAATTTAGAGATGGTCAATAATATCTATATGGAGAGGAACTGGAATGGGCTGTGGTGTTCTATTGAGATTCCTACCGAGGAGCAGACCTTTGTTAATTACAAGAGTGGGCTGTTGGGGGGAACGGATACACCAGCAGGATGGAAAAAGTTAGCGGGTCTTCCTAAAATACCTTGCCGAGTGCTGTTTAAGGTAGAAGAAGATAAAACTATTTCTAAACAGGTAATCTTTCATTATAGCTTCGGGAATAGTAGTGCTGTGCTTCCTATTATTGGGTTTGATTATGTACAGGAATGGGATAAGATAGCGGATGAACACTATCGGGATGTGACTTATTTGGCCAATATGGGAACGAAGTGGGATAGGAAGTCTGCTCAGGAGATTGGTCTATTCGGTTCAGGAGAGAACCGAAGTTTGAGATGTTGGAGTTTTGATAAGTTTAATGGTGTGAAGCTGGACTTTGATGCTTCTGCTATGAGTGCGCTTTATGAGTATGGGTTGGGATATGGGAATTTTATTAGCTCCTTCTTCAACTCTCTTCAAGTCCGGTTCTCTAAAGGGGAAGGGCTGTTCACGGAAAATATGGGAATACGGTACACTGGTGGGGTATTAAGTACTGGAGTGAACAAAGGCTCCTTTACTCTTACTATTACGCCGATAAGTGATAGTTGGGATGAGAATTATACTAAGATAGCTGGGATGAGGATATTGTGTGTATCCGGGTCTAACTTCTTAGCCGAGAGAACTATTGACACCGTGGCTCAAAGCGGAGCAGATTTAGATAAATTGGTGATAACAACTAAGAGTGATTTTGATAATGATCTGTCTTCGGATGATATGTTTGTTGTGATGAATAAGAATTTTAATGTGAAGTTTTATGATAATGGAGATTCTTTTAAAGATGGGAAGATTGCTGACTTATTGGCTATAAATAGATGGGATAGGACTTACTTAGACCTTAAGCATTCTTACCCTAATTTTGTGATAGATATAGCGGTAAAGAATGGGGATAAACTTCTTATCGGGCACAGGGAGAAGTTCAGTACTGTGTTTGTTACTCTGGATTCTTCAGATTTGGAGAGCCATGCTTGGGGCTTACGGACTCCTAAATTTTTAGTAGAATGCTGGGATGGATATAACTGGAAAAGCGTTAAGAATGTAAATATTTTGCCAGTTAATGTGCAACCTTTGAATGATATTGGTACTGCTACGGATAAAGATGATAGACTGAAATATGTTATAAATTTTGAGGCTTTGGATTGGGTAGGTGGAGCGGATTATGATAACTCATGGTGGAGCAGCCCAGCCGGAAAGGATGCCCCTTCTACTATTGATGCTGAGAAGCTGTTTGTAGTGAGAGTGTCTATGATTATGGAGCTGAGTGTGAACCTGATAGGATTGGGTATTGGTGGAGTGACTGAGTTGAGTACAGTTGTGATGTGGGATGATATAGATTCTTGGAAATATAATTTGGTGAATTTGAAAAGTAATAATGTAGTGGTAGATACGCTAAGTGTAACTGATGTGGCATTATCTATGTACGGAGTGGAGATAGTGGATTTTATGGGTGGGGTATCCTATAGGGTAGTAAGGAAGGCTATGCCGGTTAATAGGTTGATAGATGATCAGGGCAATAAGCTCTTCTTCCTCATATCCCCTAATAATATCCAAGACAGCACTTCTGAGGATGCGCTGATAATAAATAGGGGCTGTGAATTGGGGTTCCGTACTATCCCTAAGAACATAAGCCTTCATTATTTAATGGAGCGGATTTTAAGGGATTCTAAGATTAATAATGTGGACTTTAAACTTTATAAGGATAGTTATAATACAGATAAGAGATTGGCAAATGTGTTGGGAAGCAATTATGATGGGGTGTACCCGTTTGAACCCGGTTGGGACTTGGTGCTGAAGACTGAGAAGATTTCAGAGTATTTTAATCTTGCAGAGTGGTCAGCCGGTATTGACACTTGTGCTATTCGGGATAACGGGATATATAGGATGTATGTAGTGCTGGCTACGCGGGTGTCAATTGTGGCTTTCTCTTCTACGGATATGAAGAACTGGTACTCTGATGCCGGGATAGTGGCTAATTTAGGGACTAAGGAGATATTGTCTGTTGAGGTGATAAAAAATAGAAATGAAGAGAATTATTGTTTCTTCATCACCTATCGGGATGATTCCAGTAGTACTTATAAGGTAGGGTACATTTCTACTACTAACCCATTGCAGATAAATATGAGCAATGTGGTGGATATAGTGACTGATTCAGGGGATAACATGGGGAAATGTTCCGTAGTATTCTATAGGGGTAAGAGTAGTGATACTGCGGATTGTGGTAGATATATGTGTGTGGAGAGATATGAGGGTACAGGGATTTCTTATGGTGTTCCTACGGGGGATGTGAGTTTGCACTTTTATGATAATAGCGGGACAATAACCAATGCATGGACGAAACAGGCTGATGAGATGGATTGGTTTAAAGACCCTGTGTTTGTGAAGGCTAATTATGGGGTAACTTCTTCTTTAGCTATGGCCTTTACATTATTGTGTAAGAACTCCTCTAATGGGCTATTGTATAAGGCTTTGAGAGATAATAGTGGGGATTCCCCTTGGCCTTGGGAGAATCCTGTTGTGGTAAACTCTAGTCGGGGGTCTTTACCTATAATAGGAATGAGTTGTATTAATGATGGACTAATTTATAGGCTTAATAACTCGGATGGGGATAATTTTGACGCTAGCACCTTAGTGCCTTCTACGTATGATGCATATTTGTTGACAGGGATAAGCAATGGTAATGTAACAGGGATAGTGGTAAACTTGGATTGCTCAGATTGGAATGATGATGCTTGGTGGTCTCAGAAGACTGGAGAGTTCAATAATTGGGATTGGTTTAAGACTGAGAAAAATGCAACCGTGTTAGATAGAGTAGATAGCGGAACGGATAAACACAATAAGGTGTACTTGGGGTTCCGAAAACCCTTTAATAAGATAGACTGCTTTGCGGCAGATAGTGATTTCACCAAGATTCTCCAAGCCCGTTATTGGAATGGGAGAGAATGGGAGATAATCCCTACTATCTATCAAGATGGGGATATAATAACCACTGGTAAGTTCCATATAAATTATGGTTTTGTGTTTATACCGCCTCAAGATTGGGTAGCAGAGGATTTCACCAATATAGTATCAAAATCATTCTCTGACCCGCTGAACCAGAAGTTTCAAGCCCTCTACTGGGTAGAGATTAGCTTAGGGGATTGGGCTGAAGCTACTGATACTGTAACTATGAAGAAGATGGAGAATTGCTTTACTTCTCTCTTCCTTACTCAGGGCCGGAATGTGTTCTATATGGATAATTGGGATTTTGTGAAGCATATTTACTCCTATGATAAAGAATCCCATAAGAACATAAAGTTGGATTCCTTTGCTCCTGATTATCAGAATAAAAATGTGGTGATGAATGTAGTGGAAGATGGGACGTATGGGTATAAGGTGATAGAGAATTTGGTGTTTGATATGTTTGGGGAATTTCTTACAGCTAACCCTCTTTGGGAGAATGAACTGAGTACATATGGGAATAATCCGTATGTTACCATGGATGGCAAGCCTACTTCTATCTTTCGGAAGGGGGGTGACCATAATTTCCTTGAAGATGGGACTACGAGGTATGGAGCCTTAATAGGAACCCATAATGAGGACTTCCTTTCCTTCATCTATAATGAAGGCGTGCACGGGCCTGTAGGGGAGAGTAGTGTTGGGTATAATGTCCCGGTTCCCTTCAACCAGAAAGTTAGGAAATACTGTATAGAGGGGAATGATTGGGTGGTTGATCCTGACACCTTCTTCAATAAGTCTCAACTGAATAATATTGTGATTGCTCGGAGGGAAGGACTTATTGCCTTTCCCGCTAACTTGGATGAATATGATGAGGATATGAAGAGTTTAGTGTCTTCTTTGAGCAGTACTGGGCTATTGCACGAAGAGTTGGTGAATAAGCCTTTAGTGTGGTTGGAGCCGGGGTTTTACTCTTTTATGGAGAAGAGTTATTTACCGCGTAAAGACTTTATTGATTATGAAGTGGTGGATTCGGGGGATTCTCTTGATGCAGATTTTATCATAGCTCTGCTAACTTCTGAACCTGGAGAATATTTTTTATATTTAGAAGGTGATTATAAAAATTACATAGTCTGGCAGGATGGGGTAGATGTACACCTAGTGAAACCCCAGATAGGAATGATTATTCACGTAGTATCTGATGATAAGTATTATCGTTGGGATGGGTTTAATTGGTTAGAACTAACGGACACGGTGATTTGGAATGGAAGGAATGATGCCTTAGTTGATTCTGATAAGGGTATAGGGTTGGAATGGAGTATGGGGCAGGAGGGTGTTTATTTACCCTATTTCCGGCCTTTGAACTCGCGGCCAGTAGAGCACATGAACAATAATGTGATTAGGGAGCTGGATTATAAGGTAGTACATAATTATCGGGCTATTAATTTAACTGTGAATGGGCCTTTTAGTTTAGGAGTGGATGCTTGGCCTAAGAACTATCGGACTACCTGTGCAGTGATGTTGCCTGACTTGACAGCTATAAAGAACTCAGATTCCTCTACTGATGCTGACCAAAAGTACATGGAACCGAACGCTCCGGGAGTGGCCTTTGGGGTGTATGGGTTTCGGGATACTGATATGGATGCTGAGAGTATACCGGATAGATGGGACACAGGTACAAAGGTCATTCACCCTCTATCAGTATCAGCTCTCTGTCTACAGAAGCCGTATGGGAAGGTGAAGAATTGGGATAATGCCTTTTTATATGACCATTCAGAAATTGCATTTACAGATATTACAGCTGCATTAAACTATAAGGATAGAGGGAATAGTTTTGATGTAACTGCAACAGGGGATTATATTTATTTAGGAAGTAGTAGTAAGTTCTTCTCTTTGACAATATCTAAGCTGGATGATATAGATTTGTTGGTCATAGTGGATTATAGGGATATAGCAGGAAATTGGGTTGCAGCAACTATAAAGGAGGTGCTTGCAGAGGTAATACCCAATGAGTTTGCTCAATACTGGGGAACGGATGAATGGAGTAAGAAGACTGCCGGATATGTGATTACTTTTGATCCTTTTAAAGATGATTGGTATAGGAGTACATTAAATAGTGTTGCTGACAAATATTGGATACGGGTGAAAAGCACTAGCCCAATATCTTGGGTGATCCAAAGTGGAGCGGTGGTTTGGGATAATATGAGATGGTGGGAATACTCCACTATTGAGTCTGAGTTGGCGCCTATTCCTGCTAGTATCCAAAGCCAGTACAGGTACTTTGATACTTTTGTGCCAATGGCACTGGAGTATGATGTGGAGAAGAAGAGGCTGGTGGGGAGTTTTTGGAACTTTGAAGCTGCTGTGAATAAACACTACCCCTTTGCGCTTCAGTTTGACTTCTCCCGGATTCAAGCTGAGGATTATGACTTGTGGAGCTGGGAGATGGAATATTTAAACATATTGGATAGAGTAGGAGAGAATTACAACTCTGCTGTGAAGTCTATGAAGGTAGCTTCTAGCTTTGATACGGTGTGCTTGATGGTGAATGAGAATAAGGATAAAACTGTAGTAGGATTAGGGGTGTATAAGAATTATTGTAACGGAGACACTTTATTTGCCGAGGATTTGGAGTAAACCATGGAAGATATTATTTCCTTTAAAGATGTAATATATGGGTATGAGAACGACGGCGCTACCCAAGCCATTATCGCCCTTCAAGACGGAGCCGGTAAGATAAGTTGGGATGGATTTACGGCTAATGAAAGAGTGCTGAACTTCATAATATTTAAGGGTGAGCTGTTGGTGGTGATAACTGATGACACTGCGGATGTAGGGAAAGTAATGAGGCTGGATAAGGTGAATGTAGGGGGAGAGGATACTTGGGCTGAGGTTATTGCCTCTACAGGGTTAGATACTGCCCCGGAAGTAGTGGAATACTTTCAGGATTTACTGTACCTATTGTCCGGGGAAGAGGTGTGGAGTTGGGATGGGGAGACTTTGAGGAGTGTTACTACTGCTCTCCCGGCTACGGTGACGTGGTATAGTGCTTTGGGGTATAGGGGAAGCCTGTACCTATTGGGGTTGGTCGGAGCGAATAATATCCTTTATAGCTATGATGGGGAGAGTACGTTTACGGCCATAGACACTTTCACAGCCATAAGCCTTCCGGTGGGATTTGAGCCTTCGGGAAAGGGCTTCTTAGCTATTGAGGACGGGGAAATTTATTACCCCCGGTATAGTGCCCCTTACTCTTATTTAGCCTCCTACGGGCCTGAGACAGGGCTTTTAGAGCTGGAGAGATATAACTTAGAGGATAAGAGGGCTACGGTGGTGTTTGCTATGAATGGAGTGGTGTTTGTGGGATATACGAATGTGGCTGGAACGGGAGTGAACATCCTGACGTATGTACCGAAGCCGTATGAGATGCGGGATATTTTGCCAGGTAATGGGGTGAACGGCAGCTTGATGAAGATTAAGAGTGATCCGGTGTTTATGAAGATGGATGATATTGAGTTCATAAAAGCCTTCCGGGAGTACCCTGTGATGGCCTCGGTGAGGAATACGGGACTGCCCTACGTGTTCAAGTATAGCCCTCGGTTAGAATACTACACGGATTTAGGGGATATAGGGGGGTTGTTTACTAAAACGTTGAAAGAAATTATGGATGAGTTGTGTGCTGTAACGGATTCAACCTTTAGGGTGGATAGTGGGAACTTGGCTATAATAAATCGGAAGGATTTGGTTGGTATCCCGAAGAAGTTTATGACGGTTACGGATGGGACGGACGGGGGAGCCAATAATTTCTTGAAAGAGCTTTTAAATATTACTGTAAATCCTTATAATTATAAGCGGATAGTAGTTGAGTGGAAGAATGATTATTGGACTATGGATACACCGGGAACAGCCGGTTCCTTAGAAAACTCTCAAAGTTCAGTGTTTGAGATTAGTTCTGATTTTATTAATGATCCTATAGCGGCTAAGAATACTGCTGAGTACTTGCTGGGTAGGATGGTGAATGGGGAGAAGATTGAAGCTGAGTTTGGCTTTGCGTACTTTTTAGAGGGGGATGAGGTGTTGGGATTTAAGTTGAGTGATAATATAGTGGTGATGGGAGAGGATAGGGAATGGAAGATGGTGGGTGTGGAGCATAACTTCAAAGCCAAGACTACTACCCTCAATTTTTGGGAACGGAACTTAGTGAAGGAAAAGGACTTGATATAATATGTCATGGACACAAGTAGCAGGACAATTAGGTACTGAGAAGATAAAATCAATTGCAGTGTTTAATGGGGTCATATTTGTAGGGGCATTAAGTGGTAAACTTTTAAGGGTGAATTCTATTTCAGGATTATTAGAAGAAGTAGCAGGAGTTTCTGCTGGATATATTTCAATAAATGATTTGTTGGTGTTTGAGGGTGAATTATATGGATGTACTGGCGCAAATGGTTCATCTTCAGGGAGGCTATTAAAATGGAACGGTACAGATGCATGGGTAGTAGCAGGTACAGGAGCAAGGCCGGTATCTATTTTATGTATGGTTGAATTTGATGGAACTATATTTTTGGGGTGTGGGACAAGTTCAAATTCTGCCGGAGCTGTGCTCTATAGATGGGATGGTATTAGCACTTTAAGTACTGTTGGGAATAGTTATTCTAATTACAGTGGTTTTAACTATTCCATTGCAGTATTTGAAAATGAGCTTTTTGTTGGCATGAATCCTACTGGAAGAATATTTAAATGGGATGGTGTTAATACTTTAACTGCTGTATCTGCTCAATTAAACTCTCAGGTAGCTATATATAGCTTAACTGTGTTGGCAGGAAAATTATATGGTGGGACTGGAAATGGAGGCCGGCTGTTTGAGTGGAATAGTGCGGATGCTTGTGTCCAAGTTGCCTCTCAATTAGGATCTCAAACCCGCATATATGACGTGGTAACGTGTGGAAATAACCTATATGGAAGCACCTATCCAACTGGGAGTCTTTATCTGTGGGATAATGTAAACTTGCAATGGGTAGAAGTATGCTCAAGTGCTGGAGAAATTATTTGGAGAATATGCAGTGATAATGGAAAAATTTATGGGGCTTGTTTAAATGGGAATATATATTCTTATCAATTGCCCTCGGAGCGCTCCATCACTAAGCTCTTCTCCTTCAATAATAAATTGCTGCTGGCCTCGGATAATCTAATAAATGATGGACTATCTGGATTGAGATTTGATGATAATAGGAATGTCCTAAAAATGTACAATGGCTTAGGGAGCTTGTAGAAGTGGCACCTTACATCACCAAATTTATCTCTGCTAAAAGCAGTAACTTCCTGATCATTGGGTCTAAGTATACTTTTAGGGATGGAGTATTTGGGTTACGGTTAGACAACAAACGTCCTTCAGCACAATTAGAGCTTATACGGATTTGGGATAAGGGGTATGTGGCCGTAGAGAGTGAGTATTTTTGGGAATTTGGGGATGGGCACTGGGCTTATGGCCAAGTAGTTACTCACTCTTACTCAGAGAGAGGCTCTTTCATAGTCACTCTTACCTTCACCCCAATAACAGGGGAACCTGTGGCAGTGAGAAAGGGTCTGGTTACAGTAAGTGAATATTCCACCGTTTATAATTGGGATTGGAATGGTGATGCTGAGAATGATGGAGCAGTGGTAGAATATGCGTTCTCTACTAAGGGGTCTAAGATAGTTACACTGACGTGCGTGAGTGCTGATGCAACTGTCAGTAGGAAGTGTTTAATAACGGTGACGGGTTATGCTGCTGCTGAGTATAGTTGGAGCATAGGTGGTACAACAGCAGTTAAAAATTATTCTTGGAGCACGTTCGGGACAAAAATTGTTAGTCTCCAAGTGAGCGCTGCTGATGAAGCTACAAGCATTCGGTACGTTCAAATACAAGTCGATGATGTGGCCGTTGATGCCACTTGGCACTATGGGGACGGAGTATCTGACGCTCTGGGTGTGCATGAGTACGCTACGACGGGAGTTAGGGATGTTACTTTGGACGTGTCAAATAAAGGACAGAGTGCTACTCTGACTAAAACTGGATATATAACCATAACGTAGGAGTTTATCATGGGTAGGGTTTTAACGCAGAAATACACAGTGGATTTATCAGCCAACCCCACTGGGTATGTTTATTGGAATGGAGTAATTTATTGTATCGGGACGAACCATAGAATGTATGTTCCTTTTGTTAGGGCTTCTGGTTTTGGAGCTGAAACTGATATTCCTGATAATACAAGTAAATACCACATAGCAACTGATGGGCAGTATCTATACGTTCTACTCTATGCATCAGGTTCACCTGGCGTCTCATATGTTTACGCTTATGACCTCACCACATTTGCTTCAAGATCACATTATTATAGCTGGAGCAGTTATAGTAGCATCTCCCCAGCAGGTATTTGCTGCGATACAATGGGTAGGATATATGTGACATTGGCAGATTACAGCTTAAAAGTTTTAACTTACAACGGAACAACCTTTGCTCAAACTCATAGTTATGATATAGGTTTTCGTGCATCTTCTTTGCATTGGTTAAACGATAGGCTTTATTTTTTTAGCACAGCCGGAAGTATAGGTTCGGCTGTTTGGTCAGGTAATGCACTTTCGATTTCGTATGGATCAGTGTCAAATCCGATTGGAACTGAAGGGCTGGCTGTTGATTCTTTATATATTTATCTGGCAAGCGGTACTGGACTTAGAATATATAATAGGGTAGCCTTGACACATAGAGTTACTTTGGTGTTGAGTGGAACTTCAACAAATGCTTTTACAGTATGTCTTGATGGGACATACATCTATGTTTTTACAAATACTGGCATAAAGGTGTGTACTTATAACGGTACAATGTTGACAGAGGTATCATCAATAACTAACATAAATGATGCTTCAGATGGAACCAGCAGATTTTTATTTGCAGATGATCACTTAATTGCAAACGAATCGGATGATCTATACGCTCTCAGGATGGATCTGACTGCTCAGTTCACTGTGAACAGCCAGAGTGGTCAAGTAGGGGATACATTCACTTTTACGGCTATTTAGTATAAACACTTTAAACAATCAACTAAGGAGAAATCAGCACTATGTGGGAAAGTGTAATAGGGTGGTTGGCTGCGGCTTTTATAGGGGCACTGGTAACGTACTTCTTTTCAACAAGAAACTTGGAGGTAAAAATTAGTAATATGATAAAAGAATCTTTAAAATCTCATAATGAAACTGAACACAAAGAAACCTTCTCCCAAGCCCTCTCTTCCGCTTACACCATAGTGGATAAGGAGATCGGGAGACACCGTTCCGAATGCGGCACGAGGATAGAGGAACAATTCTCAGAGTTCTCTAACCGTATCCGTAGCATAGAAATTGCTCAAGCCAAGTCCAACACTATTCTCTTCTCCCTATCCTACTCCGTCAACCAGATAGCGAAGAAGTTGAATATAGCTATTGCGCCGATGGCGCCTAATTTTGATAATAACAGTAATAATGAAGGGTAGACAAGTATGGCCTATTTTCCTAAGCCCATAGCTCATGTATGGGATGATTTAGTAGTGGGAGGGAGTAGCGGGACTCCTCGGATGTTCCTTTTAGAAGAAGATAACCTGATTGATAACGGGTATTTTCAAGATACCATAGTGGAGTGGGACGGGGGTATGACCCGTGCTGCAGTGGCCTTTGCTACTAAGGGGAGCTATGTGATGTCTATAGCCACAGCCCAATATGCTCATCTCTCTATGGCCCGTACCGAGGACAACATCCTGTTCACGGGCTTTACCCGGTTTACCGGGGGTACAGGGGATTCTGTAGTGGATATATTGGTGTACCCGTCTAATGCCCCTGAGAGATGGAGAAATCCTTCTGAGTTCTACCAACTTCGCATTCAGTCAACTACCGGATTCCCCAAGGACACATGGTGCCCTTTTTATATAGCTCTTAATGATAATGCTTGGAGTTCTTTCACCTACTTGCATTTTGAGTTCCGGGTGAGTGGGACGGGGGCAACTTGTTATGTTGATGACTTACGCGCCCACCACATCAACTCTTATTTAGAATTGGATAACCCTCAGACCCTCAACCTCACTTGGCAACGTCTCATTGATGCTGAGTATGAGATGGAAGATAAGAGCTTAAAATCTTATCCGAAGGGCTGGCGGCCCAATATCTCTATTGGGTATGAGTATTGCTCTGTGGAACAGTTGGTGAGGAATATAGATATATCTGAGAATGAGTTTATGTTTTTTGTACCGCAAAATGATGGGTTGATGGGGATATATACGAGGATGGTGAATGATTTTAGCTCAGCATATTTTAAGGATCGTTTTATAGGGCATCAGAATGAGATTGAGCTCACCTCTATCTATCCTTGGAGATATAAGAACCGGCAGTTTGGACATGATTACTTCTATGTCCAAACTGAGGTGAGTTCTGAGAGTGCTTCTACTTCTCAGAGTAGTTCAGCTTCAGCCTCTTATTCTGGTTCTCGGTCTCCTTCAGCTTCAGCTTCAAGGAGTGCTAGCCGGTCTAGTTCTGTGTCAACTTCTCCCAGTAGGTCTAACTCAGCCTCTAAGAGCCCATCTTCCAGTAATAGCGCCTCTACATCTCAGAGCCGTTCAACCTCTCAGTCAGCTTCCACTTCCCCTAGCTCTTCTAGGTCTGGGAGTAGTTCAGTTTCGCCTTCTCGGAGTCAGTCAGCCTCTGGGTCAATGTCTACTAGCCCATCTAGATCAGAGTCAGCTTCTAACTCAATGTCTACTTCTCCAAGTAGCTCCACTAGCCCAAGCCGTTCTGAAAGTGCCAGTACTTCTCAGAGCAGTTCCCCTTCTCCTTCTTCTCCTCCGTAGTAGAAAGAGAGAATTGTAGAGTTTTAAAAAGTAAATAGTTTTTAGTTCGGGTAGTTTTTATTATATTAAGTAGGTTAATTACTTTTCCTACTTCTCTTTCACTTAAGGCTTAAAGGAGCTGACCATCTCAGATTATGAATTTTGCCAGGGAATGGATGAATGATTAAGATTCTGAAAAATAGAGAAACTGATACTAAGGTGAATGTGGTGTGGACATGTAACAACCGTCATAACCATTACACCATCCAATCCATCATCAAGGGCTTCATCGGCGCTTACCAGAAGGATAGGATTTGGCGAGTGGGGATGGATGATCTTAATGAGCTGATAATTAAGTTGAGGAAGTTGGATGGGGAAACGGTACATTTAGACCTTACCGTATTCAGCACCCTCTTCACTCATTTCACTAAGCGCTCTGATCTATTAGAGCTAAGGAACAAGTTAGAGGGGGTGGATTCCGGTATAGTTCTTAAGAACAACTTTAAGCTCCTCCCCTTCCAACATGTAGGCGTAGAGTTCATATCTCAGGTTAAGAACGGCCTTATAGCGGATAAGGTAGGGTTAGGGAAGACGATACAGGGGATATGTGGGGTGTATAAGATGTTCCTTAATAAGGAGCTGGAAAAATGTATCATAATTGTCCCTTCTACTATAAAGATAAAATGGGGCAGGGAGATTGAGAAATACTTGGGGCTGAAGTTTACCATGTTGGAGGGTGATCTAACTAAGCGGTCAGAGAAGTACCGGAGATGGATGGCCGCTTCGGGGCCGGATTCTCTGTTTCTGATAGTGTCTTATGATACTATTAAGAGGGACATGGAGAATTATGTGCAGCCTTATACGCGGAAGAAGTTTGCCGTGATAATGGATGAGGTGCAAAGGATAAAGAACGTCTCTTCCCAACGGTCTAAGGCTTGTAGGATGTTTGCTGAGAATAGGTTGTGCATTTCTAAGATAGGGCTGTCTGCTACTTATATAGAGACAGGGTTGCAGGATTTATTTGGGGTGATGTTGGTGGTGGATGAGACTGTGTTTGGGAATAACTTTGTGAGCTTTCAGAACAACTTCCTGATTACTAATTATATGGGAAAGATTGTTAATTATAGGAATGTGGATGTGGCTACGGAGAGAATGAGGTATAAGTCGGTTAGACGGAATAAGGAACAGGTTAATAGCCAACTTCACGCCTTTCTACCGAAAGTGAATGAGAGTACGGTGTGGGTGGAGATGACTGAGCCTCAAAGGAAATTAGAGAAGGATATTCTTAAGAAAACTGTGGATCATATTAAGAATATGGAGAAAGCGGGTAAGATCAATATGACCTCAGCCCTAACGGAGCTAAACTATCTGCGCCAAGTAGCCATATCAGCCGAGTTAATAGCCGAGGAAAGTACCAGCTCAGCTAAGATAGATGCCTTGAAGGAGATGTTGCCGGAGATCATAGAGGACCATAAGGTGATGATCTTTTGTTTCTATACTAAGTTTATAGACATTATGGAAAGGGAGTTAAATGCTATCGGGATAAAGACCATAGCTATGCACGGCTCTAGGATGGAGGGAGATGCTAAGAACCGGCAACGGTATGTGGATTTCTTTGAGAAGTCTAAGGATGTGAAGGTGCTGTTGACTTCTGATATATTGAGCGAGGGTATTGACTTGCCTTTCGCTACGTATGTGATAAATACAGACTTGCATTGGAACCCGGCCCGAATGATCCAACGGTGTGGCCGGATTGACCGGCTCAATCAGACTGCTGAGAACATATATATGGTGAACATCTTGGCGCAAGAAACCTTAGAGAACCAGATTCTGGAGGTTGTCTATCAGCGCACAGAAATAGCAAACCAGGTTATTGATGGAGGAGCGATGGAAAAACGCATTCAGAAATTTAGCTTTAATGATATTAAGACTATGTTGAGAAAGCTGGGCGGGAAAATATGAACATAACTAAGTTGGTAAATAATGTAGTGGTAAGTACTGATCTTATAGAAGATGCTCAAGCGTCTATTGGAGCTACTGGATATGCGCATATGTGTAGAGAGGTTATGAAACAGGAGATAGATAAGCTAGAAGATGATAAGGCTATGGTTAGTATAGGATCAGGGATGTTCAAGCAACTCTTAGCTCAGGAGGCTGAGGATAATATTATAAAGGAGAAAAACCGAAAGTATATGAGCCGATTTTTCTCTTCTCCTAAGATAATAAATATGGATTGCCCCTCTTGCGTTCGGGCTATGCCAATTGTGGCCTTTAGTGCTAATGTTGATGATGATTTAGTAGGGTTAGAGGGTGGGGTTTGCAAAACTACCTTTATGTGCAAGTCCTGTCAACTTGTCACTATACTTTTGCAACAAGCTAATTTGAAAGCACCAATACATGGGTAATTTCAAAGTCACATCCACCTATGTGGTGAATAAGAAGCTGAACCTCCCGGTGAGCTATAAGATACGGAATGGGATGGTGATAGTGGATATTAAGAATGTAGTGGATATGGTGATGGATGAGGAGGGGATAGCTAAGTATAAGACGGAGAAGATGAGCTTGAATATTCCCTTTGATTCCCAGAAGCAGGTAACGGGCAACTCTATAAACCTTATTATTGATAATAAGCGGTTCCTTATCCGGTTACAGGCCATGGAGATCATTCCCTCCAAGCAACAGAAAATTGACTACGATAATACACACTCTTGTAGATGGACAAACTCCCAATGGGTAAAGCTGATTGAGGACTTGTTCTATCAAGCCTATGGTTTCCGAGCTATGGAATTGGATTTTAGGGGGGCAGCTGGCGGGATAAAG
>Ga0315291_10005004_pt1 | contig 16722 bp, 10 predicted proteins | sample YL17G12_20_MG_FD_203070 | JGI IMG/M metagenome (GOLD analysis project Ga0315291, IMG submission 203070) | Sediment microbial communities from Yellowstone Lake, YNP, Wyoming, USA - YL17G12_20 | ecosystem: Environmental > Aquatic > Freshwater > Lake > Sediment | place: USA: Wyoming | collected...
GGACAGTGTGGCCATAGAGACAGCCAAAGCGGAAAATACGATGATAAATATCATCGCTATCAAAAGCGCACTACCTGACCGTTTTGAGTGAACAAGCTGTTTTAGAGGTGTCATTTTCTCCCCTACCGGAAAAGCACCACTTACTGATAATTTGCGTTGACTTCTATATGTTCCGGTTAAAGTATAAGAAATACTTTGGGGAGAGGCAAAAAATGTTTGTACGATTTTTGATGTCCTATAAAAACTGGGACGAGCTTACGAAATGAAGCTGCCTGTGATTTTCTGTTACGGTCGGCGTTCTTGTAAGCAATGAGGGTTAGAACGCAACCTCCGAGTAGGCAGTTGGGTCGTATCGCAATATCACTTCGGGTGTGAAGCCCGCGGGCATGTTGGTTGTGCCTGAGGCATTAATGCGAAGGTCGCTGTTGCCGGTCAATTCCATCTGTGTCTGTGAGTAGTTTATTATTGAGCCGTTGACTGTGCCGCCGGCGTTGCCGTGGAAGTTAATGCCGTTGGCCGCTATGACGCCATTGAGGGTGTGGAAGTTTCCGCCAAAAGATGCGCTAAAACCCGGCGCCATAAGAAATGTCCCCGTCTGTGTTCTGATTGCGGCGAATTTGTCCTCCTGGGGTAGCTCGGTGACAGGGTAGCTGGTGACATTGCCAACGAAGTTGAGTTGATTTGTTCCGGAGTTGTCCTGGACGTCGCCATCGCCGACAATTATACCGGTAATTGTTGTATTTCCGTTAAAACTTATAGTGTTCGGCGCTTCGACAAAGACAATCCCCCGCAGTATAACCTGGCCTGAGAAGGTAGGATTGGTGCCGGCTGCTATACGGACGTTATCTAATGTTACATCGCTTGTGTCGGTTGCTGAGTCCACGATGCCGGTGACATAAGGTTCAAAATAGCTGGGGTTGGGCGCAGGGAACTCCGTTGGCGAGCTGCCAAAAGAGACGTGATTGTCGATAGCAGCCTGACCTGTCTGGCCGCCTATCCCTGCTTTTGCTCCCTGCAGATAGACGTTCGCTATAGGATTGACGATACCGACGTCGCCGGCGACTTGCGAATTGCCTGTTATTGAGAGTGCCAGATTTGAATTGGTGCTTTCAATATAGACACTTGAGCCGACTGATACATTGACGGTTTCAAGTTCGACGTTGCCGCTCAATGCCAAAGGTCCTTTTGTGGCCACGCCGTAGTCAAAGACCGTATGTGCTCTGGTTGCAAATTTGTAATGCGCTCTTATGGTCCGTGTTAGCGAGCCGCGGGTGCCTGTGACATCAATCTGCAGTGTTTCGCTGTCGATTTGGGTAATAACGGCTGAAAAACTTTGCTCATCGGCCGAATCCAGTGTGACGCTCGGAATAGTTATACTTGAGCCGTCGAAACTGCTCACTACATTGGTAATACCGTTTGATGACAGGGTGTTCTGGAGCGTGTCTGCAATTTGTTGTAATCTCTGGCTGGGCCCGGTAGTTCCTGGTATCGAGAGATTGTTTAACCAGTAACGAGTGACCTCAAGCCCTGATTCGGCACAAGCTCTCGCACCGTTGGCAGTGCGTTGATTCTCTGCTATCTGGGTGCTTGTGCCGGAAATGGCCGCCATGCTGACAGCCAGGGCGGAAAACACGAGCACAAAAATCATCGCTACAATGAGCGCGGAACCCCGACACTTTTGTTGGGGTAATTTCTTTGAACTTTTCATTTTTGTCCCCCCCGGAGTAAACTGCCCCCAATTCGTGCAGTTTAGGTAATTAAAGTATAGCACAGTTTTGCACAAGGGCAAGCTCGCGCGGCGGGCGAATATAGAAAAATGTTGCGGCCTATTATGTCCTATAAGAACATAATAGGCAGTGCCGCAGCGATTATATGGCGGCCTCTTGTTCCGCAAAGTAGGAACTGCGTGCGAATGGGGAAGACATAACCCAGGAAAACCCTAACTGAATTGCTTTCTGCCGCCACCAATCGAACCTGGCAGGGGGTATGTATTCGACAACATCGAGTGAATCTTTTGAGGGTTTGAGGTATTGGCCGATTGTGATTCTATCGCAGCCGACATTGCGTAAGTCCTTCAGGACCTGTTCGACCTGGTCATTTGTTTCGCCCAGGCCAAGCATAATGGATGATTTGGTCTCGGCGTCGCCGTAAGTTTCTTTTGCTTGTTTGAGCAGGTTCAGTGACCGCTCGTAATTTCCACCGACTCTGGCAACACGGTATAGCGATGGAACAGTTTCGACATTGTGGGCAAATACAAAAGGTAAAGCGTCTCGCAGAATGTCGAGGGCCTGGGCCTGGCAGTTTCGGAAATCGGGAACTAGTATTTCAAGTTTTGTATCGGGGCAGTTCTGCCGAACCATTTTGATACAGTCGCGAAAGTGGCCTGCGCCGCCATCGGGCAAATCATCACGGTTGACGCTGGTGATTACTAAGTACCTTAGGGCAAGCTGCTTTGCCAACTGTGCCAATCGGCCCGGCTCGGTCGGGTCAGGCGGAGCGGGCTTGCCGGTTGCCACCGAACAGAATCTGCATTGCCTTGTGCAGATGTTGCCTAAGATTAAGACTGCTGCTGTGCCTTTGGACCAGCATTCGCCGCGGTTTGGGCAGTTGGCGTTATCGCATATCGTCTGTAAGCCCAGCGAACTCAGGAGTTCCTTAGTCTGTTGAAAAGGACCGCCCGCTGGCAGAGGTCTGTTCAACCAGGTTGGCAATCGCCGTTCTCTATTCAAAAGGGTAAATTTTGGACGTTGCATTGTAATTTTTGATTTTTGCTTTTTGGTATTTGATTTCTCATCCAATTTGCATTTCGCAGGATAACCAGTCTCTGAGCAATATGGCAAGTATTTTCTTCACTTCATTCATTGAGTGTTTTTTGCCTGTTTCTTTCAATATGGAGGTCATCTCCACGCCATCCAGGCCGCACGGGACCAGGAAATCGAAAATACCCAGGTCGTTGTGGATATTTATCGCCATACCGTGATAGGTTACGGACTTCGACACGCGGACGCCGATAGAGGCAATCTTCCGAGATTGACGATTGACGATTGACGATTGACGATTGTTTTCGACCCATAGGCCGGGGAAACCTCTGCGTCTTGTGCTGTGGACACCCAATTGCAAAAGCAGTTCCATTCCTATCCCCTCGAGCTCTCTGATGTATTCGCTGACGCCTAAGCCAAGCTTTTGCAGATTCAAAATCGGATAGAAAACCAATTGGCCTGGATTGTGGGCGGTTGTGCCGCCGCCTCTGCGGACCTCGACTACGTCAATTCCTTTTTTCACAAGCTCTTCCGGGTTGACAAGCAGCTTGTTAGCGCTCTGTCTGGCGCCGAGGGTTATGACGGGGTGGTGCTCAACAATCAGAACGGTGTCGGTGATTGCACCTTGGCGCCTTTTCTCCCACAGGTCAAGCTGCAGTTCAAGGACTTCGCGATAGTCAGCCAGGCCGCAATCGCGAATGCACAACGTCCGTGATTCGTATTTCGTATCTCGTATTTCGTAGTCCGTATGCCGTATTTCGTTCATAGCGTTATTTTAACACGGAATTGCACCTGCTGCACACGTTCATTTCACCGGCAAACAAAAAGGGCTGGATTGACCAGCCCTTTGTTTATACATCTATTTGGAAAGCGGGGCGCCTTCCGGAGATAAACACACGCTATTTGTTTTTGCCGTTGAGTGGTTTGACTTTTGGGGACACTATTTTTATAGTGTCTGTGCCCTGAAATTTCGTTGTTCCATCAGTTAGCCAGCCGGTAACAGTTATATCTGCCGACTCACTTCCCAATGGAATTGTGCTTTGGACGGCAGAGCGGCTGAACTTTACCATTAATTCGTTGAGTCCATCGCCGTCGCAATCTCCGATTGAAATTGGTTTCGATTCTGCCGGTACAATATCATTTAGCAGTATTGTGCTAATGTTAATGTTGGCCGCATCATAACTTTCCGGCAATTCGATATGGCAGGTAATCCACTTGCCCTTGCTTTTGAGGTTCAAGGAGTTCGGGTTGATGCTGATGGCGGCATCGATTATTACCGGTAAGGGTGGCTCCGGAACAGGTGGAATGTCTTCTGAAATTGTTGTGGCCGGCGAAATTAGTATGACAAGGCCAAAGAGTAACAAATACATTAGCACACGAATTTTTGGGAAATGCACTCGTTATTATGGCCTCCTCATTCTTCACTACATATATTCACAACGAATGTTGCACAAGTATCTTGTAGCAAAGGACTTATCTAATAATTATTGACATTTGTGGCACTAACGATGTGTGTCTTTGCTTAAAAAGCAGGTTGTATAAGTTTAGTTGGGAATTTTCTGTTTGAAAAGAAGCTATGTCAGCGATATTATAGGACTGCATATCCTTGAGACATAATGAATCTTAATGGTTGGAGAAAACAGGGATGTGGCGGGAATTTTTGATTATGCTTGCTGGATTCATAATGGCGTTTTCTGCGCCTATTGCAATCGGTATTATTCTTACACAACAAGTGGCGAGATGGAGCGCAGACAGGATAATCTCAGGCAGAAAGAAAATCAACCTTCACGAGGTCAACCAGCTAATAGATGTAATGACGTGGTTCAAACGGCAGGTGACCGAGGATGACCGCGACCGAATCCGGAAGTTGCGGCACCTGAAGAAAGAGGCCGTCGGCTGAAACAGGTCTCGCAAGGAAATGCGGCGCAGACAGACAGCGTTTTCACACATATTTGGAACATTATGACGCCGCGATAGACAAATTCCGAGGCGAAATGGTTTTCCTGATATTGTGGTTTGTGCTGAACTGCTGTCGCCGAATGGCGCCCTTTATACCCAAAGTCAACCTAATCCAAGTGCATCTTCCACAGCTTCCTGGAGTGTCTCTGATACTGTTGGGTGGGGGAAGGTTATCCGGCTAATCTTTTCGGTTGCGCCTATCAGTGCCCTCGCTAAAGTGGCAAATTCGGTCACCATATCTCCCACCATTGTAATTCCTAATATTTTTTTTGTGCCATTATCCCGGACGACCCTTATTTGTCCGGAGGTTTGATTATGCGCTACGCTTCTGCCGTTCGCCTTGAAAAAGGCCTTTCCTACCGTGACATCCATACCCTCGCATTTGCACATTTCTTCTGATTTGCCGACCGAAGCGACTTCCGGAAAGGTGAAGACGACTCTGGGGATAAGTGAGTAGTCAATCATTTTTTCATTGCCGCCCGTGACATTTACTGCGGCTATCTCTGCCTCGGCAGAGGCGCCGTGAGCCAAAAAGGTTGTTCCGACCACATCGCCGAGGGCATATACGCCGGGGACATTCGTTTCGAGCTTATCGTTAACCATTAGCGCCGGGCCATTGGTCTGGAGTTTAAGGTTCTGGACGGTCTCTTTATCGATGAGCGGCTTTCGTCCGACAGCGACTAATATTCTTTCTGCCTGGATTACCTGGCCGTTTTCCAGAATGACCTTTGCGGGGCTGGTAGTTTTATCAACCGAGGCGACTTTCTGGCCGGTGATGGAATCGATATTGATTTTCTTGAATTCGCGCTCCAGCAGCCGCCCGACCCATTCATCTTCTTTTGGAAGTAGCCGGGAAAGTGCCTCCACAATAGTTACTTTTGTCCCCATAGCGCCATATACGCAGGCCATTTCACAGCCAATCACGCCTCCGCCGATTATCACCATTGACTTTGGTATCTGCGGAAGCGACAGGGCTTCATTGCTGCTGATGACGATTTGTCCGTCAAAGGGGATGTTCGGAATCTGGATGGACTCGGAGCCGGTTGCAATTATTATTTTGCCGGCCTCCAAATCGATTGTCTGGCCGCCAGTTTGGACCTGGAGCTTGTTTGGTGCGATAGCGATTGCCCGGCCCTGGATTACTTTTAGCTTGTTGGCCTGGGCGGTTGCCGTCATACCTTTGCGAAAGCCCGATACTATGGCGTCCTTTCTTTCCTGGATTTTGGGCCAGTTGGGAGTCGCTGAAGGTATATCAACTCCTACCTGCGTCGCCTGCTTGGTCAATAATAGGATTTGAGCCGATGCGAGAAGCGCCTTTGATGGTATGCAGCCATAGTTGAGGCAGGTGCCGCCGATATATTCTTTTTCGATTACGGCTGCCGTTACGCCTCTTTGTGCACATCTTCTTGCGGCCCGAAAACCGCCGGGGCCGGCGCCGATTACCACAACATCAAAACGTTCCACCATAGTTTGCTCCTTAGAATCAGTTTTGCCCGCGGTATCCAGGGTCTTGCGGTGGGATTATACGAAATGGAAGCCCTGCCTTCAACCCGTTTTTCTTCTGAATATGTAACGGCGGGCGCACTAACGATAATTTGCCACCGTCCTTGACAGCCCCGGCTAAACCTGCTACATTTCTGCCCGCAAGTTGTTGTAGTCGCAATATCACTTGATTAGGAGTTTACAAGGAGGTCGCAATGGATTGCAGGAAGTTCATCGAAGAGCAGGTCGCGGATATCAAGCAAACGGTAGGAAACGGCAAGGCCATTACCGCTCTAAGTGGCGGCGTGGATAGTTCGGTTACAACAGTGCTTGGACACCGCGCACTGGGTAATCGCCTCAAGGTCATTTTTGTCGATAATGCTCTGATGCGCGAGGGCGAGCCGCAGCGGGTCGTCAAAATCTTTGCGCGCATGGGGATTAAGGTTGATTTGGTCGATGCCCGTAAAGAGTTCCTGTCTGCACTGGCGGGCCTGACCGACCCTGAAGAAAAACGCCAGGCCATCACCGATACGTTTTATTCCAATGTTTTCAGCCGGCTTGTTAAAAAATCCGGCGCAAAATTTTTGCTGCACGGCACCATTTTGACGGACATCGAAGAAACCGTCGCCGGCATCAAACGCCAGCACAATATCCTCACCCAGCTCGGCATCGACACTAAACGGGCTTATGGTTATACCATTATCGAGCCGCTCAAGACCATCCGCAAAGATGATGTCCGCAAGGTTGCCAAAGCTCTTAAACTGCCTGCTGAGATTACTAAGCGGATTCCGTTTCCCGGCCCGGCTCTCGCCACGCGAATTGTTGGCGAGGTTACTCGCGAGCGTCTGGATACCGTTCGCAAGGCAACTGCAATTGTGGAAGAGGAGCTTGCCGACAGCGGGGCGTTTCAGTATTTTGCGGTCCTGCTTAATGACCGTGCAACGGGGATTAGAAATAATAAGCGTGAATTTGGCCGGATAATTGTAGTCCGCTGTATGGAGAGCACCGATGCCCGCATCGCAACCGCCACAGAGCTGCCCTGGAAAAAGCTCTGCCGTATCTGCGACCGTATTGTTTCCGAAATCCCCGATGTCAACCGCTGCCTGTATGACCTGACCCCAAAACCTCCGGCAACTATAGAATACATCTGACACAATATAAGTTCGGTCTGCCGATAAAACTGAATTGCGGTAAGTTGGTGAGGAGTTGTATTATGCGAAAGCATCTCATCTTCTATTTCATTTTCGTTGTGGTTTCGGTTATTGCCCTGGATGACGTTTTATTTTCCGCTACCGCGTTTGCCCTCGGCGGCGGGGCGGCGGTTGGCGCGGAGCAGGCGATTTCCCAAACTCCCGTTTACCTCGATACAACCCAGCCGGTCGAGAATCGAGTCAACGACCTTATCTCGCGAATGACGCTGGAGGAGAAGGCGATGGCGCTGTTTCATAACGCCCCGTCTAATGAGCGCCTGCGCATTCCGGCGTGGGGCGGATGGAACCAGTGCCTGCACGGCGTTTGGTCGAAGCAGCCGACTACGTTGTTTCCCGTCTCGATTGCCATGTCCGCCACGTGGGATACGGCGCTGGTCCGCACGGTGGCTGATGCGATTTCCGATGAGGCCCGCGCTCTTTACAACATCGGGGCCGCCGGGCCGCACGGCAGGCACGGTCTGGTCTATCGCGGACCCGTTATCAACATCAGCCGCTACCCTCGCTGGGGGCGCATCCAGGAGTGCTATGGGGAGGACCCGTTTCTAACCAGCCGGATCGGTGTGGCATACGTGCAGGGGTTGCAGGGAAACAACCCGAAATACCTGAAGGTGGCGTCCACGCTCAAGCATTTCGCCGTGAACAACCAGGAACAGGGCCGCACAAGCCTTTCGGCGGAAGTGCCCGAGCGAATGCTGCACGAGTATTGGCTGCCGCACTTCAAGGCGTGCGTCGTGGAGGGCCACGCCAGCTCACTCATGGCCGCGTATAATGCCATCAACGGCACGCCCTGCGCAGTCAACAAATTGCTGCTTATAGACATTCTACGGGGGCAATGGGGATTTGACGGTTTTGTGGTTTCGGACCTGGGCGGCATCGGCCACCTAATGCGAGACCATCGCTTCACGGCAAAGCCCGAGGATGCGGTGGCAAAGGCGATCCTGGCGGGGTGTGATTACGACGACGAACAATATCGCGACGCCATCCCCGCCGCTGTCCGGGCGGGCCTTGTGTCCGAGGAGGTCGTAAACCGCGCGCTGACCAGAGTGCTGCGAGTAGCGTTCCAACTGGGCGTGTTCGACCCGCCGGAGATGGTTCCTTTCTCGAAGATTCCTGCCAGCGTGATTGATTCACCCCGGCACCGCGAGCTGGCGCTTAAGACGGAGCGGGAAGCAATCGTATTGCTGAGCAACAAAGACAGGTTCCTGCCGCTCGACAAGAGCAAGATAAAATCGGTCGCAGTAATCGGCCCGGCGGCGGAGCGCCCGGAGTATGGAAACTATTTTGGGGCCGCGCCGAGTCGTGTCAGTCCGCTCGAAGGGATTAAGAACAAGCTGGGTGCCGTCGCCGAAGTGTTGTTCACCACGGGTTGCGGCGTGCTGGAAGCGGGCAATCCGCCTGAGATGGAAAAAGCGGTCGAGATGGCCACGCGAGCCGACGTGGTCATCTTGTGTCTGGGCACAAACGGCAAAGTGGAAGCGGAAGGCCGCGATCGCCAGGATATTGGCCTGCCGCCGGTACAGGAACAATTCCTTCAAGCTGTCTGCAAGGCCAACCCCAAAACGGTTTTGGTGCTGCTGAACGCCGGCCCGCTGTCGGTCCGGTGGGCGAAGGACAATACGCCTGCTGTCCTCGAAGCTTGGTATCCTGGCGAGGAAGGCGGCACCGCCATCGCCGATGTGTTGTTCGGCGACTACAACCCCGGCGGCAAACTGCCCTACACGGTCTATGAGTCCACGAACCAGATACCGCCCCAGAGCGAGTACGACATCACCAAAGGTTTCACCTATATGTATTTCACGGGTCGGCCGCTGTTTCCGTTCGGACACGGACTGAGCTACACCGAATTCCGCTACAGCAATCTGCAGGTTTTGCCTATGCAGATTCCAGCGAACGGGCAGGTGACGGTGAGAGTCGAGGTTGAGAACATCGGCAAGCGTGCCGGCGACGAAGTGGTTCAGCTTTACGTTCACGATGTCCAGTGCAGCGTGAAGCGGCCCATCAAGGAACTGCGTGGGTTCGAGCGGGTCAGCCTAAAGCCGGGCGAAAAACAGACAGTGACCTTCGAATTAAAAGGCGAGCAGTTGACTTTCTACGACATAAAGAAACATAACTTTGTTGTCGAGCCGGGTGTCTTCGATGTGCTGGTGGGCAGCTCGTCAGAAGACATCCGCTGCAAGGGACGATTTGAGGTGAAGGCGGCCCGATGAGGAGATGGTATTTGGGCCACGTCTTGTCATTTGAAAGGCAGGCAATTTTTTTAAGCAAAGAAACAGCTGACCGCTGGAGAACAACGGATGAAAAAAATGACGAATAGAGTAATTAAATATGCCGCGTTGCTGACAATGGTGATGGCAACTTTATTTTCCGCTGCCGCATTTGCCCTCGGCGGTGGGGCGGTGGCGGGTGAGCGGTATAGAGTGATTATCTCCAGTGATATTGGCGGAGGCGATGAAGATGATATTCAGTCGATGATTCACTATCTTCTTTACTCGGATTTGTTTGATACCGAGGGCATTATTTCCTCGCCGCCGGGTAAAGGCCGAAAGGCGGACATCCTCAAGGTCATTGATGCTTATGAGAAGGATTACCCAAATTTGTCGACCTGGTCGGCCAGATACCCTACGCCGGACTATCTTCGTTCAATCTCGAAGCAGGGGGCGATAGACCCTGCGCCCGCGGCTGGTTTCAGCAATCCCACAGAAGGTTCGCAATGGATAATTCACTGTGCAAAGGAAAAAGACCAGCGGCCTTTATATGTGCTTGTCTGGGGTGCGATTGCGGATGTTGCCCAGGCGATTCACGATGAGCCGAGCATAAAGGAAAAAATACGCGTCCATTTTATCGCCTCGTGGAACCAGAGGCAGGACCCTAATAGCTTTAACTATATCGACAAAAATCATCCGGATTTATGGCTTGTTCACAGCAATAATACCTTCCGCGGCTGGTATGTGGGCGGCGAACAGGCCGGCGAACTTGGGAATAAATCGTTTGTCGATACGCACGTTAAGAGCGGCGGCGCGCTTGGCGCGTATTTTGCTGCCTTGAAAGGCGGCAGCATCAAGATGGGCGATACGCCCAGTTATGCGTTTCTACTGCGCGGAAGTCCGGATGACCCGACAAAAGATAGCTGGGGCGGGCGGTTTGTAAGACGAGAAAGCAGGCCGAACTGGTGGATAGATGACCCCGACCCGGCCCTTAAAGAGGGAGACTACCCGGGTGCAAAAACGGTGAACAAATGGCGGCAGGAATATCTATCCGACTGGCAAAAGCGGATGGACCGCTGCATTCATAAGGCACGAGATAGCCGGTCCGCCGGTATTAGTGGCGACCCGGCAGAGGACTTTGTCCCGTTCGTAATTCCGGCAAAGGTGAATCCGAATTCGCCTGTTGCGGCTGCTTCCGGCAAACCTATTACGACCGATAGCGACCGCCTTGTTGCAAATGGCCATTTCTATCGAGCCGGCAAACGCGTTCGACTGTGGGGTGTGAATTTGTCGTTTGGGGCGAACCTGCCGACTCACGAGGACGCCCAGCACATCGCGGCGCGTCTGTCGGCTGCAGGTGTCAACACCGTTCGATGTCACCATACGGACACAGCATCTTTTCCGCAAGGGCTCTGGGACAAAGACGGCAAAAGTCTTTCTGCGGAGGCACTCGACAGGCTCGATTATTTCATTGACCAATTGGCGCAGCGCGGCATCTGTGTCAATATCAATCTGCACGTCGGACGGGTGCACAGCCAGTATCTGGACATACCCAGGCCCAACCACGAATACGATAAAATCTGTAATATATTCACGTCCGCTTTAGTTGATGTTCAAAAGCAATATGCCCGCGAGCTTCTGGCGCACGTCAACAAATACCGCAAAGTCCGCTATGCCGATGATGCTGCTGTGGCGATAGTTGAAATCACCAATGAGAATAGTCTTTTTATGTGGGATGCCGACCAGACGCTGCGGACGCTGCCGCCGTACTATGCCGATATTTTGAAAAGCAAGTTGAACGCCTGGTTAAAGGCGCGATATAGTTCTGATGAGAGATTGCGCCAAGCCTGGTCCGAAGGCGCTCAGCCGCTCGCGGAGGACCTGCTTGCCAATGGTAATTTCCAGGCTGCCGGTCCCGATAAAGCCGTCCCCTGGAACTGGCAGCTTGAGCAGCATTCGGGCTGCAAGGCGTCACTATCTCACTGTCGTTATGAGAATCAAGATGCGCTGCGTATCGATGTCAATCAGATGGACGAGACCGAATGGCACCTGCAGCTAAGTCAGGGCGGTTTCGCCGTCAAGGCAGGGCAGTATTACACGGTTATCTTTCAAGCCGCCGGCGCCCAGCCGCGGCATATCACTTGCAGTGTCCTCCAGGACCATAGCCCCTGGAGCAATCTGGGGCTGGCCCGCCGGGTGGAATTGACCGCAGACCGGCAGATGTTTCGTTTTGGTTTTGTCGCAAATGCCGATGACGACAACGCGAGGCTGAGTTTCGCCTTCGGCGGCAGCAAGATTCCGCTGTATCTTACAAATGTTGAGTTCCGGCCGGGCGGTCGAGTCGGTCTGCAGCAAGGTGAATCTGTGGATGCCGGTAATGTCGCCGTTTTCGCTGACGGTGAAACAACCGCCCGCACCATTGACCGGATGTGCTTTCTGGCGGAGATAGAAAAGGCCTACTTCGATGGAATGCGGACCTTTATCAAAAATGAGCTGGGCTGCAAGGCCCTTGTCACCGGCACGATTGTCTTTGGGCCGCTGGGCCTATATGCCCAGAGCGATATGGATTTTATCGACACGCACGCCTACTGGCAGCACCCGCGATTTCCAGGCAGGCCGTGGGACTCGAACAACTGGCTTATCGACCAAAAGCCAATGACCGATTATCCCGCTGAGGCGACGCTGTTTCGCCTCGCTGCTGAGCGGCTGCTCGATAAGCCATTTACCGTCAGCGAATACAATCATCCGGCTCCCCTCGATTCCCAGGCCGAGTGCGTTCCTATGATAGCTTCCTTTGCTGCTGCCCAGGACTGGGACGGCGTGTGGCTGTACACCTATAGTCACAGTTCTGACCAGTGGTATCGGGAGAATCTAAACAGTTACTTTGACATCGACACCAACCCCGCCAAGTGGGGCTTTATGCGGGCCGGGGCAGCAATATTTCGCGATAGTAACATATCGCCGCTCAATGGTTTTATTATTCATCCATTGCCCGACTCAGCAGATGTCCTGCCGTCGCTGGCCAGGCTGCACCTTAAATATGACAGCAATCTTCTTGGCGCTCTTGCCTCGCACACTGACCTGACCAAAGACCAAATGCTCACCGCTCAGTTCGCCGCCGGAGTTGTCGCGGGACCTGCTCATCGAGACGTGATGGGCCCGGGTGCGAGATTGAAATGGTCCGTTGAAAGCGGCAAGGGATTTTATTCCGCACAGGGGTTGTGTGCGGCGGTATATAGCGGACACGCTCGGCGATTCGAGAAGGCCACCGATGGGCAGATTTCTATTACCGTGCCAAATTTTGCCGCTGTGGCAATCACAGCACTTGACGGCAGGGGCGAAGTTTCTCTGGAGAATAGTAAAAAGATTCTGGTTACTGCGTGTGGGCGGTGTGAAAATGTCGGTATGAAGTTTTCCGAGGACCGCCGGACTGTTGGACGCGAATGGGGCGGGCCACCTGTGCAGATTGAGGCGGTGGAGGCAAGGGTTGTTTTGCCCAAAGGGCGGTGGATTTGCCAGGCACTCGGCCCTGATGGATTGCCGACTCTTGAAGTCCCAGTCTCGTACCAGAGCGGCCAGAGTGTACTGAATATTTCAGCACGGTATAAAACTATGTGGTATCTTGTGACGCGGCGCGAGGGCAAAGATTGAGGCCGGCGTGACGCCGTAGGTTGTATGTGGCTCATTTACTACTTTTTTCCAAAGGGAGAAAATGATGAGTAAGAAGAGATTTCTTGGGAATGTGTTTGTGTTCGGCTGGTTCCTCGGCGGGATGGCTTCACTGTCTGTGGCACAGCAGCCACGGCCGCTGGTCCTTTTCGATTTTGGAAAGGACTTTGACGCCGGAAAAGTTTTGACTAACGATGCCAAAATAGTTACCTCCGAAGCGGGTACCCTGCGTATTGAAACAGGCCACAAAGAGAAGTGGCCCGGTGTTACTTTGCAATCGCCGGCGGGCAAATGGGACCTCGCGAACTATGAGTATATATCAATGGATGTCAGGAATGTAGGAACTCAGCCGGTAACGGTGTACTGCCGGATTGATAACCCCGGCGCGGATGGCGACAAAAACTGCGTAACGGACAGCATTACCCTGAAGGCGGGAACTGCGGGGGCACTTGTGGTGCGCATTTTCCCGGTCCCCTGGCGGCTGTCCGAAACGCTGGAGCTAATCGGGATGCGAGGGTCGCCGGTCCATTCCGACAAGCTTGACACCTCTAATGTCACCCAGTTGCTTGTGTATGTGAACAAACCTGGTGTCGATTATGCGTTTGAGATTGATAATATTTGTGCCGGCGGCCGTATTGAAGTTCTGGATACGAAGACCTTCTTTCCATTTATCGACGAGTTCGGCCAGTTTGTCCACCGCAGCTGGCCGGGCAAAACGCACTCCATAGAAGAGATGCGAACATATAGTAAAGCTGAGCTGGAAGACATCGCTGCTCATCCGGCTCCGGCCGAGCGCAACCAGTATGGCGGCTGGACCGCCGGACCTAAGCTCAAAGCAACGGGCTTTTTCCGCGTCGAAAAATACCAGGGCAAATGGTGGCTCGTGGACCCCGAAGGGCGGCTGTTCTGGTCGCACGGTATCGACTGCGTCCGCAGCGCCAGCGCCACGCCGATTACCGACCGCGAGCAATATTTCAGTGAGCTGCCGAAATCGGACTCGCCGTTCGCAAAATTCTACGGCACCGGCACCTGGGCGCCGCACGGTTATTACAAAGACCATTGCCCCTATAAAACCTACGACTTCAGCCAGGCGAATTTGTTGCGTAAATACGGCCAGAATTGGGAGCAGGCGTTCGCCCAGATGTGCCACACCCGGCTGAAAAGCTGGGGAATGAATACTATCGCCAACTGGTCGGACACTGAGATTTATCTGATGCGAAAGACGCCGTATGTGTGCACGATTAGTTACACCGCGAGGAAACTCGAAGGCTCACAGGGCTACTGGGGTAAATTTAACGATGTTTTTGACCCTGATTTCCGCAAATCGGTGGCCGAGAAATTGGCGGCGGAAAAGAATAATGCCGCCGGCGACCCTTGGTGCATCGGCTTTTTCGTCGATAATGAGTTGAGCTGGGAAGATGAAGTCTCGTTGTCTGTGGCCGCCTTGATTTCGCCGCCTGACCAGCCTGCCAAGAAGGTCTTTGTCGAGGACCTCAAAGCCAGGTACGAAACAATCGACAAGCTCAACGCCGCCTGGGGCGCAAATTATGTCACCTGGGAGGCCCTTCTGCAAAGCCGGCAGACTCCGGATAAAAATAAGGCCCGGGAAGACCTGACCGCCTTTTACACAAAGACCGCCGAAACTTATTTCAGAACCGTGCGCGATGAGCTAAAGAAGGTTGCCCCTGAGCAATTATATATGGGCTGTCGATTTGCCTGGGTCAACGACCGCGCGGCCCGGGCGGCGGCCAGGTTCTGTGACATTGTCGGCTACAACCGTTATGACTATAGTGTCGCAGAGCACCATCTGCCTGATAACATCGACAAACCCATAATCATCGGTGAGTTCCACTTCGGAGCGCTGGACCGCGGTATGTTCCATCCGGGTCTAAGAAGGACTGCTAATCAGCAGGACCGTGCCGACAAGTATAAAAGCTACGTTCAGGGCGCTCTGCGCAATCCCCATATAGTCGGGACGCACTGGTTCCAGTATAAGGACCAGGCGACGACCGGCCGCGGCGACGGCGAGAACTACCAGATTGGTTTTGTCGATATTTGCGACAATCCTTATCCTGAAATAATCGAGGCATCCCGCGACATAGGGCACAATATGTACGAGTATCGGCTAAAAGCCGAATGAGCTCACGTCCCGGCTCAGCACATCCTATGGTCCTGCCGGGGTGGGGTTGGCGGGCTTCCAGCTCTCCCGGTCGCCCCAGGTGGCAGGATGAGCAGTCGGATCCACAATCGTAAGCGAATGGCCCCCGCCATCCGTGGTCGGATACCACTTGTCATTGTACTCAAACCGCAATATCGCCGCCTGAAGCGGCGCAGGCAGCCTCAAAATGATGTTCTCGCCGCCGTTATTTAAGTTGCCGGTATATTGTCCTGCAACGGCAGGCCCCGAACCATACCTTGCCCTGAAGGACGTCAGGTCGCTTACCACCACCGCATACTGGCCGACCCCGAGCGTCATCGGCGGGAAGGTAAAATCAATACCTTGAGTTATCCGAACGCCGTTGAGGTCCAGGACCTCATCGCTGATATTGTACAGTTCAAGGAAGTCGTAGTCGCTGCCCTGCGGGTCGTGATACATCAGTTCCGTAATCCTCAGCCCATCCAACAGCGCCAGTGCATTTTTGTACGGGAAGGTGTCATTTACTTCCGTAACGGTGACCTCAAGCTCGACAGAGATAAGGAAGTCGCTGCGATTGCCGGAGTTGTTTAGGGCGTGAATGGCAAGGATGTTGCTGCCCTGCCGTAGAGCGCCAATGTAATCGGAGACGGAGATATACTCGAAGTTGACGGCTTCACTGTCGGTGTGTGTGCCGGTTGCGCCGGAGTTATAGGCCGGCGTTCCCGTGAAGTTACGCGTGGCTGTCGCTAACGGCGTGCCGTTTATGTAGGCGAGGAAGCCATCATCATATCGCACCTTCAGCGTCAGCTCGGTAATATCGTCTATATCTACGTTGTTGGCGTCAATGGTAAACAGTATCCGGATATAACAGGTATCCCTCTTTGTGGTGGTGTACATCTGGGCTTCGACATCACGAGTGATGTAAGGGTCATAAGTTGTCTGTGTAGCATCGTATCCGACGCCGCCTGTCTTGCCGGCGATATAAGTTCCATCGTTCCAGCCGGAGTCGTCGAAGGTTCCGCCGCCTCTCCAGTTGGGGTCAATCGTGCCGGTTGGAACCCGCACACGTTTGGTGGCGTTCTCCGGGGCAAGAATAATGGTAGTGGTCGTAGTGGTTATGGATGGGTTGGAAACACCGGGCGTGGGCAACTCAAAGAATTCAAAGTTATTCGAACCATCAGGTGAGCGACCATAAGAGACATCCGTGGTCTGCGGACCATAGATGACCTTGTCAATCTCCCTGCCGGTAGAATCGAACAGGCCTATCATTTCCCCATCCGCCGACAGCCGGAAATCAAGAT
>Ga0315291_10005005_pt1 | contig 16720 bp, 7 predicted proteins | sample YL17G12_20_MG_FD_203070 | JGI IMG/M metagenome (GOLD analysis project Ga0315291, IMG submission 203070) | Sediment microbial communities from Yellowstone Lake, YNP, Wyoming, USA - YL17G12_20 | ecosystem: Environmental > Aquatic > Freshwater > Lake > Sediment | place: USA: Wyoming | collected...
GCTTTTATTTGTCCACTGGTTTCGAGCCGAGCACTAAATCTCTCCAAAGCGTGTGTTTAATAAATAATCAGGCGACCTGCTCAGCCCACGATTCCAGACAAAGTGGCCGACGGTGTGGTCGAGGCCCGTTTAAGCAACTTCGGGTCTGCAGCGAACGGCAACTTCATTGGTATTGGCATTTTGAGTTGGCGTTCAGTAGCAAACGGCGTCGCCATAATATTTTGATTATAGGCATGCACCATCAACCTTTCGAGGTTGATCACGTCCGCGCAGTTATACGCCAGCAGCGTTTCCAATGCAGCCTCATTTTTGCGCTTCTTGTACTCATGCCATAGAGTTACCGCAAAGAAGCCATCGACATCTCGCAGCTCACCGCGGTCTATTCCTAGCTGCTTTTCAATCTGCTTAAGGCCGCCCGAGTAGCCGAGGCGTTTTAAAACGAAGCGTAAGTCAATATGGGCATGGGCCAGCTCGATGCCGAAATAACGATTGATAAATGGCACATCGAAACACTTACCATTGAAGGTGACCAGCAACTTGTACTGCTGGATCTCGCGCGTAAAGGCGCTGAGATTACGCCCATTGACGTAGGTCCGGACTTCGCTGCCATTGTAGAGCGCGATAGTCGTGATCTCACATTCATCTCGGTCCAGCCCAGTCGTTTCTATATCCACATAGGCCACCGAATCCTGGAAATCACCAAATAGCCGCCAATGCTGCTCCGACTTCAAGCCATCGGCAAAAAACATGGGGTTGCGTTGCTCTAATTGCAGCTCACACTCATCAAGATAAGCAGCACTCTTGCCTATGGCACGGTAGCAGTCCCAGGTTTTGACACCCTGATCCCACAACATGCGCTCCTTGTTCAAACTAACCCTAGGGATATGACAAAGGGTGTTAGCAAGCATCACCAGGCTCCAGATTATAATACAATGATAATAGCTCACGAGGTTAAACGCCTTGCCTGGACCTGTCAAGTGCGTGATTGCCTCAGCTCCAGACCAGGGCGCATCACCTCCCTAGCTGATACTCCGACTTCAGTTTATGCTAGAATTAACCTCCAATCTGGATTCTGATGCCGTTTCGTCTTTCGCTCGTTATGCGTGCGGCCTGTAATCGCACACAGGCCGCTGGACACGGCCGCGGCAGATCGATAGGGGACCGATGCTCCGCCCCAAGCAAGCCAACAACGCCTCGGAGTCGAATATGGGCAAAGACCTTAGGCCGCCACAGGCGGTGACGATACCCGGCACAGCACACTCCGCCAGCGAGATTAGGGCCTACTGCCAGGGCGAACATATCGTCAATATGAACCAACTCGTCATCCTCTGGCGTGGCCGCAATCCCTACACCTTTGCGCAGAACCCAGACCTTTATCATTGCATAGCAGAGCGCAGCCTCAGGCTCGGTGAGCCGCTTTTAGCCTGCGACATGATCCGGGAGGGACGGTCTGTCCAAGATCACCGCGAGCTCAAGATGCTGCACCTACGGGCCCTGACGCAGTCTGGTGCTTTTCATTCAGCGCTGGCATTGATTGAGGAGCTCGGTGCTGACCAAGGCGGCACTAACGAGCTTATGCATTTGAAGGGCAAGCTACATAAGTATATGGGCTTTTCCTGTGTTGACAAGAATCGTGCAAAGATCTACCTCGAACGGGCCCTCGACTTTTACCGCCAGGCATACACGCTAGCGCGGCGCAGCAAGCACGGGGATCGCGTCAGCCACGCTGCAATCAATATTGCCACCCTATCGCTGCTCATCGGCGATCGCACCGCGGCGCTGCGCCAAGTAAATGAAATCATCCGCGATGTGGAGATTAACCAGCCTGGGGAGGCGGGCGAGAATTTCTGGCGCTTAGCCGTGCTCGGTGAGAGTTACACCATCATTGGTGACTTGGCTACGGCCGCGACGTACTACCAGCAGGCGGTGCTAGCGGCGCGCTCAAATCTAGTGAGCATTACTTCCATGCGGCGTCATGCCCATTTTCTGCTCAAGCATCTGGGTCACGATCAAAAGGTACTAGATGGCCTCTTCGTTGTACCGACTGTTGCCTGCATCGTCGGCCTGCTCGTGGATCATGAGTCGGCGCTGCAAGATCGATTTCCCGCTGCGATCGTGCCACGCTTGCGAAGGCACATCGTCCGCCTCATCATTCGCCACAATATCGAGATCGGCTTTTGCTCAGCCGGCGCCGGTGGTGACCTGCTCTTTGCAGATGAATTACTTAAGCGCAATCATGAGGTAAACATTGTCCTACCAGTGCCAGAGCCGATCTTTCGCCGCAGTTTACTCGAACTCTCCAGTGGCAGCGAGTGGGTGACGCTCTATGATCAAGTGCTCGCCAAGGCAGCGACGGTCACCGCTTTGGCGGATGATATGGGCACAGATGATCAGGCACCATTCCATTACTGTACCCAAGTGGTTGAGGGTATGGCAGCACTGCGGGCGAAGGCCTCGGCGACTAAACAGATTAACATTGTGACCTGGGATGGGGGTGATACGCCCGACATTCGCGGCACTGCCGAGGCCGTAGCGCGCTGGCACAAGGCCCACAAGCCATTTGAGCTCATTTCAACTAGGCTCAATGACCAAGCGCCATCCGGCATGGCCGGAGAATTCATCTCAATTCGCAACAAACAAGAAGTCCGCAGCATCCTTTTCGCCGATACCGTCGGATTTAGCAAATTAAGCGACCGCAATCTGCCGCTTTATGTCGAGCATTTTATCGGCGCCATCCCGAAAATCGTGACTCAGACTGGCGCCAAACACCTTTACCAAAATACGTGGGGCGATGCTTTATTTATGGTGTTTGCCACCTTGGATGACGCTGCCGAATTTGCCCTCAGCATGTGCGATGAGTTAAGTAACATCAATTGGCGCAAGAAAGGTCTGCCAGACAACCTGAACTTCCGCATTGCCCTACACGCAGGCCCCGTCTATGAGCTGAACGACCCACTAAATGGTGCGACCAATTTCTATGGCTATCATGTCAGCCAGGGTGCTCGTATTGAGCCGATCACACCTCCTGGTGAGGTTTATACAAGTGAGGGCTTTGCGGCACTGCTGGAGGCGGCTGATTCAGACCGTTATGTTTGTGACTACGTCGGCCGAGTACCGCATGCGAAAGGTTTCGGCACCTTTCCGATCTACCATCTAAAAAGGATGCTTTACTGATCATGACAGCCGGTACGGCGCCCAGCACCCCGGCCGCGAATGTCGGCTACCTGGTCCCTTGGTGGCATTTCATTGCGGGTCGTGGGCGACTACCGCAAGCGGCTAATCTTGTCCTTCTCACGCGAAGGTTGCGTGACTCCGGCGTGATGTGAAGATTCGTCCAAGATGGATGGTTTAGTGTGAATACTCTTCCACTGTGCGGATTCGATGTTCTCCTGCGTTATACAAGTAGCTGATTTAACACAATATTTTAATTTTGGAAAAAAATTCACGACAAACGGGTGATTTTGGATAAAAATTACCGATAGTCCATGTACGCGGGCCACTCCTCGGACAGAAGTTCACGCCCGCCGGGGGACCCTATGCGACCTGTCATCCGTCAAAACCTCATGGGTGAGTTGGTCCTTTCGACGGGTGCTGGGACTCTCGCAAATGCTATCTCGGAGGCCGTCAAGGTAGGGGAGCTTCGCCGCCTCGCCCCCGGCGTCTATACAACCGCAATTGCGGAAGAGCCGGCTGATGTGCTCCGGCGTAATCTATACCAGGTCCTGGGCGCGCTCTATGGAGGTGCGATTATCAGCCACCGCAGCGCCCTGGAGGCAGGCCCAGCCAAACTGAGTGACGACTGGCACATCGTCCTCTCCTACAAGTACGATAAGAAGGTGCGGCTCCCGGGCCTGACCGTGCATTTGGTCAAGGGGCCGGTGGTGCTCTCGGGCGACATGCCATTCGCTGGAGGGCTGCATCTCGCTTCTCCTGAGCGGGCCTGGTTGGAGAATCTGCGCCACGTCAAGGCTCACGGCGAATTCAGCAAGGTGCTCTCACAGGAGAAGCTAGAGGAGCAGCTCGACGACTACATCCGCGTCTGCGGCGAGAACGCCTTTCGCGAGAGAATAAATGCTCTCCACCGCCTGGCAGAGACTAACGGATTCACCCAGGAGGCAGAGAGGTTCCAAAAGCTGGTGGGCACCATGTTAAAGACCCGCACCGATGGGACCCTCAAGTCGGACCGCGCGCAACAGAGGGCGACCGGCTACCCGTATGATCCGGAGAGGGTCGTTCGCTTCGAGCGACTCTTTCAGGCACTTCGCCAACCGGCGAACCTGCCCACGAAACTAACCCTAGATGCGGTTCTCTGCTCGGGGAGCGCTCCATCGACATTATGCTTCTTCGACGCTTACTTCTCGAACTACATCGAGGGCACCCGATTCGAGATTGACGAAGCACGCGCCATCGCCTTTGAGGGCAAGATTCCCGACCGGCGTCCGGACGGACACGACATGCTCGGCACCTTCCGCACGCTGATGGGGATTGCCTCGAGCCTTCCCGAAGCTTGGGCATCATATGGAACGATGGCGGCTGACTTGATGCGTTACCACGCGTCGATCATGAAGGCGCACCCGGACAAGCTTCCTGGCCAGTTCAAGACTGTCCGCAATTTTGCTGGATCCACCGCCTTCGTCGAACCAGAGCTGGTGGAAGGGACACTCCGTAAGGGTTTCGAGTTCCTCCAGGCGCTTGAGCCCGGTTTCGCTCGCGCTGCTTTCGTCAAATTCCTGGTTGCCGAGGTACACCCTTTCACGGACGGCAACGGCCGATTGAGCCGAATTGCCATGAACCGGGAGCTGTACGCGGCGTCCGAGGTACCCATCATCATCCCGACGGTCTACCGCTTGGACTACCTTGGCGGCGTGAAGAAGCTAACGCGCAGCGACAATCCGGCCGTCTATATAAAGATGTTGCAGCGCGCCCAGTGCTTCGCCGCATCCATCGACTATACGACCTTCGAGTCTGCGCAGCGGACCCTGGCACGAGCCAAGGCATTCTCTGACGACCCAGAGGACGTTCTTCACTTCTGAACAATGCGTGAGCTTTGTAGTCTGCGGCATGGGTTTTTTTGGCCTTGGCACCTGACTTCCACCGGTGGAAGTTGAGCATGCTGGTGTGTAGGATGCGGACCGTTCTCCTATTTATGGTCATTTTTACCATTTGTAGGTTCCTGCTCTGGCAAGGCTCTAGACCTTTCCAGGCCGGGTACCAACTGCGCTAAGCATTTCTGCCTGCGTCCAAAGTCGGCCGTTGGATATGCTACACACCTTCTAACCTAAATCTTCTAAATGGTACGGACACCCTGACTCGAACAGGGGACCTCTACGATGTCAACGTAGCGCTCTAACCAACTGAGCTATGCCCGCATAAGAAAACCGTGACCCAACTTGTAACGATGCCGACCCAATCTGTCAACACCTTAGCACCTCGCCCACCATGACCTGTTCAGCGGAGTGCGAGACGAACGGCCCTACCCTCCGTGTCCGGTAATGCGCGCCAAAGTCTGCTTGGAAACCGGCTCATAATGGGAAAACTGCATGGTGTAGGTTGAGCGCCCCTGAGATATCGAACGCAGCTGGGTCGAATATCCAAACATCTGAGCCAGCGGCGCCGCAGCCTCAACCACCTGGACATGCCCGCGCAACGAGACGTTATTGACCTTCGCATGACGGCTGTTTAGATCGGTGATGATGTTAGACAGATAGGATTCAGGAACCGACACCTCCAGCGCCATCACCGGTTCAAGTAGCACAGGCTGCGCCTTGCGCAGGGCCTGCCGCATAGCATTGGCGGCCGCAATCTTAAAGGCGATCTCATCGGAGACCTGCTCTTGAAACGCGCCCCCACGCAGCGTGACCTTGATTCCAAGCACCGGAAAGCCGGCGATAGGGCCAGCCTGCATACTCTCTTCTAAGCCCGTCTTAACGCCCTTTAGGAAGGCCACAGGCACATGCAAAGGCGATGCCTTATTCTCAAAGACCAAACCCCCTTGCGCCGCAGCGCCCTCCAGAGGCTCGATGTCGATGCGCACCGCGGCAAACTGATGAATACCCGCCGATTCCCGCTCGAAGGTCTCCTCGGCTGAAGCTTTAGCACCGACGGTCTCGCGGTAAGAGACCTGTGGCTCGCCGACATTGGCATCAACTTTAAATTCGCGCTTCAGACGATCAATGATGATTTCTAAGTGGAGTTCGCCCATCCCGCTGATCAAGGTCTGACCAGTCTCGGGGTCCACTGCGACACTAAAAGTCGGATCTTCAACGACCAAGCGTTCCAATGACTTGACCAATTTATCATTCTCGGCCGCACTTTTGGGTTCGATCGCCACCGCAATGACGGGCGTCGGAAACTGGACGGACTCATAACGAATCGGGTCTTTTTGCTCACAGATGGTGTCACCTGTGGCCACTAGCTTCAAGCCAGCCATCGCGACGATCTCGCCGGCGGTAGCCTGCCCAACTTCCTCACGCTGATTGGCGTGCATCGTCAAAATCTTAGCCACTCGCTCCCGTTTACCGGTGCGTGCGTTATAAACAGTAGTACCGACATCGAGGGTCCCGGAGTACATCCGCACATAGGCCAATTGACCGACAAATGGGTCACTCACAATCTTAAACACTAAGCCCGACATCGCCGCATCCGGCAAGCGCTTGCGATGCGTGACGATCTCCTTGTCATCGGCAGACAAGCCCTCCATATCCGGCAGATCCAGCGGCGACGGCAACAGCAAGGTGATCGCGTCGAGCAGTGGCTGAATGCCCTTATTTTTAAAGGCTGAGCCACAAAATACCGGAACAAATTTAAAACCAATGGTGGCGCGCCGTGCCGCAGCCCACAATTGAGCAGTGGAAATATCCCGGCCCTCCAAGAAACACTCGGTCAAATCCTCATCCGTCTCAGCGATGCGCTCAACGAGCTGATCGCGCGCCGCCTGTGCCGCCTCGATCAGGTCATCGGGGATCGCACCAATCTCGTAGGTCGACCCCTTATTCGCGTCGTCCGTCCAAATCCACGCCTTCATCTCGATCAGATCGACGATGCCACGGAAATCTTCTTCGCGGCCAATGGGGAGCTGAAAAGACACCGGATTAGCGCCCAAACGCTCACGAATCGACTCCACCGACTGAGCGAAATCGCCGCCCACTCGGTCCAGTTTATTGATAAACACAATCCGAGCGACGTGATACTTATTGGCCTGCCGCCATACCGTTTCAGATTGCGGCTCTACCCCGTGCACCGCATCAAAGACCGCCACTGCACCATCAAGTACCCGCAGCGACCGCTCCACCTCGACGGTAAAATCAACATGGCCGGGCGTGTCGATGATATTGATCCGATGGTTCTTCCAAAAACAAGTGACCGCGGCAGAGGTGATGGTGATGCCCCGCTCCTGCTCTTGGATCATCCAGTCCATCGTCGTATTGCCTTCATGCACTTCGCCGATTTTATGAATCTTGCCAGTGTAGAAGAGAATCCGTTCGGTGGTCGTCGTCTTGCCGGCATCGATATGAGCCATGATGCCGATATTACGAAACGCAGCCAGCTCGGTCTTTTTCATCGCCATGGGAACAACCAACCACAAATAGGAGGGAGACCAGAACCCAACCAACAACGCCGGAAAAAATAAGGGGCGGCCAGAGCCGCCCCACATCTACTAAACAAGAGCTTACCAACGGTAGTGGGCAAACGCCTTATTCGCATCAGCCATCTTATGCACGTCTTCACGGCGCTTGATGGTACCACCGCGCTTGTTGGCGGCATCCAAAAGCTCACCAGCAAGGCGCTCACCCATACTACGGCCCGGACGACCGCGGGAAAATTCGATCAACCAGCGAATCGCCAAAGCTTGACGGCGCTCGGGACGCACTTCAACTGGCACCTGGTAGTTAGATCCACCGACGCGGCGGGATTTAACTTCGACCAAAGGACGAGCGTTTTCGACAGCGGCACGAAACACTTCAACACCGTTTTTATGCGGCGAAATGGATTGCGGCCCCTTGGACTCAATGATGTCGATGGCGCCGTAGAAGGCCTTTTCGGCCGCCGACTTTTTACCATGCGTCATCATGCAGTTAACAAATTTAGCGACCAGAACATCTTTAAACTTAGGATCCGGAAGGATCTCGCGTTTCGGTATCTCGCGGCGACGTGCCATGTCTTAGATCCTCCCTATTTGGACTTCGGGCGCTTGGCCCCGTATTTGCTGCGGCTCTGCTTGCGATTGGCGACGCCGCTAGTATCCAGCGTGCCGCGAATGATGTGATAACGAACACCCGGCAAGTCTTTAACCTTGCCGCCACGAACCATGACAACGCTGTGTTCCTGCAAGTTATGGCCTTCGCCACCAATGTAGGAGGTCACTTCGATACCGTTGGTCAAGCGTACCCGAGCAACCTTCCGCAGTGCGGAGTTAGGCTTCTTGGGAGTCGTCGTGTAAACCCGAACACAAACGCCGCGGCGCATTGGGCTACCAGCGAGCGCGGGCGACTTGCTCTTCGCTTTGACCTGGCTGCGGCCCTTCTTGATAATCTGGCCAATCGTAGGCATGTAGTTGCGACCTTTATCTAATCAAATCAGCATGTTGCCGGACGAGTCCGCAATATTTGCGAGACTCCTGCGGAATGTATAGCTACCAGACGGGGCTGCCCATGGCAACCCCTAAAAACTCAAAAACCACCGAATCCAACGAATAAAACCATTAAGACTGCGCCGCCGTTTGCTCCGGCGTTGTCCCTTGTACAGCCTGCCGGCGCTGGGTTGTCACTTCGGCCTTCAAGTCCCGGTAAACCTTGGCGCCAGTTCCCGCTGGAATCAGACGGCCCATGATCACGTTTTCCTTCAAGCCGCGCAAATAGTCGACCTTGCTGTTGATGGACGCCTCGGTAAGGACCTTGGTCGTCTCCTGGAAGGAGGCGGCTGAGATAAAGCTTTCCGTCGACAGTGATGCCTTCGTAATTCCAAGCAGCAGCGCCTCGCTGGTAGCCTCAGCTTTGCCCTCTTCACGCATCTTCGCATTCGTATCAAACAGATCATGGCGATCAACATGTTCCGCAGGCAAGAACCTAGTATCACCCGGATCAACGATCCTAACGCGCCGCAACATCTGGCGAACAATCACCTCGACATGCTTATCGTTAATTTCGACACCCTGCAGGCGGTAAACGTCTTGAATATTGTCGACCATAAATTTCGCCAGAGCGACGCGCCCAAGCACCTCTAAGATCTCGTGCGGGTTGACTTGACCATCAACCAAAAGCTCACCCTTACGAACGTAGTCACCTTCGGTAACCACCACGTGCTTGCCCTTAGGAATCAGATATTCCTTGGCCTCGCCGTCGTTGTCCGTTAGCAGCAGCTTGCGCTTACCCTTGGTATCTGCACCAAAGCTTACGGTACCATCCCGATCAGCCATGACCGCCATATCTTTCGGCTTGCGGGCTTCAAACAGCTCGCCGACGCGCGGCAGACCACCGGTGATGTCCTTGGTCTTGGTGGTCTCACGTGGGATCTTCGCTAAAATATCCCCAGCATGAATCAGGCCCATGTCGTCTTGGACGACGATAGATCCGACCGGCAAATTGTAGACGGCATCCTTCTTAGTTGATGACTTCATCACCTTGCCATCGGCATCGACGATCTCCAGGCGCGGCTTCAAATCAGCCGTACGCCCTTCGGTCACCACGCGCTGGGTCTGGAACGTCACTTCATCGACACGCTCTTCGAGCGTCATGCCCTCGCGCAAATCAGTGTAGCGAACATTACCGGCGACTTCAGCGATAATCGGTACGGTAAACGGGTCCCAAACCGCGAGTTTATCGCCGGCCGCTACCCGGTCGCCTTCAGCCACTGCCAAAGTCGAACCGTAAATGATTGGGTACTTCTCTTTAACCAGGCCGTCATCACCGACGACTTGAATTTCACCAGTACGGGTTAGAACGACAAGCACACCGTCACGGTTATGAACGGCACGCAAGCTTTCAAATTTAACCACCCCAGAGAACCGGCTAGCCTGAGCACTAGTCTCGACCGTATGGCTGACCGCACCACCAAAGTGGAAGGTCCGCATCGTCAGCTGAGTTCCTGGCTCACCGATAGACTGCGCTGCAATCACCCCGACTGCCTCACCGACATTGACCAGGTGACCGGTCGCCAAATCACGACCGTAGCATTTTGCACAAGCACCGACGCGGCTTTCGCAGGTCAGCGTCGAGCGCACCCGAGCGGATTCAACGAGGCCCTTATCGATCGCATCAGCCAATGCTTCGTCAATCAACTGGCCGACCTTCACTAAAACCACGCCGTCCGCAACGCGCCGTACGTCTTCAAGTAGCACCCGACCGAGGCAGCGTTTACCTAGTGACTCTTTAATGTCATTGCCTTCACGCAAAGGCACGAGCATCAGGCCTTCTTTGGTGGCGCAATCGTATTCTGCAATAATAGCATCCTGGGCCACATCAACCAGACGGCGGGTCAAATAACCCGACGATGCGGTCTTTAGCGCGGTATCCGCTAGTCCCTTACGCGCACCATGAGTAGACGTAAAGTATTCGAGTACTGTCAAACCCTCACGGAAGTTCGAGGTAATCGGCGTCTCGATAATCTCGCCCGATGGTTTCGCCATCAGGCCGCGCATACCGGCTAGCTGCCGGATCTGTTGAGCCGAGCCCCGAGCACCGGAATCAGCCATCATGTAAATCGAGTTGTTACTCGGGACGCGATGCTCTTTGCCATGATGATCGGCACGCTGCATGGTCGAGATGTTCTTAAACATCTCTGCGGCAATACTCTCGGTCACTTTAGCCCAGATATCGATAACTTTGTTGTAGCGTTCGCCCTCGGTTAACAAGCCCTCGGAGTACTGCTCCTTGATCTTCTTAACTTCTTCGTAGGCCTCATCGAGCATCTTGTATTTGATTTGCGGCACAACCATGTCGCCGATCGAAATGGACAGTCCAGCCTTGGTCGAGTAGCGATAACCTGTAGCACGCAGCGCATCCGCGACCAGCACCGTCTTCTTCGGACCGCAACGACGGAAGGTCTCGTTGACCAGCTTACCCATTTCCTTTTTACCAAGGGAACGGTTGATCATGTCGAAAGGAATCTCGTCGGGCAGAATCTCAGACAACAAGGCGCGGCCGACCGTAGTCTTAACCCGGGTACCCCGTAGGCGCACGATAATCGGGGCTTGTAGTGCCACGCCGTCGTGGTCATAGGCTGCACGTACCTCTTCAACTGAACCAAACACCTTACCGGCACCATGGGCGCCGATATCTTCACGGGTCAGATAATAGATACCGAGGACGATATCCTGAGTCGGCACAATGACGGGGTTACCCGAGGCAGGCGACAGGATGTTGTTGGTCGACATCATCAAGACGCGAGCTTCCAACTGTGATTCGACCGACAGTGGAATATGCACCGCCATCTGGTCACCGTCAAAGTCGGCATTGAAGGCGAAACACACCAGCGGATGCAGCTGGATAGCTTTACCTTCGATCAAAACCGGCTCAAATGCCTGAATACCCAGACGGTGAAGTGTGGGCGCACGGTTCAGCAAGACGGGGTGCTCTTTAGTCACTTCTTCAAGGGAGTCCCAAACCTCTGGACGTTCCTTTTCAACCAGCTTCTTAGCGCTCTTGATCGTCGAAACGATACCGTGCTCTTCAAGCTTGTTATAGAGGAAGGGCTTAAACAGCTCGATAGCCATCTTCTTCGGCAGACCGCATTGGTGCAGCTTTAAGTCAGGGCCGACTACGATGACGGAACGACCTGAATAGTCAACCCGCTTGCCGAGTAAGTTCTGACGGAAGCGACCCTGCTTGCCCTTAAGCATGTCTGACAGAGAACGCAGTGGCCGCTTGTTAGGACCGGTAAACACTTTGCCGCGGCGGCCGTTATCGAATAATGCATCGACAGCCTCCTGCAACATTCGCTTCTCATTGCGAATAATAATCTCAGGAGCATTCAACTCGATCAAACGCAGCAGACGGTTGTTGCGGTTGATGACGCGCCGGTAAAGATCATTTAGATCGGAGGTGGCGAAACGACCGCCATCGAGCGGCACCAAAGGCCGCAAATCGGGCGGTAACACCGGGATCACCGAGAGCATCATCCACTGAGGCTTCGCCATCAGGTTGCCGCCGGCATCCTGCTGGTTGAAGGCTTCAACGACCTTGAGGCGCTTTTGTAGCTTCTTACGCGTCGCCTCGGCCTTAACATCTTTCAGGTCACGGCGCAAATCCTCGGCCAGGTCCTCGACTCGGACCTGAGACAGCAGCTCCATAATCGCCTCAGCACCCACGCCGACGCGAAAGGCGCCGTTGCCGTGCTCAGCAAGAGCAGTGTCATACTCATCTTCTGACAGCACCTCGGCGAGCTTCAACTTGGTCTGATCCGCATTGCCCGGATCCAAAACCACATAGGATTCGCTATAAAGAATCCGCTCGACGTCCTTAAGGGTGATGTCCAGCACCGCGCCAATACGCGATGGCAGGGACTTAAGAAACCAAATATGCGCGACAGGGGTCGCTAAGTTGATGTGACCTAAGCGTTCACGCCGAACCTTAGAATGAATTACTTCGACGCCGCACTTGTCGCAGACGATGCCACGGTGCTTCATGCGCTTATATTTGCCGCAGATACACTCAAAATCGCGCACCGGTCCGAAAATCTTGGCACAGAAGAGCCCATCGCGCTCTGGCTTAAAGGTCCGATAGTTGATGGTCTCGGGCTTCTTAACCTCGCCATAGGACCAACTACGAATCTTCTCCGGAGAAGCCAACGAGATTTTAATCGCGTTAAAGCTCAACGGGTCAGTGGGCTTATCGAAAAAGTTCAGTAAATCTTTCAAATCACAACTCCTCTTGAATGGAGGAAAAAATGCACAAGCGCCGACTACTACTGCTGCTGAAGGCCATCGAGCCCTGTTTCCTGTCCGTCATCACGGATCAGGTTGACATCAAGACCCAAACTCTGGAGCTCCTTGACCAACACATTGAAGCTCTCTGGCAAGCCAGGAGTCATTGCATTCTGGCCCTTGACGATTGACTCATACATCCGAGTCCGACCGAGCACGTCATCCGACTTGACGGTCAGGAATTCCTGCAGCGTATGCGCCGCTCCGTATGCTTCCATCGCCCATACTTCCATCTCGCCCAAACGCTGGCCACCGAACTGGGCCTTGCCACCGAGCGGCTGCTGAGTCACTAGAGAGTAAGGTCCGATCGACCGAGCGTGGATCTTCTCATCGACCAAGTGATGAAGTTTCAACACGTACATGACGCCGACCGTCACCTTGTTGTCGAACTTACTACCGGTACGACCATCGAAAAGATCGACTTGGCCATCGTCGCTGAGTCCCGCCAAACGCAGGTGGCTCTTGATCTCGGCTTCGTTAGCACCGTCGAATACTGGGTTGGCGAAATGCACGCCCTCCCGATATTTACGGACAAACGCCTGCAGTTGCTCGTCAGTGGCGGACTTCACAAAGGCCTTAACGTCGGGCGCATCCCAGATTTTCAACATGTATTCTTCGACCGACTTGCGATCAAAGCTAGTTGCGATCATCTCGTTTAGGCGCTCGCCGATCCCTTTGGCAGCCCATCCCAAGTGAGTCTCGAGGATTTGACCGATGTTCATCCGTGAAGGTACGCCGAGCGGATTGAGGACTACGTCTACTGGACGGCCACTTTCCAGGAATGGCATGTCTTCTTCGGGAAGGATCCTAGAAACGACCCCTTTGTTACCATGGCGCCCAGCCATCTTATCACCGACTTGCAGCTTCCGCTTAATGGCGATATAGACCTTAACCATTTTGATCACGCCTGGAGGAAGTTCATCCCCCTTCTTGATCTTCTTAATCTGCTCTTCCGTCATAAACCGGATCAAATTGATCTTGTCACGAAGGTTGTCGAGCGCCTGGCGCAGCAGGGTATTTTTCTCGGCATCTTTGAGGCTCAATTGCTCCCAGTAGACATAATCGAGCGAGCTCATGAACGCGCCGTCCAGGGTTGCACCCTTTTTAGCGGCGACTTCACTTCCATCCTTAGAACGCAGATCAGCAGCCAGGGAGTCCCCAATGGCAATCCGCGCCATCTTACGCACGGCAGAGTCCTTGATGATATTGATGCGGTCGCCTTCGTCCTTGCGCAGCTTCAAGACATCGGTCTCTTCAATTTGCAGAGAACGAATGTCCTTGTCCGCACCGGCTCGGGCAAATACTTTGGCACCAATGACCGTGCCGACTACGCCCGGCGGTACGCGCAGGGAGGTGTCGCGGACATCACCGGCTTTCTCTCCAAAGATCGCACGCAACAACTTCTCTTCAGGCGTCAGCTGAGTCTCGCCTTTAGGCGTGATCTTACCGACTAGTATATCGCTAGGCTGTACCTCGGCACCGATCCGAATGATCCCAGCCTCATCGAGGTTGCGTAGCGCATCCTCGCCGACATTTGGGATATCACTGGTGATCTCTTCTTGGCCAAGTTTCGTATCACGCGAAATACATTCAAATTCCTGAATGTGAATCGAGGTGAACTGATCCTCTTTGACCACTTTCTCGGAAATGAGGATTGAATCCTCGAAGTTGTAACCACTCCACGGCATGAACGCCACCACGACGTTCTGACCCAGAGCCAATTCGCCCATCTCGATCCCGAAACCATCAGCGATGATGTCACCACGGGAGACGGTCTCGCCTTTAGTGACGATAGGGCGCTGGTTGATGCAGGTATCCAGATTGGACCGCTTGTATTTCTGCAGATTATAGATGTCGACGTCAGCACCGACTTCGGTCAAAGCCTCAGGATCGTCCTCGTTGGTCTTGATAACGATACGGTCGGCATCTACAGACACCACCGTGCCATCACGCTTAGCCACTACGGCGGCGCCCGAGTCACGCGCGACAGTCAGCTCAAGTCCAGTACCGATGAGCGGTGCCCGAGTCTTCAGCAAAGGCACAGCCTGACGCTGCATGTTGGAGCCCATGAGAGCCCTGTTAGCATCATCGTTTTGCAGGAAGGGAATCAGCGATGCAGCGATCGACACCAATTGGTTGGTCGATACATCCATAAGGTCCGCCTCTTCGGAGCGAGCGATTTCGCTCTCACCTTGGCGACGTACCCCAACCAGATCATCCGGCTTATGGGTGTTAGGCAGCGAACACTGGGCAATGACGTGGTCGCGATGCTCCTCGGATGCCGAGTAGTAGCGCACTTTCGTCTTCGCGTCCTCGGCACGCAGGCTCTTATAGGGCGTTTCGATAAAGCCATATTCGTTGACGCGGGCGTAAGAAGCCAAGGACGAGATCAGGCCGATGTTCGGACCCTCCGGCGTCTCAACTGGACAGATCCGACCGTAATGCGTCGGGTGAACGTCCCGCACTTCAAAACCAGCCCGCTCCCGCGACAAGCCCCCAGGTCCAAGTGCTGACAGGCGGCGCTTGTGGGTGACTTCTGACAGCGGGTTGGTTTGGTCCATGAACTGGCTCAGCTGAGATGAGCCAAAGAACTCTTTGACCACCGCTGAAGCCGGCTTGTTATTGATGAAGTCATGCGGCAGCAAGGTATCAACATCTTGCAGCTGGAGGCGCTCACGGATTGCCCGCTCGATCCGCAGGAGACCGATGCGGTATTGATTCTCCAGCAGCTCACCGACAGCCCGCACGCGGCGGTTGCCCAAGTGATCGATATCGTCGATGTCGCCGTTACCGTTCTTCAGCTTAAGCAGATAACCAACCGTCTTGAGAATGTCGTCCTTGGTCAAGGTACGTTGCTCAAGCGGTAAATCGAGGCTTAGACGCTCGTTTAACTTCAAGCGCCCAACGGTGCTCAAGTCATAGCGATCAGGGTTAAAGAACAGGTTATCGAACAGCGTCTTCGCAGGTTCGATGGTCGGTGGATCGCCTGGCCGCAGACGTTTATAGATCTCAATGATCGCTTCGTCTTGGGTGGTGATCTTATCACTGACCAAGGTGTTGCGGAACGAAGCATCGGCGTTCACTTGATCCATGAACAAAATGTCGAGTTCTTCAACCCCGCGGTTGATGATCTCTTTGATCAACGCCTTATCTAGGTCGGCATTGAGCGGAATAATGACATTGCCCTCGCGGTCCTTAACGTCACCGGCGAGGACTTTACCAACCATGTCCTCAGACGATAGCTGCTGGTACTCAAGTCCAGCGGCCTGCATCTGGCGAATCGCGCCTTGGGAGATACGGCGGTTCTTCTTGACGTAGACCTTGCCGCTCTGAGGATCGAGGATGTCGGCTGAGGCGCGCTGGCCACGGAGCAACTCGAAATTGAGCTTTTTCTCGAACAAGCCGTCACGAACGCGGATCTTTTCTTTCTCGTAGAAATAGTCGAGAAGCTGGGCCTCCGAGAAGCCAAGCGCTTTGAGCAGCACCGTAGCATGTAGCTTGCGGCGGCGATCGATCCGGACATATAGAATGTCCTTAGCGTCAAACTCAAAGTCCATCCAACTACCGCGGTAGGGGATGATCCGGGCGGTGTAGAGCAGCTTACCGGTTGCGCTATTGCGACCCTTATCGTGGTCGAAAAAGACACCGGCGGAACGATGCAGCTGCGACACGACGACGCGTTCTGTACCGTTGATAATAAAAGTCCCGGAGTCGGTCATCAGCGGGATCTCGCCGAAGTAGACCTCCTGCTCCTTGACGTCACGAATCGTCTTGACCGCGGTATCTTTATCCACGTCCCAA
>Ga0315291_10005006_pt1 | contig 16719 bp, 11 predicted proteins | sample YL17G12_20_MG_FD_203070 | JGI IMG/M metagenome (GOLD analysis project Ga0315291, IMG submission 203070) | Sediment microbial communities from Yellowstone Lake, YNP, Wyoming, USA - YL17G12_20 | ecosystem: Environmental > Aquatic > Freshwater > Lake > Sediment | place: USA: Wyoming | collected...
TGAGATACTTCATTCTTTTTAAGAAAATATCAAAAGTTTCGAAAAATTCCTTTCGTTCCCTTTAAGAAAAATAAATCTTAAATTTGTTTTGTTTATTCATATAATGACATATTGATCAATTTTCATTCTTTTTTGATAAAAGAGGAACTAAATAAATGTTTTGAATCGATTAAATATTTCTCTAAAAATAAATATGAAGGGATATTGAAAAAAAAATGAATATATTAATGCATAGATGTTAGTGAGTGTAATAAATATGGATTTTTGGATATCCTTTATAGAATATCTACTTGGATTTTTTATTTTATTGATTATTATTTATTTAATTTTACCACTTGGCTGGAAAATTGTTGCACCCTGGTTCAATGCAGCCTATAAATCGAGTAAATTGGATCAAAGCGCTCAGCCCAATCCTGATCAGCCTCAGAAGCCTATTCCAGAAGTTGTTGTTAATGGAATGGGTGGCTATGAGATAAATTTTGGAGGGGGTCGAAGATTTTGCAGTGGGATGCTTCAAATTCATTATCAAAAGCAATGGTTCTCTTCTCACCCGGTAAAAAAAGGGGGCAAATCGCTTAAAATTTTATCAATTGAAGAAACTTCAGACTCTGATATATTTGGAACTTTCAAGAGCATCTGTATGAAATGGAGTTTGGAAGGGACTTCAATGCAAGTTCAGAGTTATATCATTGTTTATCCAAATCAGCCTCTAATAAAGTTTCAATTAGAATTTCCTTTAGGACTAAGAGATGTATCCACCAAAGCCCTCCACTCTCTCATTTTCAAATTTCCCTGTTTCAATCTTGAAGGTCCTAATCAACGTGTCCTCGCCTTCCGGTTTGGGATTTTCTCGCCCCCGACACGAAGCATCAAAAGTAGTACACAAGGACCCGTTGTGTTTTATGATAATGACTTGAACTCCCTCGTTTTCGGTCCACTCGATCATTTTATGATTGCATTCACCAAACAAGATCCGATGATTTTTCACGGATTGGAAGGAATGATCAAAGAAATTCCTCCGGGATATACCCATTCTTCACTGCTCCTTTTTACCAAAGGAATTAATAAGGCTGTTGTGGATTGGTGTGCACTTCTGCAAAAATATCATGGGACGCAGCCAAAAGATCCTTATGCCGATCCAATAGTGGCAAATTTAGGATTCTGGACGGATAATGGGGCTTACTATTATTACCGAAAAGAAAAAGGGATGAATTATGAACAGACTATTCTTCGCGCATCCCAGATTTTCAGGAAGAGTAATATTCCTTTCAAATATTTCCAGCTCGATTCTTGGTGGTACCAAAAAGATATGAAAGCTCTGTGGAAATATCCGCCTTTTCGGTGGCTAGGCGCTTACTTACTTGGAGGTGCGGCTTTTGGTGGCACCATCCTTTGGGAAGCTATTCCAGAAGAGTTTCCAAATGGCTTGAAAGCCCTTTATGAAAAAGCTGGGTTGCCGTTCGCTTGTCATTCTCGATGGTTTTCGCCGAAATCTCCCTATCTTCAAAAATATACATGCGCTATTGGTAAATCCGCAATGTTGCCGATGGACCCTCGTTTCTGGGATGATATCATGCAAGAATCTGCAAAATGGGGTCTTATAATGTATGAGCAGGACTGGCTACGCAATACCTTTTCTCGGATTCCTTTATTACAGGAGGATATATATGCTGCAGATAATTGGTTGACGTGGATGGCGGGAGCTGCACAACAAAATAACATTTCAATCCAATACTGTATGGCGCCATCAGGAGCCTTCCTCTACGCGTTAAAATTACCTGCAATAACAAATATTCGTGTAACAGCGGATTATAATGCCCGTGTTACCAAACAATTTTACTTTCCTCATTTCAGTCAAACGAATATTCTTGCATGGGGAGCTGGAGTCTGGCCTTCTTTGGACTGCTACCTAACAACCAAGCGCCCATTACGAAAAGGGCTTTACCGAGAAAAATATCCCGAACTGATGACATTATTGAGCAATTTAGGAGGCGGCGTAATTTGCCCCGCAGATAAGGCAGAACGCGTCAATAGAACACTCCTGATAAAAACTTGTAATGAGGAGGGCCTTCTCCTAAAGCCAGACCGTCCTATTACTGCAAATGACCTAATGTTTAAAATGCATCAAAAACCATATATTATGGATACCTGGACGGAAAAGGACGGACCTTTTTGGCGTTACATTGTGGTCGTGAATTTATGGTCCCGTCGTGTCAGGGACCCTAAAATTACTTTATGGGAGCTCGGATACGCAGAAAAAGGCGTTCTTTATGACTTTTTTACAGGGGAATTAAAAGAAATAAGCCCGGAAGATCCGATTGATTTAACCCTGAAACCAATGGGTTACAAATACTTCATTTTTGCCCCTTGGTTAAATGGCCATGTTGCTCTTATTGGTGCTACCGAAAAATTTGTCTCATGTGCAAATAAATTAATTCCAAAAGTCAATATAGATTCCAAAAAACTTAGTTTTATTGTCGAATACTCTCCCAATTCTACTCTGAATTTGCTTATTTTTTCTAAACATACGCCTTCTGATATAAAATTAAAAGATATTTCTGGAACTATTAAATGGGACTACGATTCCATTAGTAAACGCCTTGACCTTGCATTGTCTTTCACCACAAATAATTCTAATGAAATTACAATAGAATTTTAATCATTATGCCGAAAGTAGATTAATAAATAAAGGTAGGAACGGATAAGTCTCTTGAGAAAGAATTGAAATGATAATAGTGGTCAATTCAGAGAGTAAAACTAATGCAATCATCTAAGATTTCCTTGATTTTATTATGCTTAATCTTGGTAAATATATTTGTATTGGTAGGAATACAAGGAAATAGTTTCAATTTAAATCAAGGATTTGCATCAAGAGGCGAAGATTTTACAAGAAAATTGGATGAGAGATTGCAATCTTTTTTAAATTCCATGGACAATGATAAAACTTCTTCAATTCAGATCATCATTAATTTTCAAAATATAACTATTATGACAAAAGGGATTGCGAAGATTAATTCACTTTCCTCAAAAATTCAATTCCTCCGCGGATGGCAGTTTATACCGGCAGCCGTTTTTAGAATACCAATTGCATATATAGAGGAAATTGCCTCATTTTCCGAGGTACGAAAAATCTGGTTAGATACGGGATTTTTTATTGAGAATTTTCAAGGCAAATCACCCGACCGAGCCCAAATTTTTTCATTAGAAAATCAATATGAAAATATACCCATTACAGCACAAGATACAGAAAATTATGCTGAAGCTTATAATGGATCCAATGTAATAGTCGCATTATTAGATACAGGCGTTGATATTTTCCATCCAGATTTGAATAAATCGATTCTGGCTTTCGGTGGAGTATCCTTAGTCGAAGGCGACCCATTTCCACTAGATTTTAATGGCCATGGTACCTTTTGCGCAGGATTAATTACTGGCGATGGAGTAATTAATAAAAAGATGAGAGGAGTGGCGCCAGACAGTGCCATTTTAAATATAAAGGTTTTAAGTGATTTAGGCTTTGGAAAATGGTCCTGGATTATTTCTGGAATTGAATATGCGATAACACATGGGGCTGATATTATTTCAATGTGTTTTTCCATGCCCGGATACCCGAATGACCCGGTTAATCTTGCTATAGATGCTGCAGTCAAGCGGGGGATGATCGTTATTGCTGCCGTTGGGGATGAAGGTCCCGCATTTTCTAGCATAAGCACGCCAGGAATGGCATTGGCTTCCATTACAGTTGGCGCCTACAATGATTTTACACATGCCCCTGCCTCTTTTAGTGCAAGAGGTCCAACCTTATCACTTTTTGCAAAACCCGACCTTCTTGCATCCGGTGTAAATATAACCTCCTGTCGTCCCTCTATTCCCTCTAATCTACTAATTAATTTAACTGAATTCCTTTCAGGGACTTCAAGCTATGGACTCCCTTTAAATAAATATTACACTATCGTTAATAGTACCAGCGCTGCAGCTGCCAACATGACGGGCGTAATTGCTTCCCTTATACAACATGCAAAATTTCTATCCGCTGAGGAAGTCAAAATTATCCTACAGAAAACTGCGACGCCACTTTTAAACATGGAGCCCAATATTCAAGGCGCTGGACTGGTTAATTTTAACCAAGCACACGCCTATTTAGTTCAAAACAGGTTGAATAACTCGCTCAGAGAGAGTCGTTTGTATGATCCCACGTTTTTCTCACCGGGTTATATTACTAGTCAAAATGCGACTCGCAACACAACCATGTTCATTACTAGTTACGGTTCCTTACTAGCAATCATTGATTCCAAGCCAAATGCGACATTCACTCACATGATTCAAGGGCAAATAGCTATTAAATACAATGGCCAATTAATCTGGCTTTCTGACATGTATCTTTTACGTGAATTACATAATTTAACCTCAGAATTTTCAAAGGTGCTATCCGTACTAACTGATTACTCTATCATTTGCATTTTTTCGGCAGAAACTTGGCCATCTGTAAATGGTTTTCGTGTTAATCTTACTATAATCAATTTGAAACCGACCGCCCTTCACAATTTAAGTCTTGTTAGCCTTTGGGAGACCAATCTTTATTTTAATTCCTCTGCCCAATATAGCAATGATACTGGAAAATACAACGCAAATGATGATATTATTTACGCATATGATTCAAGCAACAAAGATTTTTCATATATTGGCTTTTCAGGTATAATTCCTTCACACTCCCACGAAGTTAATACCAGTAAGAATATCCAAAATCAAATTCAGCGAGATTCTCTCCTTAATAACAACCAATCTTCGAATCCTAATAATGCAATCGCAATGCAATGGTCTTTAACTTCAAGCCTGAACAGTTCAAAGTACATTCAATTCTCTGAAAGTATTGGCATTGCAAATTCTTACCCTGCCCTCAATAAATCTATTTATACTGTAAAAGCACTGCGATCTTATGATAATCAAACCGATTTAGCCTTACTCTCTTCAAATATGTCTCGAATAGGTCTTATTAATCACCCATATACCAGCAACGTTCTTTTAATGAATTTAGGAACTGTTCCAATTAATAACACCTTTATAACATTTATAATCAACTCCACTGAAGGCCGAACACAGACTTTCTTTTCAAAATTAATAAATCTCGGAAAAATTGCTCCATTCGAATTTAGATGGATAAATGCCACCTGGAATCCAACAGAAGTGGATGTTTATTCTTTGTATTGGATTGTGGGCACCGAACGGCTAATTAATGAGCTGATTCTCTATTTTTTGAATATCTCACATAGAATTACCCAAGAACAATTTTTCTGGGATAATTTTTTCGTCCGAAATATCTTCATCAAAGATAATACTCATCAAATGAACAGTATATTCCCAACAGTTATCCCAATCGCGCCTTATCTTATCCGTTTCCCGAATGATATTGCTATCTTTAATATTTCTATCATCACAAATCATCCATTGACTCATCTGGAGATAATCTCACTTGAAGGCAATCTTCCGCCACAGTGGATCACCTATACGACTCCCTCAAATGTTCAAAATCTCGGGAGCATTCAAATCACTATTTCTATTCCTTCAAATCCTCGAATCGGCGCTTTTTACCGCAGGTTAAATATCAGGGCTGATAATACCACAATTGGGAACCTCTGGATTAATTTTTCGGTTCAATATCCTTCTGGGCGGATCTTATTCTACAGACCTGGTTTAAATTTCAGCCTCCAAAGCTCTTCGCAAGTAGAAGATTTATTATCGCTCTGGAATGAACGGTTAGGTACAATTTACAGTGGCTATTTTGAGTTTTATAAATTGTGCTTTGAAAATCACTATGATGTTGATGATTTTGGGGTATTAAAGCGATTAAACTCCAATATTTCGCTTGATACTATAATAAATCTTCCTTTTAAAATTCCCTATCAAACTAGCACGCTAAAACAAAATTTTACTTATGTTTCAACCTATGATCTAGTTATATTGTGCGATCCACAAGTTAATTTGTCTCAAGCTGAAATAAAGGCTCTTATTGATTTTGGAATGAATGGCGGAAGTCTGTTCTTCTGGACAGAACCAAAAAATGAATGCGTGCATTATTCGATTAATTCCATCCTAAGTCATTTTAGTATTCAAATAAACAATTCATATAGCTCAAATGTAAGACAATCATTCTTAAATCCTAATCAACATGAAATTACCAGGGGTCTTACCGAAATCAAGCTCTTCAGCTTCAATTCCTTCTCGAATTATTCTACCCTTACAAGATTCACCCAATACGACAATCTAGCTACCAGCATCCTCAATAATTCCTATGGGAAAATTCTTTGTGTTGGTGATTCCAGTGCCTTTAACGATTCCTGTATTTCCACAGCTGATAATCTTCCCTTCCTTAATCAATCAATTAATTGGCTTTTAAAGGACAAAATCAATATTTCCGTCTTTATAAATAAACAAAATGCATCCGAGCCTTTAAGGGCGAATCAACACCTATCCATTTCAATTCATCTGACTTCTTATATTGGGAATGAATTATATAATAATCTGACTCTCTTTAGTTTATTGATAACACCCTCAAATCGGACTCTATATATGATTTTTTTCCATACTAAAGAAGGCTGGTATAATACTCTATATTTGAGTCAATGGCTTAATGAAACTGGTTCCTACTTTTTGGTGATCTATGCTAATAGTCCTTCCCAAGTTTCAACTTACGTAGTACAAGAATTGATATTAGAAACAGCTTTACCTCCTTCTGATGGAAATACTTCGCTTAATCGAGCTTGGTCAACACCACTTCGCGTCTTAATAGGAATTCTCATCGCCTTATCCCTTACTGGAGTCCTTGTGGGCGTTTTCCTTTATCAAAGATGGCAGTGGCGGAGGCAAATGACCATCGTCGAGCTCAAGGAAAAGTTAAAGCGCGAGATTTCAAATGTCCTAAGTGAATATCACTTATATATGAGAGAAATTGAAGAACTTTTCCATAAACCACAAGTCCTTGACCATGATAAACTCCGAATGATCTTGGATAAGCAAGAACGGACTAAAAATTTACTTAATAAATTAAAGAAACTCGGAAAACAATTATAAAAATTTGTTTAATAAGTTGAAAAACTCGGCAAACATGTATAGATAAATCTAAAAATAACGAATAATATACATAAATGGCATAGATGACGAAAAGATGCACTGACTTCTAAAAATGAAGAGAAGGCATTTGCCTGATATGCCAGTTCTTATTCCTTTATTTGTTAAATTTAAGGGATTATTCTTATATGGTTGCAAATTTTCAGCGATTTATTTCTCAAAGGGTCAAAGATTCAACGTTTGCCTGTCTTCGATGTGGTAAATGTTGTAGATCTTCAGATATTATATTGTCAAATCGCGAAATTCGAGCAATTGCGACCCATCTTAATATCTCTATTAGTGAATTAAAAAAAAATACTTAGTTAAAAAAGAAATTCATCAAATTAGGAGCATTTTTAATGATAGATTTGAAATCCAAGGGGAAGTTTTTATCCTCCGAAAAAATGAACAGAGGCTCTGCCCCTTTTATCAATTCATAGAAGACAAGGCATCTTGCAGCATCTATTATTTTAGACCAATTATGTGTCGACTATTTCCTTTCTCGTGGAAAACCTCTGACTATAATGAAAAGCAGATGCAGATTGATATAGATTTTAGCCAAAATGGATGGGACGAATGTCCTGGCATAAATAGTGCCAACGGAAAAAATTGGGATGCTTTACGGGACGAAGTTACAGGTACTGTGCTTCTATCTGTTATTCAATCAAATGAATTGATTGCAGATGGTTTTTTAACCCAGAGCCTTAAAGAATAAAACTAAAATAGATCGATATATTCGTTGATTTAAAGAAAGGTAAAGAGCAAAAAAGGAATGAAAGTTAAGATTATTACACCTAGCCGACTGCATTTTGGGCTAGTTGACTTAAATGGACAAATAGGACGAATTGATGGTGGCTTAGGGGTTGCATTAAATCACCCAAATGTAATTATTGAAGCTAAAAACGGGCAAACTGATGAAAATGATTTAAATATTATTAAGTGTCAGGGATACTCCTCTAATGAAATCGAAGAATTAACAAAAACTATTTTGAAATCATTAGAAATTGAAAATGGGATTTCTCTCAAGATAAATTCCTCCATTCCTGCTCATGTGGGGCTTGGGTCAAAGACGCAATTATCACTTGCGATTGCTAAAGCCCTATGTATTTTAAAAAATATTGAAAAGACTCCCTATGAATTGGCCCAATTAACACGAAGGGGTGGCACTTCAAGAATTGGTCTTACGGCATTTGAACAAGGCGGCTTTGTAGTGGATGGAGGTCACACTTTTGGAAAGGGGAAACAAAAAGAAACTTACCTTCCATCTTCCGCCTCAAGAGCCCCTCCTGCTCCCGTTATATATTGGGATATCATTCCTGATGATTGGTACTTTATAATCATGATCCCCAAAATAAAACGGGGTGCTTCTGGCACAGAAGAGGTCAATATCTTTCAAAAATATTGTCCAGTTCCACTTGATGATGTGAAAACGATCAGTCACCTTATACTTATGAAAATCCTCCCCGCATTAAAAAATAAAGATATTGAAACCTTTGGACATGGCATCTATGAAATCCAAAAGATCGGTTTCAAAAAGATCGAAATAAACCTACAAGATAGAATAATTCCAGAATTAATTGAATTTTGTATGAAAAATGGCGCCGCAGGTTCGGGAATGAGCTCATTTGGGCCATCAACTTTTGCTATACTAAAAGGATTACCTAATGCACAAAAATTACAGCAAAAAATAGTAAATTTCATGAAGAACAAATGTGAAATGGACATAATTATAGCTAATGTAAATAACCAAGGAGCACAAATAGAAATTAACTAAAAATTCGATTTCCTTTCAATTCAATTTTTTATTTATTTTACTTCTCTTTAAAAAATCCTTTAAAACAGGAATAATTATATTTAATACTATAAGTAATAGACTAATACGAGACTATATTCCATTTAATTTATTTCTCTTTTGAAAGCCACCAATTTAAATAATCTTTCCTTCTCCGTTCTCCCTCGTATTGTTTCTCCTGTTCTTCTCGAACCGTATCGCGTTGTTGTTCCCACATTTTATCAAGATCATCTCTTTTGAGAGCAAGACCGCATCGTTGGCAAATGTAGAGACGACGAGCACTTTCGTACTTCATTATTCCGGCGCATTCGGGGCACCTAGGCACCTTAAATCACCTCTAAATTCAATACTGAACTGTTTAATTAAATAGATTCTTTATTATGTTAAAAACTTTCTGTTTTTGAATCGTGAAACATTATGTCATACCAAACAACTGGATGCGCCACAATTTTTGCAGAAACTGCACCTCGCATGTTGAATTAAACTGTTAATACCACACTCTGGACATCTACTCTCTTGAACTAAATGCGTTTGCTCCCAAGAACTTTTATCTTTTCCTATCGATAAAACTTGATGTTCTTTTGATCCGTAGCGATATACCGTAATTCCTTTACAATTCAATTCATAGGCTAACAGAAATATTTTTTCAACATCCTTCACCGTGGCGTTCTGTGGCAGATTCACGGTCTTCGAAACTGCATTATCCACATTTCTCTGGAACACCGCCTGCATTTTCACATGGGCGTCTGGGGGCACTTCCAAAGCCGTCACAAAAACTTCTCTCACTTCTTCAGGAACTTCCGGCATATCCGTAATGATTCCCTGATTCGCAATTTTTTCCATCAATTCAGTGCTATAGAACCCTCCTTCCTTGGCAATTTTTTCAAAATGTGGGTTTATATCGAAAAAAACTTGCCCAGCCAAAATTTCTCGTCGAAAAACAACACCAAATATTGTCTCGATCCCACTAGAGCACCCAGCGATAATGCTGATGGTTCCAGTCGGGGCAATACTTGTTAATGTTGCATTACGAAGTCTCGATATTCCGTCATAAATACTTCTTTCATAATTAGGAAATACGCCTCTCTCTTGGGCTAATTGTTCCGAGGTCCTATGCGCTTCTTTCTCAATAAATCCCATTAATTCATCGGCAATTTCAAAGGATCTTTCGGACCCGTATTTCACTCCTAATTGAATTAATAAATCCGCGAACCCCATAATGCCCAAACCCACTTTCCGATTTCCTTTCACTATTTTCTCTATTTTTTCCAGTGGATATTTATTTGCATCAATTACGTTGTCTAAGAAATGCACGGCATCCTGTATGGTCCCCGTAAGTCTTTTATAGTCAAGTCCTCCATCTTTTACAAAATTCGAGACATTAATAGAGCCCAAATTACATGCCTCCCAAGGCAAAAGGGGCACTTCCCCGCACGGATTCGTGCTTTCAATTTTTCCGAGATTGGGGGTGGGATTTACTCTGTTAATCGTATCTATGAAGATAACGCCTGGATCCGCATTCTTCCACGCCATAAGAACAAGGAGATCAAATATCTTTTTGGATTTCACCTCTCGAACTACCTGTTTATTCCTTGGATTTATGAGCGAATAAGTCTTATTTTCATTTAAAGCAGTCATAAATTCATCTGTGATTGCGACACTGATGTTAAAATTTGTAAGCACTTTCGGATCATCTTTGGCCGTGATGAATTCTATTATATCGGGATGATCCACATTTAAGATTCCCATATTTGCGCCCCGGCGCATTCCCCCTTGCTTTATTTGCTCGGTAGATGCATCAAAAATCTGCATAAACCCAATTGGGCCTGAGGCCACACCGCTCGATGCTTTTACAGTATCGCCTTTTGGGCGAAGATTGGAGAAGTTGAAACCAGTCCCCCCACCGCTCTGGTGAATCATCGCCGCATATTTGAGCGTATCAAAGATACTTTCGATAGAATCTTCGATTGGCAATACGAAACAGGCAGCAAGCTGCTGATATTTCCGCCCTGCATTCATTAGGGTAGGTGAATTGGGAAGAAAATCTAAATTCTCCATCATTTTATAAAATTTTGCTTCTGTTTTGTGAATATCTTTGCCATTGGCCCCATATAATTCATCGATTTCAGCAATATTTTTTGCAACTCTTCGAATCATTTCTTCTGGGGTTTCAATAACCGTCCCGTCTTCGTCTTTTTTTAAATATCGTTGATTCAAAACGCTTATTGCCGTATTACTTAATGGTTTCATATCTATCCCCGAAAAATTAAGATTTCTAAGCTGTTTATACCTTTCTTTTTAAATCAATCCTATTTTTTGAAAGACACGGAGGAGCCTGTCGAATATCATGATATTATGGCGGTTTAATTCTGTATGACATCTGCTATCATATTAAAATCACATTAAATGAGATGAAAATAATGGGTGTCAGCGTTAAAGTGTCGTTCTTGGGCGCCCCGGCTGTCGGGAAATCGACATTAATCAAGTTGCTATCAGGCCAAATGCCCATCCCCCTAGATTATAAGCCAACCATCGGATTAGACTTTGGAAGCGTCCAATTTGGAGAGCATGAAATTAAACTCTGGGACATAGGCGGTCAACAGGCGTTTCAACCATTTTGGAACCAATATTTAAATGGCTCTTATCTTATCTTTGTTGTTACGGACTCAACGCCTCAGAATGTTCTGCAAACAAAACAACTCATTGATTGGGTAAATCGTACTCAAAAAAATGCTCGGGTGGTAGCAATAGCAAATAAGCAAGATATAGCGGGCCACTTTGATGCCAAAAGGGTTGAAAATATTCTACAAGTCCCGACTTATGGACTAACGGCAATAGATTCCCATCAAAAAGAAAAGCTCTGTTATATTTTAGTCAAGGAATTATTGAAAGCAACAGACAACGGAGGTAGTAAAGATGGAACTGACAACAAATCAGGTTAAATCAATAGCTATGATTGGTTTCGACGTACTTAAAGGTCCCATAGTGGAATGGGAAAAAAAATTGACCAATGATTTTGAATTGGATATAAACCAATTTTGTACCCCGTTCTATCTCATGTTCCAAAGTGGAAATGGCATCAAACCCCGCGCTATTTGCTTCGAAAATTTCTCTGTAGTAGCCTTTCCTGAAGAGATGAATTTATTAGTTGTTTTCCTTAATGATGGAACAATGCAAGAGAACTATGATGCGCTGCTCAAATTTGCTCAGAAAAATTATCCAAAGGTATCCAATAAAACGCCAAAAGAAAAAACCGCAAAAGATAAGATGATAGATGTCATGCAAGAGCAGCAGAAATTGACTATTTCTGAATTAGGAAAATATTTCAACTATAATAAAAAAACGATCCGAAGTTATCTTCTTGAGCTGGTCCTCTCAGGAAAAGTAAAGCGCGATGGGAAGAAAGGGCGCGAGACAATCTGGGCTATCAATACTGAATAAAAAATTTATTACTCTTTTTTCTTTTTCAGTCGTGGCATAAAAATAAAAACAGAGATAATTACCAAGAAAATTCCGAATACATAAGAGAGCAAATGATTGATACTCCAAAAAAGATTTACTAAATTATCTACAGAACCAGCACCTTTTTCGCCAAGATTATATAAGAAAGTAATACTCCATGTCACATATAAGAGTGCATTTGTAAAAAGGGAAAATGATATAGGTTGCCAACCTTCCATTCTTGATTTAAACACCCCAGCCGCCGATTGCAATGCATAAATTACCGTAAATATGAAAATGGCTATGCTAATATAGTTCATGAATTTGACGAATATTCCCGTTTCCACTTGGAAATAGATGACCAAATAAATCAAATGATATAAGAGATAAAGGTTATAAAAGAGAATATAATTGGTTGAAAAGAAAGCGAGCGGATAGTTTTTTCTAATTAAAGTAATGAGTAAAACAGTACTTGTAATGATTATTACTACTAGCGGAAATATCCACATAAAATGAACCCCTATTTTTTGCGAAATTTCATCCAGAGTCGGTTTCACGCTGAAAAAATAAATTATCAAACATGACTGGAATAAAAGTGAGAATATAATCAAATTCCTATTCTTTTTTTCTTTGTTGGTCTCAAATTGGTCTAAAAAATAGACATTCAAATCTTTCAAAAATAATGCTATAGTTATTAATTGGATGACCAGCCACGTAAGAAAAGCAATCAATAGGCCATAAGTTATAATACTATAGAAAATTTTGGCAACACCATTGAATTGAAATAAGAAAACTGTTAGAAATATAACTCCAATTGTACCACTAACTGGAACTACAATGGCTAAAATGTATTTCCATTTCGTTTGAAAAAATACTTTCCGAAAACGACCATTCAAATTCAGGAATGTATATAATAAATAGATCATGGCGGAAGACCAGCCGATGAGATAAACCATTTCAATGTTACCAAACTTCTGAACTTTCAGTAGAATGAAGACTGGGGCGAGGACTCCTATCACGGCTAAAAAGAAAAAGAACGTGATGGAATAAAACCGAAATTCCACCCCGAAATAAACTTTGAATCCTTGAAATAGGTTCTTAATTTGTTCAAGTAATTTATCGAACCAAGACGCCATAGATCAATGGACCTCTATTAAAGTTTAGAGAATTAACTGGTAAGGGCAAATTGTGCTACTTTATCAAGAGCCCTTTCCCATTCCCGAATTGCTTTTCCCATCTGCAAGAGTCGGCCGGTTACTTCCTCAGGTAAGCAAATGGTCTTGAACCGTAATCCCCCCATTTTTTTACGTGTCACTCCCACTCGCTTGCTATCTGACTTTAAATCCCAGGATAAAAGGTTCCTTTCCGCAATTTTCTGGACAATTAATGAGCCCAATAAATCGTCTTTCTCACATAATTTTCCGCTGGTCAAACTAATCTTATAAGATCTGAATCGCACTTCGGTAAAGGGAACATAACCCACCAATAAACCGATTTTAATATAGGTATTTGGGGTCGGATAGACCTTGGCACGATTGAAAATAAAATAGATTTTAAAGGCCTCAATTTTAAAACCCGCTTTTTTTACAATATCCAGAGTATAGGGTGGAAGGTGGTGAATGAGAAGACTGCGTTGGAGTAATACATTTAGTCCAACCACGAAAGCAACCATCAATAAGATAAACATTAAGAGTTCATAAGGAGGAGGCAAAATAAAGAAAAAAAGATAATAGAAGGCAAATGCGAAAGCAACGGTTGCTATTCCCACAATTATATAGATTGCTATAGCTCTTGCCGTAATATAACGGCGTAATCCTTTTAAAAAATTGTTGAGTTCTTCATCATCATACGCATATAAATCACTCATTTCCTTCCCCCACCATACCCTTTACCATTTCTTTATAGTCTTTTCCAAAACTTGTTAGCGCAATAAGTAATCGCATAATCCTATGATCATGATTGATTTGGACCTGAAAGGGCAATTTCTTATCCTTATATTTATTTATAATAATTAAATTCGCATCTTCCAATTCCTTAATTTCGTTTCGTACGTAACTGAGGGAAGTATTGTCCGAATACTCCATTACCAATCTCAAGTCTGCAGTTGTCAGTGACTTCGGAAACAGATGCGCCAGTTTTAATAAGGCCAACCTTTTTTTCCGATTGAAAGATTCCAATCCCATAAATAAGTCATAAATATCTCTCAAAAGGTTTCGAATTTCCTCTTGAATTTCGTCTACCCCTTTGATATCAGTGAACAATTTGAGGTTCTGAATTAGTTGCAATACTTTATCAATAGGATTCTGAAAGCTCATAGCATCCGCCGCAAATTATTTTATATAATATAGATAAATAATCAAGGTTTTTTATAAATTTTTTAATTACTTAAATGACTCAGAAAAGCTGCCTTGAGGGTTTATGATGTGCGACACAATCGTAGTTTTGGGTAATTCAAGTGAAGATGGGTCGGTCCTCTTTGGGAAAAATAGTGATCGGGACCCCAATGAAGCCCATATGATATGTTATGTGCCTAGAACTGTCTATAAAGAGGGTGAAATGCTCCAATGCCAGTATATCAGTATTCCGCAAGCGAAAGAAACATATGCAGTTATTCTTTCTAAACCTGCCTGGCTAAAAATCGGTTGTGAAATGGGCGCAAATGAATATGGCGTTGTTATGGGCAACGAAGCTGTATTCACCAAGGAAAAATACGATCGTCAGGCATTACTTGGGATGGATTTAATGCGAATTGCTCTTGAACGCGGGAAAACCGCTCGCCAAGCGCTCAATAATATCACAGAGTTGATTATAAAGTTTGGTCAAGGGGGCGTAGCCAGTCGGAATGATCCCAATTATATCTATCATAATTCGTTCATTATAGCCGATATGAAAGAGGCGTGGGTCTTGGAAACCGCCGATAGATTTTGGGTCGCTAAAAAGGTCGAAGATGTGGCAACAATTTCAAATGGGCTCACTATTCAAGATAAATGGGATTTAGCCTCCCCAGGACTTGTGGAGCACGCAGTAGAAATGGGTTGGTGTGAATCCAAAGCTGACTTTAACTTTACAAATTGCTATTCTGATCCGGCTATTCGAACGGTTCTAGGGTGTGTTGAGCGCCAATCAAGAACAATTGATTGGTTATTGAACAACAAAGGTCGGCTCTCTGTTTCGTTACTGATGGACATTTTGAGGGATCATGGAGCTCAATTCGAGCAAGAAGCGTTTAATCCCGCCAAAAGTACTATGTCTTCCGTTTGTATGCATGCAAATTCCAAAACCTTTTCTCAAACTACTGGTAGTTATATCTCTAGTTTAGCAAAAGATTTTCAAGTACATTGGCTTACGGGGACTTCCGCTCCCTGTTTAAGTATTTTTAAACCTTTTTTCTTTGAAAATCCTACTGCTTTGAAAGAATTTAAGATGCCTTTACTCACCAGCGATGATTCATTATGGTGGAGGCATGAAAAACTCCATCGTCTTGCCTTATCGGACTATATAATTCGAGCCTCCATAATTATTACGGAAAATACCAAATTAGAACAACAATTACTCAAGAAAGTCAATGATATCAAAAAACAATCTAAACCTATTGATAAAAAAGTTAAAGAAGAGTTCAATAAAATAAGTTCTGGTTCCTTAACTGAAAATTTCAAGTTAATCGATCAATTAATCGAAAAAATTTCTACAATGGAAATTGAGAAATCTCCCCCAAAAGGCTATCTTAAATTTTGGACGAGTTTAAGCCAAAAAGATAATCTTAATCTGGGCTAAATCGATGGTATGAGCACGTTATGTCAAATAATTTACCTATTCTTGTATCGACCCTGCACGATCCCCAATTTAACTTACAGTACATCTTTGAAGAAACAATTGTTAGCATAAAAAATCTCTTCCAGAAAAGATACATTAGCTGTACACAACAAACTTCTACTGAATTCATTCAGGTTCTCGAGAAGGAAGGTTTCCAGATAACTGTTTCTGATTCAACTCATATCGATATTTATCGTACCGCAATTAAGGCAGGCATTGATGAGATTGAAAAAACCCAACCAACACATCGAGATACAAGCCTATTCTATATCGATTTTGATCGCTTAATGCATTGGTGCAAAAATTATCCGGAGGAATTATCGAATATATTGAGTCATCTTAATGAAAAGGATTTAACTTTACTTGGTCGTTCTAAACAAGCTTTTGATACACACGCCTCTACTCAGAAAGAAACCGAAATAATTGTGAATGAAATAGGCTCTAAAATATTAGGGCTTTCAGATACTTACGATATCATATCGGTTTGTTGGGGATTCACGCCTGAATTAGGAAAGAAATTATTAACTATAAAAAATTCTACCCTCACGGGCTTTTATGGCACATGGCCC
>Ga0315291_10005007_pt1 | contig 16719 bp, 14 predicted proteins | sample YL17G12_20_MG_FD_203070 | JGI IMG/M metagenome (GOLD analysis project Ga0315291, IMG submission 203070) | Sediment microbial communities from Yellowstone Lake, YNP, Wyoming, USA - YL17G12_20 | ecosystem: Environmental > Aquatic > Freshwater > Lake > Sediment | place: USA: Wyoming | collected...
AGCCCCCGCCGGGACCATGCCAGCCTTCAGCCGCACCGGTCGCTGGTCGCCGATCGCCGGGATAACGTTGGGCCGTTCGGCCGGCACCCATGCCCTCGTCTTACACCCCACCTGAGTGTTAGACGCTTGACAGCGCACCTGGTTGGCAATACAGTGCGTCCAATTCTTCCGTTTTTATACCCGGGTGAAGACCCGGACGATGGGGGCCCCAGGAAACAGGAATGAATCGCAGAGGAGGGGAAACGATGAAGCGGTTTCAACTGGTCTTCTTGTGTCTCGCCACGCTGGTGGCGGTTTCCGCTGTCGGCCAGATCGCGACCACCACCGGAAGCATTCTCGGAGTGGTGAAAGACCCCTCCGGCGCGGTCGTACCGGCCGCTAAAGTAACGTGCCTGAGCGCGGAAACGGGCAGCCGTTTTGAAACCCAGAGCACGGCCGCCGGAACGTACGTATGCCCTAGCCTGGTGGCCGGCTACTACCGTGTGGAGGTCACGGCGACAGGTTTCCGCAAGGCGGTCATCAACGACGTGAAAGTGAACGTCGCCTTGTCGAGGACCGTGGACGTGGCGCTGGAGGTGGGCCAGGCAGTGCAAACCGTCGAGGTGCAAGCGGAGGCCACGCCGGTGATCACCTCGGGCACGTCGATCACCACCACCGTGGTCGGCCGGCAGATCACGGAACTGCCCCTGTCGACGCGCGACGCGCTGGAACTGGCCTTCCAGATGCCGGGCGCGGCCGGCGGCGGCGGCATCCGCTATTCCAGCTTCGAGGGACTCCCGCATGGCGCCCTGAACCTTACCATCGACGGCATCAACGTTCAGGACAACCTGCTCAAGAGCGCTTCCGGCGGCAGCTTCTTCGCCTATATCCGGCCGCGCATTGATGCGGTCGACGAAGTCACGGTGAGCTCGGCCGCCAATGCGGCGAACACGGGCGAGGGCGCCGTGCAGATCGCGTTCGTCACCAAGCGCGGCACCAACGACTGGCACGGCGGCGGGTTCTGGTACCTCCGCAATAACGCCCTCAATGCCAACACGTGGTTCAACAACGTGAACGGGCTGCCGCGGCAGATCCTCAAACTGAACCAGTTCGGCGGCAAGATCGGCGGCCCGATCAAGAAGAACAAGTTGTTCATCTTCTTCGTTTGGGATGACTTTCGGCTCCCCAACGCCATCGCGCGCAACCGCACGGTCCTGAAGCCCGGCGCGATCGCCGGCGATTTCACCTATAAAGGCACCGATGGCGCGAACCACACCGTAAACGTGCTTCAAATGGCGGGGGCCAACGGCTTCCGCTCGACGCCGGACGCCAACATCACGACTCTGTTGAAGAAGATCGACTCGCTCAGAAGCGGCGGACAGGTGGGAATCACTTCGTTGGATCTGTTCCGCGACACGATGAGCTTCAACAACGTGGGCAAGCAGCGCCGCTACTTCCCCACCACTCGGCTGGATTACAACATCACCGACAAGATGCAGTTCGAAGCGAGCTGGTACTACCAGGGTTTCCGCAGCTTCCCTGACACGCTGAACAGCTACGACCGGACCTATCCGGGCTTCGAGACGCTGAACGGCAAGCCGGCACAGGGCGCTCAGAACTCCAACCGCCATCAGGCTTCCGCGGCTTTCCGCTGGACCGTGTCGCCGACGCTGACCAACGAGTTCCGCGTCGGAGAGAACGGCGGGACCGTAGTGTTCGCGGGAGGCATGGATGAGAGCCTGTATCCGAACAACACCCGGCTGACTTTTCCGCTGAGCCTCACATCGCCGCTCAGCCTTCCGCGCGACTCGCGCCGCAATTCACCGATCTGGACGTTCGCCGATACGCTCGCCTGGCAGAAGGGCAAGCACACGCTGAACTATGGCTTTACCTTCACCCGCCTCAGCAACTGGGACCGGAGCATCGGAACCGCCGTCCCATCGGCGAGCCTGGGCATCACCAGCAACGATCCGGTCAATTCGCTCTTCAGCGCCACCAACTTCCCGGCGATCAGCACTTCGGACATCAGCAACACGATGAACCTGTACGCGCTGCTGACGGGACGACTGTCGGGTCTGTCCGGTGTCGTCAACGTAGACGAGAAGTCTCACAAATACGTGCAATACGCGCCCCTGACCGTGCGGAACATGCAGCGCAGTATGGGGCTTTTCTTCACCGACACATTCCGCCTGAGACCTGCGATCACCATTAACTATGGGCTGCGCTGGGATTACCAGGGCATACCGGCTAATACCAACGGCGTCTACACGATGCCGCAGGGCGGCTATCCGGGCTTGTGGGACGTCTCTGGACCGGGCAACCTGTTCAAGCCCGGCACGATGCCCGGGCAGCCCGCCCAACTGGCGATTGCCGGACAGGCCTGGGACAAGCACTTCCGCAACTTCGCGCCGAGCGCGGGCCTGGCCTGGTCACCCAGTTCCGACAGCAGGCTGCTTAAGGCGGTCTTCGGTAAGGGCGGCGCGCTCCGCATCGGCTACTCGATCTCCTACAACCGCGAGGGTCTGTCACACTTTACGGGGGTTGAGGGTGCGAATCCGGGGCCCACCGCCTCGGCGGCGCTGGTGGCCGATCGCGACTTCAAGTCCGGCTCTCTATTTTACGACGGCAAGATTCCGCCGCTGGTCACCATTCCCACCTCCTTCAGCTTCCCCCTGCCGATGAGCTCGTTGACCTATAACGGCTCGTCGCTGAACTGGTACGACCCCAAGTTGAAGCCGCCGATGATCCATAGTTGGAGCATTGGGATCCAGCGCGAAATCGCCAAAGCCATGGTTCTCGAGGTCCGCTACGTCGGCAATCACGGGCAAAGACTCTGGCGCCAGATCAACATCAACGAGACCAACGTCATTGAAAGCGGTTTCTTGAAGGAATTCCAGGCGGCGCAGAACAACCTGAACATTTGCACGGCAAATCGGGCCGCCTGCACCGGCTCGGCCACGGGCGCACTGCGTTTCGACAACCGCGCATTGCCAGGGCAGGTGAATACGCCAATCATGACCGCGGCGTTTGCCGGCACTACGGGCTTCACCAGCAGCACGTTCGTTACCAACCTGCAGCAGGGCACGGCCGGCTCGTTCGCCAACTCGCTGGCCACCAACAACCTGTACATGCCCAATGTGGTCAAGGCCGGCTACCCGGCAAACCTCTTCCAGGCCAGCCCCAATGCCTCGGTCGGTGGCGCCTGGTTGCTGCAGAACGGGGCCTTCTCCAATTACCACTCGCTGCAGGTCGAAGTACGCCGGAGAATGTCGGCCGGCCTGCTCATGAACGTCAACTACGTGTTCTCGAAGGGCCTGTCGAATTTGTACGGTGACTCCTCATCCTCCGCCACGCAACCCATGACCTTGCGCGACTACTCACTCTCTACCGGCCCATCCCCCTATGACATTCGCCACACAGTGAAAGTGAACTGGCTCTACGAACTCCCCTTTGGGCCGGGCAAGCGATTCGCTCATTCCAGCAATCCCGTCCTCAGCCGGCTGGCCGGGGGATGGCAGTTCAATGGGATCGGCCGTATTCAAACCGGCCAACCGTTCCAGTTGACGAGCGGCCGCTCCACCCTGAGCCAGTACGATGGGGGCGTCATCCCCATGGTGCCGCTATCGAAGCTCCAGAGCATGGGAAAGATCGTCAAGGAACCCAATGGCCTTGTCTACACGGTCGATAAGGCACTGATCGGGCCGGACGGGCGCGCCAACCCCGACTACCTGCAGGTGCCCACCACACCGGGTCAGTTGGGGTACAACGTCTTCCTGTACGGCCCGCCCCTGGTGCGCATCGACGGGACGCTGGCCAAGAGGGTCCGGGTCAACGAGCGGCTCAACGTGGAGGTGCGGGCGGAGGCGCTCAACGTCTTCAACGTTGTGAACTTCATGGCCACCAGCCCGACGTCGTCGACTTCATCGGCCAGCATTCAAAGCACCTCGTTCGGCCGGACGACGAATTACTACCAGGACTTCAACGGTTCACAGGATCCGGGCGGGCGCGTGATCCAGCTCGTGCTGCGCATCAACTTCTGACGGCCAAGTCTGTTAGGAAACCGAAGGCCACGAAGCGCAACGCTTCGTGGCCTTTGTGTTTTTTGTGGCTTGGTGGTGAATTCTGGTTCGCCGCCTGCCGCCTCCGGCCCGCTTTTGGTAAACTGGGCGGCGCATGTCGTCGCCGCAAATCACCGAGCTGCCCAATCTGCCCTGGGTGCACATCCAGGACCCCCAAGACCGGACGCTGGACCGGCTGGCCCAACAATACGCTCTTCACGAACTGGACGTGGAGGATTGCCGCCACCGCCGCCAGATGGCCAAGGTGGCCGAGCACGCCGGCTACAGCTTCATCGTCATCAAGACCATTGAGTACAGCCGCGAGACGCGCGAGATCGCCTTCCACGATTTCGACCTGTTCGTGCTGCGTGACGCGCTGGTGACGGTGGCCGAGGGCAAGAACACAATCGTCCAGCGCACGCAGGCGCGCCTGCCGCATGAGCCCGAGTTCCACAGCCCGCAGGGCATTGCCTACCTGCTGATCGACTTCGCCGTGGATGAATTCCTGCCGGTGCTGGACGAGGTGGGCGACCTGATCGAGGACCTCGAGGACCAAGTGATCGAGCGGCCCACGCCGGCCGTGCTGCAGAAGATCTTCGTCCTGAAGCGGCTGCTGATCGATTTCCGGCGCAATACGGCGGCCATGCGGGAGGTGCTCAACCACCTGATGCGCATGGCGCGTCCCGAGCAGCAGGGTTCGCTTTACCCCTACTACCGGGACGTCTACGACCACCTGGTGCGCTCGCTGGACTTCATCGAGAGCTACCGGGACCTGCTCACCGGCTCGCTGGACATCTACCTGTCCGCCATCGCCAACCGCACCAACGACGTGATGAAGCTGCTCACCATTTATGGCACCATCAGCATCCCGCTGGTGGTGATTACCGGGTTTTTCGGCATGAACGTGCACCTGCCGATGCAGAACTGGCCGGGCGCCGTCTATGTCGTCCTCGCGGTTCTGGCGGCCAGCACCGTGCCGCTGCTGGTGTACTTCTGGAGGAAGAAATGGCTTTAGACCTGCACGCCGTAACGATGGAGATTCCGGAGGGGGCCAACATTGTCGTGGGCCAGTCGCATTTCATCAAGACCGTGGAGGACATCTACGAGGTGATGGCCACCACGGTGCCGGGCGCGGCCTTCGGCCTGGCCTTCAACGAATCGTCCGGGCCTTGCCTGGTGCGCGCCGACGGAAACGACGCGGCCCTTCAGCAGGCCGCCATACGGAACGCCCAGGCCATCGCGGCCGGCCACGTTTTCGTCCTGTTGATGCGCAACGCCTACCCGGTCAACGTGCTCAAACGGCTGCAGGATGTGCCCGAGGTTTGCAGCATCTTCTGCGCCACGGCCAATCCGGTCCAGATCGTGGTGGCCGAAAGCGAGGCCGGGCGCGGCGTGATGGGGGTGATTGACGGCGCGGTCCCCAAGGGTGTCGAGGGCCCGGCCGACGTCGCCGCGCGCAAGGAATTCCTGCGCCAAATCGGCTACAAGCGCTGACCGTGATTCAACGCCGAGGAAAATGGGACGCAGATACACGCAGATAAACGCGGATCAGACCGCAGGACATCTGCGTCTATCTGCGTTCATCTGCGTCCCACTCATTTGGCTGGTGGCGGCGCAGGTGCAGGCGGCGGAGTGGAAGCTGTCGGTCCAGCCCGCGCCTGTGCCCCAGGGCGGTATCGTTTTTGTGCGCTTAGAGGGCGGCCGGACGCCCGACCAGCCAACCTGCGAGTGGCTGGGACACAAGTACAGCCTCTATCCGGCCGGCGGCGGTTACCGCGCCGCGCTGCCGGTCGACCGCCTGCAAAAGGTCGGGCTGGCCGCCCTGGTCGTTCGGGCAGCCGGATATCAGCAGCCCCTGGCCACTCGCAACCTGTCTGTGGTCGCCCTCCACACCGGCCCCATCGAGGTCATCCGTCTCACCCCCGAGCGCATGGCGCTCAATCAGGATCCGCGGGTCGAAGAAGAATCGAAGCGCCTGCGGCAGATCGTCCGGACGCAATCTCCGCAACAACTCTGGAAGGGGGATTTTTCGCCGCCCACCGATCAGCCGGGGCACAACTTCGGCAAGCAGCGCCGCTACCTCGAGGTGGCGCGCAAAGGCCGCAAGGCGGCGCCCGGCTGGATGTCCTACCACCGCGGCACGGATTTTTCTCTGCCTCCCGGCACCCCGGTGCCGGCGGCCAATGCCGGGCGCGTCCTGGCCGCCGAGCCCTTCGTGCTCCCGGGCAACGCCGTCTTCCTGGATCACGGCCAGGGCCTCATCACCGCCTACATGCATCTCTCCGAGATCAAGGTGAAGCCCGGCGATACGGTATCGCCCGGACAAATCGTGGGCCTGACGGGCAATACCGGACGCGCCACGGGACCGCACCTGCACTGGGCGCTTTACGTGCAAGGGGTTTCCGTGAATCCCACGACCGTGCTCCACCTGCCGGATTTGTTCCGCTAGAACAAGGCTTGTGCCGCCGCGGCATCCGCCTGCAGCCTGTAGCCTGTAGCCTGCAGCCTGTAGCCTGTAGCCTGTAGCCTGTATAATGGCTTGCCATGAAGCGCATTGGGGTTGTCGTTTGTCTGCTGTGCCTGGTGGGGACGCCGCTCGCCGCCCGGCAACAGAAGACCGCGAAGGCGCAGGCGAAACCGCTGCAGATTTTTTTCGTGGACGTGGAAGGCGGGGCGGCCACGCTGATTGTGACGCCGGCCGGGGAATCGCTGCTGGTGGATTGCGGCTGGCCGCGCGACGATGCCCGCGACGCCAGGCGCATCCAGGCGGCCGCCAGCCTGGCCGGCATCAAGCAGATCGACCACATGCTGGTCACCCACTACCACACCGATCATTGGGGCGGGCTGGGCGAGCTGGCCAAGCGCATCCCCATCCGCAAGTTCTACGATCACGGCCGCGCCGCCGAACTGGCCGAGGACAAGAAGTGGTTCCCGCAGCTCAACCAGACTTACTCCCAGGCCACGAAGAACCAGACGCACGCGCTGCGGCCGGGCGACGAGATCCACCTGGAGCGCGCGCCCGGCTCGCCGCGGCTGTTCCTGGAAGTGCTGACTTCGAACGGTGAAGCGCTGAAGCACTCCGGCCCGGACAACCCGCTGTGCGCCAAGGCCCCGTTGCAGAAGGACGATCCCACCGACAATGCCCGCAGCGTGGGCTTCGCGCTGACCTTCGGCAGATTCCGCTTCCTCGACCTGGGCGACGTCACCTGGAACGTGGAGCACAAGCTGGTGTGCCCGGTGAACGGCGCCGGCCCAATCACGCTGTACCAGGTGGGCCACCACGGCATGAACATCAGCAACAGCCCGGCGCTGCTGGCCAGCATCAAGCCGCAGGTCGCGGTGATGAACAACGGGCCGAAGAAGGGCGGGCATCCGGACGTCGTGAAGTGGCTGCACGAAGTCCCCAGCGTCGAGGACATCTACCAGTTGCACCGCAACATCGCCGCCAAGGACGAGGAGAACGCGCCGGCCGGCTTCCTGGCCAACCTGGGCGGCGAAGAGGAATGCCAGGGCAATTGGGTGAAGGTGGTGGTGGCGCCGGACGGCAGCAGCTACACGGTCACCAACGGCCGCACCGGCCAGGCCAAGACGTACGCCGTCAAGCAGTAAGGAGCGGCTCAGGCCATGCAAGCCAGGACGGCGTCGGTGACCTCGCCGGTCGAGGCCGAGCCGCCCAAGTCGCGCGTCAGCACGCGGCCTTCGCGCAAGACGGCGCGGACGGCGTTTTCCACCAGTTCGGCGGCCTGCTGCTGGCCGAGAAATTCCAGCATCATGCGGCCCGAAAGGATCTGCGCCAGAGGGTTGGCGAGGCCGCGGCCGGCGATGTCCGGGGCCGAGCCGTGCACCGGCTCGAACATGGACGGGGCGGTGCGGGCCGGGTTCAGGTTGGCGCTGGGCGCCAGCCCCAGGCTGCCGGTCACGGCCGCCGCCAGGTCGGTGAGGATGTCGCCGAACAGGTTCGAGCCCACCATCACATCGAAAGCCTCCGGCCGCCGCACCAGGTCCATGCAGGCGGCGTCTACCAGCAGTGATTCGGTGGCGACGTCCGGGTAGTCGCGCGACACCTCCTTGAACACGCGGTCCCAGAACACCATGCCATAGCCCTGGGCGTTGGACTTGGTGACCGAGGTGAGCTGGCGTTTGCCGCCGCGCTTGCGGGCCAGCTCAAAGGCAAAGCGGATGACGCGCTCCGTGCCGTGGCGGGTGAAGACCGCCGTCTGCACTGCCACTTCCTGCGCGCCGCCTTCATACACGTGCCCGCCCACCTGGGCATACTCGCCCTCGGTATTCTCGCGGACCACGACAAAGTCGATCTGGCCCGGGCGCTTGCCCGCCAGCGGCGAACGCGTGCCCTCGTAGAACACGGCGGGGCGCACGCAGGCATACTGGTCGAACGCCCGCCGAATGGGCAGCAGCAGGCCGTTCAGCGTGACGTGGTCAGGCACGCGGGGATCCCCCACCGCGCCCAGGTAGATGGCCTCGAACGGGCGCAGGCGCTCCAGGGCGTCGGCCGGCATCATGCGCCCGCACTCCAGGTAGTATTCCGAGCCCCACGGGAACTCTTCGAACGAGAAGCGGGTCCCGGTAAGCTCACCGGCCCGCTCCAGCACGCGGCGGCCCTCCGGCACTACTTCCTTGCCGATGCCGTCGCCGGGTATCAATGCAATGCGATAGCTCATGATCGGGTGCCAGGCCCACTATCTTACCGTTAACTCGGAGCCAATGCCGTTGGCTTACTTGCGGCGGCGGTATCGGATAACGGCGCGGGCATGGTCCTTTAGGTTGGCGGAGAAGCGGTGCCCGTTCCGCCCGTCGCTGACGAAGTACAAGTAGTCGGTGACGGTGGGGGCCATGGCCGCTTCCAGCGAGGCGCGCCCCGGATTGGCGATGGGGCCGGGCGGCAAACCGCGCCGCCGGTAGGTGTTGTAGGGCGAGTCGTACTCCAGATCCCGCTGGTAGATCGTGCCGCGATAGCGGCCGGCAACCAGCGCCGCGTAAATCACCGTGGGATCGCACTGCAGCGGCAATCCCGCCTGCTGCCGGTTGTAGAACACGCCGGCCACCAGCGGTCGCTCGCCGGGCACGCCCGTTTCTTTCTCGACCAGCGCGGCCATGGTCACCACCTCGCGGACCGGCCGCCGCGGCTGGTAGCGCGCTTCCAGCTCGCCGTACACTTTCCGGAAGCGGCTCACCATGGCCGCGACGATTTCCCGGGCCGTGGTGTGGCGCTGGAAATGGTAGGTGTCGGGAAAAAGGTAGCCCTCCAGGGTGCGCGCCGCGGGATCCAGGTCGGCGATCAGGGCGCTGTTGCGGACGGCCTGCTCGATCTCGGCCCGCTCGACCAGTTTGCCGGCCGCCACCGCCTGGATCACGTCGAAGATGTTGTAGCCCTCGGGAATCGTCACGCTGTGGTAGTAGACCTCGCCGCGGGCGATCTTGTTCAGCACCTCGCGCGCCGACATGGGCCGGGCGAACAGGTACTCGCCGGCTTTCAGTTTTCGTCCGGGGGAGAGGTAGTAGAACAGCAGGAAGGGCCACTCGCGGCGCAGCACGCCGGCCTCGCGCAAGCGGGCGGCAATGGAGCGCGAAGAGGTGCCGGGCGCGATCTCGACAAATACCGGGGAGGGCCAGCCGCGGTAGGGCCGGGTGGCCTGCCACAGCGTGTAGGCCATCAAGGCGACCATGGCCAGCGCCGCCGCGGCCAGCCCCGCCTGCATGTGCCGTCGTGTCATCGATTGGTCAACCGGACAGACCCGGCTGCTCGGCGCGGCGCGAGTCCAGGTAATTCTGCAGCAGCAGGACGGCCGACAAGCGGTCCACCGCGGCCGCCCGCTTTTCCCGCCCCACGCCGCTTTCCCGCAGGACCCGCTGGGCTTCGACCGTCGTCAGCCGCTCGTCCCACAGCAGCACTTCACAGCCCAGCCTGCTGCGCAGGGTCTGGGCGAAGGCGGCGGCGCGCTCGGCCTGCGTGCCCGCGCGCCCGCTCATGTGCAAAGGGTAGCCGACCAGCACCAGCACCGGGCGGTGGTCGTCGATCATCCGGCGCAAGGCCGCCAGGTCCACCTGTTTGTTCGTGCGCTCCAGCGTCGGCAGGCCCTGGGCGGTGATCCCCAGGGGATCGGAGATGGCCATGCCGATCCGCCGGCTGCCCACATCCAGGGCCAGCACGCGAGCCTCTGCTAACTCGCTCACCACACCATTCTATGTGAGAATCGGTCTAAGAGAAGCGCACCGCGGCCATCAGCAGCAGGGCCAGGATAATGAACAGCGGGCCGCGGTAGAGGCCCCAGAAGCGTGTGTAGCTCTCGATACTGCCGGTCACGGCGTTCAGCTTGCTCAGGTCCACCCAGGCAACCGTGTAGCGGCGGAACCAGCCGAAAACGGCGCAAGGCTGGTCTATCAGGTCCTTCACTTTTTTCCAGCCGAACCACAAATTCCCGAGAACCGGAAACCAGGACTCGTAGTTGAGGGTGATCAATCCGCCGCTCTTGTCCTGAATCATCATGTCCTCGCCGACGGGGTTGCCGGCGTGGGCGCGGCCGATCACGGCGCCTTCCAGGTATACCAGGCGCCCGCGCACCGGGCTGGCATAGGGGTCGCACATCAACTCGAAGACGGTGGTCGGCTCCGCCTTGCCGCCCGGGAAGCCGTACAGCCCTTTCAGGCTCCAGCCCAGGCCCAGGCCCAGCAGCGGCGCGAAAATGGCCTGCGGCGTGGCCGACACGTAGGCGGCCACCAGCCCCAGCGCGAAGCCGATCCAGGCGCCGAAGTAGATGCCCACCTCGAAGGCGAAGTTCTTGTAAAGCCGGCCGCGGTCCAGCATCTGGCCTTCATAACTGGCCAGCGAGAAATCGTAGTGCGGAGCGACGCCGAACTCCTGGCAATACTCCATGAGCCTCCGGATACGCTTGCCGGTCAGCGGGTGAGTGGAGTTGAACTCGCCGATTTTGGCCCAGGGGTTGAACAGGTCGAACAGGAAGACGCGCTCGACGTGAGTGGCACGGCCTTCAGGCTGTGCGGACCCACCGGCCACCGCTACCCCACCTTCCTCCGCGAACAAGCGGGCATAGGCGCCGCCGGTGGTGTCGGCCACCTTGTAGTCGTAGATGCCCAGCGCCCGCGTCGATGCCAGCAGGCGCTTGGATTTTTCCGTGTCCGGGGCGGCCGCGATCCCGTAGGCCACCTTCACCAGCCCCATGGCCAAGGCGTTCGGGTTTTGCGTGGCCTCGGCCGAGAAGCGGTCGGCCAGGTACTCGCGGGTCCGGGACAGGTACAGCACCAGGTAGGTGGCGATGATGTAGAAGATGTAAGAGACGTAGCCCACCCAGACCAATTGGCCCTTCTTGTCGCTCTTGCCCTTGCTCCTGGTGAAGATCACATAGAGTTCGTAGAGCAGGGTGCAGAGCGTGGCGGCCATGGTCATCACCACGAAATCGCCGTTCGAGATGTGGCCCAGCTCGTGGCAGTAGACGGCCGCCACCTCCTCTTCGTTCAGGTAGCGGAACAGCCCCTTGGTGGCCACCAGCCGCGCGTTCCAGGAGCCGGAGCCGAAGCAGTAGGCGGTGGGGTTGCCGTCGTCGATGATGCGCATGGCCGGAACCTGGATTTTGTGGCGCGCGCAGGTGGTCTGCACCACCCGGGCCAGGTTGGGCCAGCGCCGCAGGAATTCCGCCCATTCCACGGTCTCGCAGGAATAGAAGTAGCGCAGCACCAGGTCCTGGAAGAACGGCGAGACCAGCCAGCTCACCACATTGACCAAGATGGTGAGCGCGATCAGCATCACGCCGTTGATCCTTCCGCCCCAATACATGGCCAGCAGAAGGATGGTGCCGACGAAGGCGCACAGCATTCCCAGGGTGAACAAGGACGCAAACGCAAGCCGCGCTTTCATACCGCCCCCCAGTCGCCTGAAGAATACCAAAATTCACCACGAACAGAAAATGGGACGCAGATAAACGCAGATAGAAGAATCCCCGGATCCGCGTTCATCTGCGTCCTATTCACCTTCAGCAGCAGCGGCTGACGCGGGCGTACTTGTGCTTGAGCCGCTCCAGGTAAAACTGCTTCTCGCTGGGCAGGGGGCGATCGGGATGATGCGCGCGCAGGTGCGCGCAATAGCGGGCGTAGTCGCCCTCCCCGGTCGCCTCCCGCAGAACATGCCAGAATTTGATCAAAAGCTTCATGGTTCGAATCCGCGTTAATCCGCGTAATCCGCGGATCAGTCTCCGGCGATAGCCGAGGGCACGAACTCGGCCTCGCACAACACCGGCGCCCGGCGGCGGCTCAGCAGCAGGTACCAGTGCCGGGCCGAATCGAGCAGGATCACCAGCACCATGCCGGCAAACAGCGCGGTCACCACGGCGTCCAGCCGGTTGTTGAAGATCAGGCGCTGGGTGGCGGCGATCCTGTCGGCCGGGACCTGGCCGGCCGCCAGCAATCCGGTGAGCCGCTCGGCTTCGGCCACAAACCCGATCCGGGGATTGGGGCTGAATATCTTCTGATAGCTGGCGGTCTGGGTGGTAATCACCAGCCATAGCATGGGCGCCATGGTGACCCACGCATACCGCTGCTTACCCATCTTGATGATGATGGTGGTCGAGACGCACAGCGCCACCGAGGCCAGCAACTGGTTGGCGATGCCAAACAGCGGCCAGAGGCTGTTGATGCCGCCGAGCGGGTCCATCACTCCCTGGTAGAGGAAGTACCCCCAGCCGGCCACGATCAGCACGCCGGTCAACAGGACGCTGGGGTACCAGGCGGTGCGGCCCAGCGGCTTCCACACGTGCCCCAGCAATTCCTGCAGTATGAAGCGGCCGACGCGGCTGCCGGCATCGAGGATGGTCAGGATGAACAGGGCCTCGAACATGATGGCGAAGTGGTACCAGACGGCGGTGAAGTGGCCACCGCCCAGGGTGCGGGAAAAAATGTGGGCCATGCCCACGGCCAGCGAGGGCGCCCCGCCGGTGCGGGCGAACATGCTCTGCTCGCCGACCAGGCGCGCCAACTGCTCCATGTCGGCCGCGGTCACCGGGTATCCCCAGGAGGAAATCACCGCCGTGGCTCCCACCGGGTCGGCGCCGACGATTGCGGCCGGGCTGTTGATGGCGAAGTACATGCCCGGCTGCAGCACGCAGGCCGCCACCATGGCCATGATGGCCACGAACGACTCCAGCAGCATCGAGCCGTAGCCCACCATCCGCGCCTGCGTTTCCCGAGTGATCAGCTTGGGGGTGGTTCCCGAGGAAATCAGCGAATGGAACCCCGAGACGGCGCCGCAGGCGATGGTGATGAAGCAGAAGGGAAACACCGTACCGGCGAATACCGGGCCGCTGCCGTCGATGAAGCGCGAGATGGCGGGCATTTGCAGCGTGGGCCGCACGACCAGAATGCCCAGCGCCAGCAGGAAGATGACGCCCAGCTTGACGAAGGTGCTCAGGTAATCGCGCGGGGCCAGCAGCAGCCACACCGGCAGCACCGAGGCGGCGAACCCGTAAGCGATGATCATCACCGCCAGGGCCCGCGCGTCGTAGGTGAACCAGCGCGCCAGCAGCGGCGACTGGGCCGCGTACTGCCCGCCGATCACCGCCGCCATCACCAGGATGAAGCCCAGCACCGAGACCTCCAGCACCTTCCCGGGCCGCAGGAACCGCAGGTAGATGCCCATCAGCATGGCGATGGGTATGGTCATGGCCAGGGTAAAAGTGCCCCAGGGGCTGCCGCGGAGAGCGTTGGTCACCACCAGCGCGATCACCGCCAGCAGGATGATCAGGATGGAGGTGATGGCGAACAGGGCGGTGAAGCCGGCCAGCGGGCCCACTTCTTCCCTGGCCATCTGGCCCAGCGACTTCCCGTTGCGCCGGATGGAGGCGAACAGCACCACGAAGTCCTGCACGCAGCCGCCCAGCACCGCGCCCACCAGGATCCACAGCGTGCCCGGCAGGTAACCCAACTGGGCGGCCAGCGTGGGGCCCACCAGCGGGCCGGGGCCGGCGATGGCGGCGAAGTGGTGGCCGAAGACGATCCACTTGTTGGTGGGCACGAAGTCGCGCCCGTCATCTAATCGCTCGGCCGGGGTGGCCCGGCGCGGGTCCAGTTCCAGCACCTTGAGCGCGATGAAACGGCTGTAGAAGCGATAGCCGATCAGGTGGACGCAAACGGCCGCCACGATCAGCCACATGGCGTTGATGGGCTCTTGGCGGCGCAGGGCGATGGCTGCCACCGCGCCCGCGCCCGCTACGCTGATCGCCACCCAGACGGCCGCGCGCAGCAGGCGCGGCCAGCGGCTGGCTGTAGCGGCGACCTTCGGGTCGCCATCCCCCGGGATGCTCATCTCCTGCCCTCCAGACTTGCTCGAATGAAAGCCGCCAGTTCTTTGGTCACCCGCCGCTCGTGGTCCAGGCGAAAAACCGGTTTAGTCGGGTTCCAGGTTCCAGGTTCCGCATGACTTGGAACCTGGAACTTGAACCTGGAAACTTCGACAAAGGCGTCGGCGCGGTCAAGAAACCGCCGTGCCGTCTGCTTGAACTCGCTGCGCGCCGAATCGACGGCCACCAGGTACAGGTCCGGCTCAACGAACTCCAGGATGCTGTTGGACTCGACGATCAGGTTCTCGGCTCCGGCCGCGGCCCGGCGAAACGCGGGCATGGCCTCGCCCAGTTTCCCGAAGGGGACGCGCAGCCAGAAGGCGCGCCGCGCGCCGGCCTTGAGGAATCGGGAGCTGTCGGTGGGCTGCTCGGCGCCGTGCTCCTCCTGGAGTTGGAAGCGGTCGCCGTACCTGGCCGTCTCCTCGGGACCGAACCCGGTAATCTTGATGGCCGTCCAGTGGAATTCGGGCAGCGCGGCGATGATGCCCGCCGCGACCGTCGTTTTCCCGACGTCCCGCGCCTGGCCGCCAATGACGATCGTTTTCATTTCGGATTGCGGATTTCGGATTGCGGATTTCCCCGGCCGCGATTGCACTCCGCAATCCGCGATTTAGAGAATCCGCAATTTGTATAATACATGCTGGAGGATGTGCTGATGGCCTGCCCGTTTTGCAAGAAGGAGCATCCGGAAACCCTGGAACAGGCGCTGGAAGCGCTGGAGCGCGGGCCGCATCTGGTGCGCGAGGCGCTGGCCGGAGCGAGCCAGGGAGAACTGATGGCCGCCGAGCCGAAGCCCGGCGGCTGGACGCCCGCCCAGGTCGCAATTCACCTGATGGATACCGAGGTGATCCAAAGCGTGCGGGTGCGCAAGATCCTGGCCGAGGAAGACCCGCTGCTGCCGGCTTTCGATCAGAACGCCTGGACCGCCGCCCTGTCGCGCGGCCGCGATTTGAGCGACGTGCTGCGCACCTTCGAATTGCTGCGCAAGCAGAACGTCGATCTGGTGCGGGGCGCGGGGCCCGCGGGGGCCGACCGCGCCGGCCGCCATCCCGAGTACGGCCGGCTGACCTTGCGCGAGCTGTTTGTTCACCTCTCGACGCACGACGCCAAGCATGCCCAGCAGATCCGCCGCATGCGCGCCGCCCCCCGCTCATGATCGACTGACAGCAACCAAGCCGTGACCGTCAGGGAGCGGCCGCGTAACGGTCGTAGCATTCGCTGCTTTTTCAGCGGCGAAATGCAGGCCCGACAGGGGCCGGCGGGACGCCAGCGCTCCATGGGAATCTCAGAAGCGGAACAGCTCGGTGGGGACGTGCTGGGAGCTGATGACCAGGCGCGTGCTGCAGTGCTCGCGGGATTTCAGGGCCTGGTCCGCCGAGAGTTGAGCGAGCGCGGGATGGTTATTGTTCTCGCTCAAGTGTGCCAGCACCAGCACCGCCGCCAGGCCGTCGTAGTCCTGCGCCAGAAACTCGGCCACCGCATCATTGGACAGGTGCCCGGTGCGGCTCATCACCCGCTGTTTCACCACCCAGGGATACGGTCCCACCTTCAGCATGTCGAGATCGTGGTTCGATTCCAGGATCAGGCAGTGGCACCCGCGGAGATGCACTTTCACCGAGTCGGGAATGTAGCCCAGGTCGGTGCAAAGGCCCACGCGGACCCCTTCGGCCTGGATGCGGAAGGCGACCGGATCGACCGAGTCGTGCGGGATGGTGAAGGTTTCGATCTCGATGTCGTTGATGGTCAGTGTCTGCCCGGCCCGGAACAGCTCGAAGCGCGGCATCACCCTGACTTCGGCGGGATCGGCGGGCACCACGCGGCGCGCCAGTTCGGTCATGTAGACGGGAACGCCAAGCCCGCCGGCCAGCGACACCATGCCCGAGATATGGTCGCTATGCTCGTGGGAAATGACGATGGCGTCGAGCGCATCGGCCGGCTCGCCGATGGCCCGCAGCCGCTTCTGGGTTTCCCGGCGGCTGAATCCGGCGTCCAGCAGCACGCGCGTCCGCCCGGTGGCGATCAGCGTCGCATTTCCGCCACTGCCGCTGCCCAGAACTGAGACCCGAACGCCCGTAACTTGCCTTTTCTCGCTGCGCGGCTGATCTTAGCAATTGCGGATTGCGGATTGCGGATTTCAACCAAGTTCAAAATCCGCAATCCGAAATTAGCAGTTGAGTTGTTCCCGGCCGAGTTTCATGCCGTCCAGGTTGCCCAGCGCGGTCACGGCCACCTGGTTGGTGCGGAAGAATTCGTTGGCGATCTCCGCCACCTCCTCCGGCGTGACCCGCTCGATTCTAGCAGCGATCTCATCGAGCGAG